>Ga0209463_1002032_pt1 | contig 11580 bp, 15 predicted proteins | sample AgamicMgSfrz_FD_187169 | JGI IMG/M metagenome (GOLD analysis project Ga0209463, IMG submission 187169) | Agave microbial communities from Guanajuato, Mexico - Mg.Sf.rz (SPAdes) (version 2) | ecosystem: Host-associated > Plants > Phyllosphere > Phylloplane/Leaf | place: Guanajuato, Mexico... | reverse complement strand
GAACATAAGGTTGTGGCTATCTTCTGACGAAAGAAACGTACTGTTATGTATACCTCCATTTGGAGCGTCGGCGTACGTTTTACTTACCGATATGGTGTGTGATGAGGATACGACAGCAAATGGACCTGCAATGGGAGGCTTGAGCCGATGTATCTTAAAAGGGAGTCGCAAGGTTCTTAGGAGAGTTAGGGGCATCGCTTCCTCTCGCTTATCCGACTTTTCTAAAAATAACATGATAAATCTCATATCTAAATTATGAGATAATGCACTAATTTTTTACATATGAGAATTATATAATAATCCTATGGAGAAGATGGTTTTAGTTTATTTACGCACGTTTAGATCAAATAAATAGCAGTGTTTGTCTACTCCTAACAACAAAATAAGGAGGAATTATTTTGGGTATTTTTAAAATGATTTTAATGATTCACATTGCATTTGGAATAATATGTTTATTATTCGGTATCCTAGCCATGTCTTCAAGGAAAAGAAGAGGTTCTCATACAAAATGGGGTGAAGTCTACCATGCTTCTTACGTTGGAGTGTTTATTACTGCCATTATTTTATCTATATTACGGTGGGAAGAAATAGCTTATTTGTTTTATGTAGCTCTTTTTTCTTATTCCTTTGCGATTTATGGTTATCTTGCAGGTAAAAGACGGTGGAAAAATTGGGTTTATCATCATATCAGAGGTATGCTAGGCTCTTATATTGGTGCTGTAACAGCTCTTTTAGTTAATATCGGGGATACGCTCCCTTTACTTAATAAACTGCCAACATTATGGTTTTGGTTTTTACCCACTATTGTAGGTGTTCCAATAGCATCTATCGTAGTGAAAAGGTACAAACGTGATAAAAAAGAAAATTTAAATTTATAAAATAAAGAGAGAAATAGAAAAAACTACTGAGTCTGAACCGCACTCCCATTGTTAGACAAAAACTAATAATGGGAGTATGGATAACACCACCTAATGGACTTTATTTTAAAGGAATTTGCTTTCTTATGTTGAAAGTGAGAATCATAGACCAAAAGGGGGAAATAAAATGAATCCATACGAACAATTACAACTCAATAAAGAATTAGAAGCGATTGCCAAACAACAAATTGAAATCCATAAAAAGCGAATAAAATTATCTGGGGAATTAGAACAAGACATGGATAATAAAGAGCTTCAAAATAGAATTATTGAGTTAGAGGAGGAAAGTCAAAAACTTAAGAAAAAAAGTGAAGATTTACAGGCTAACTATTAAGCATTCTTTAAGGATGCTTTTTTGTGGGATTAAAGTAGTTTTAAAAACCATGTGATTTTATCGGAGCTACACGTGTGAATATGAGTAAATTACTGCTTTCTTACTTCACCTCAAGAATTTTTCTATGAATTCCCAATATCACTTATTTTGCTAGCGTGTCCCAGAAAATGAAGAGGCAGGAAGACGTTACTTCCTTGCCTCTTAAGCTTTTACCTTATTGTAAAATGTCGCCTTTTTCATTCCTATTTCATTCACAAATGATACAGCAGTGATTTTTCCAGACGTCCATTCTTTATACAGTCTATCTCAATCTTTTGGAAAGGTGATGAAGGGGCGAACAAGGTGTTTTCCTTTAAATTTAGCAATATCTATGCCTTCTCGTTGACGCTTTAAAATGGTTGTTCCCTCTTGTTCAGCCATAGAAGTATAAACCTTTATAAGGCTAGTATTTATCATGTCTATGACCCATTCTTGACCCGTGAGCACGTCTTGCATAATGGTAGGTAAATCAATAATTTTGATTCTAATTTCTTCATTATTAAACTGCTCTACATACTTTTTGTTTGTGCTCTATTTCTCCCTAGACAATCAATTGATTTAATGTGCAGTGTGTCGCCATCCCTCATTGCTTTAAGCATACTTTGAAAGCCCTTGCGTTCTATCTCCTCTCTAATAGTCTTATCTAAAGATAATATATTGTACCCTCCATAAATCAATGTAACAAAAGTGCTAAACTAAATATTGTTGTTACAAATAATAATGTTCCATATTTTTATAATGAGTTTATTAATTATCTAACTAATTTGTTTCATCTAAGTAAACACAAAAGGTGAAAAAAGAAGGAATCCGAGGAACAAAAATACAGTATGAAGGTCGTATAGACGAATTGAAGAATATTTTGGAAAATGAGAAGAGGAAAAAGAAATAGAACGAGAATAAAACAATATTTGAAAGGTGAATTCTGTTGAAAGAACGCGAACTTCTAGAAGTAACTCAACATCTAGATAAGTTATTTAAAGATTTAATAAACGAGGAGATTACAGAAGAGGAATTTAACTATTTGTCTGATGAACTTTATAAAAGACAAACAAGACTTAGATATCAGATCGAGATTGAAAATGGGGTATACTACAGAGATTATTTTAAACCATAAAACTAACATATTAAAAAGATAAGTGTAGCATAAATTGAGAAATTGAGAGGCTCTTTAACTATTTAAAATAGGAGCAGCCTTTAAGCACGAAAAGAGATTGTGTCTCAGGGAGAGTAACTAAACTTAATAATCGACTCTAACATTTTATTGATTACATGGACTGTTTAAAAATGGCTTAATATTATTCCAACTAAGATTTTTGAAGTGCCTTTAAATTGAATATCCTAAAGGTTGTTTTTTAAAAAAAGGAAGGAGCTTTAACAATGAACCATCCAAGACTGTTATTTAAAAATGTTACATTAGGCAATATAACATTAGGTAATCGGGTAGGGGTTGCTCCAATGGCACGCACAAGCGCAACTTCTGAAGGAATGGCAACCAATCAAATGGTATCATACTACACATCATTTGCCCGTGGAGGATTTGGATTGATTATTACGGAAGCAATTTATACTGATGACAAGTATAGTCAAGGATATTTTAATAATCCAGGTCTTATTAATGAGGAACAAACACAAGCATGGAAGAAAGTAGTAGAATCTGTCCATCAAGAGGGTGCTAAAATATTTGCACAAATAATGCATGCAGGAGCCCTTTCACAAGGGAATCGTTTTGTTCAAGAAACAATCGGTCCTTCTGCCATCCAGCCAAAAGGAAAACAAATGGAACTTTATGAAGGGAAAGGCCTGTACCGCACTCCAAGAGAAGCAACGAGAGAAGAAATCACAGAAGTGATAAACGGATTTGTTAATACAGCTAGACATGCAAAAACTGCTGGTTTTGATGGAGTTGAAATTCATGGAGCCAATGGCTACCTACTTGACCAGTTTCTTACTGATTATACCAATAAACGCACAGATGAATACGGTGGTTCTACTGAAAATCGAGTCCGGCTATTGGCTGAAGTTTCTAAAGCAGTCCGGGAGGCTGTTGGAAAGCACTTTACCATTGGTATTCGGATTTCACAAGGAAAGGTAAATGATTATAATCACAAGTGGGCAGGAAAAGAAAAAGATGCTGAAATTATCTTTGGTCAGTTAGGGAACGCAGGCCTTGACTTTATTCATGTTACGGAGTACGCAGCATGGCAACCGGCATTTCAAAAGGATGAAGCCACCCTTGCAACTAATTCAGCCTTGGATAATGGCGGATTGTCGCTTGCGGCTCTTGCCAAAAAGTATGGGAAAGTTTTTGTGATAGCCAACGGACATTTAGAGGACCCTGGCAAGGCGGGAGAAATCGTCGAAAGAGGGGAGGCAGATATGATTACCTTAGGTAAAGGAGCCCTTGCTAACCATGATTGGGTTAATAAAGTCAAAAATGATGACCCATTAGCAAAGTTTGATGAAGAAAAAGTGCTAAGGCCAGATGCTAGAATTAAGGATTTTGAAGTTTAAAGGGCATATGTAGGAACGAATTGAAAAATTCATAGGATAGAGATTATCGAATGCTTTACAATAAATTCTAATATTGAAACCAATTACGAAAAGGAGCGAATTTGTTATGAACAAGCTGTTGAATTTGACAATAGCTTCGGAAATGTTTCTTTTGCTGCCCTTTCTTATTATTGGAGGTGCCCCACTTCTTTATTTAGCCATAGATGATTTGAACAGCGACTATATTGATGCCAATATCGGATTAGGTCTTGCTTTTATATTTACCTGGATATATAGTCTAATTGCTTTAATCATTGCCATCATTCTCGTAGTTAAGAAAGAAACGAAAGAATAATAGTTCAAAAGAATAGTAATTATGTCGCTAATGCAAAGATCTATTCTTAGAATCACGAAAAAAGGATTTTTCCATACAATCCTATTTTTACGAATATCTAACTGTTACCTTCATTAATATATGCCATCCCATATGAAGAGCCTACATCAGTGCTGTTGGAGGCTCTTTTCTCTTAATAAAAATCATTTATCATAATCATTTATCATAATCATTTCCTTCTAATTGTTAGTAATAAGATTTTCATTTTTTAGATAAGAATATCTACTTTTTGATTTAGGAAACACATTCTCCGAAGTTATTGTTAAATCTTTTAAAAAAATCAGTCCTTCATAAATCCTAGTATATGACCTTTAGAATAGCATTAAAATTTCTTCTATTGGATCTATATCACATAAGTATACTTTAAGAGTCTTTTTTAGAAGAAAAGCTTATAAGACATCCTATTAGCCTATTCTATAATTCTAGCTTATGTAAGTAATTAATGATTAATATTGTTAAAAAAGGAATTTTATTGGACGTATTTCCTTATTTTTTGGATAAATCATATATTTGGATTATTTTTATGATAGTGTTATTAAAGAAAAATTCAAATAAAAGAAAAATTGATACTGATTATAATAAATTAAATAAATTCGTTCCTTAGGTACTATCCTTTCATTATTACAATTTGTGTCTATATTTTTAATTCCTAACGGCATGTCATCTTATGCAAGCGAGCATGATCATAAAGATTATGATTCATATAGTGAATTGCGTAAACATGAAACGCTGAATAAGGATTATAAAATTCATTATCAACAGAGACAGAGTGATATTTTGCAAATACCTTTCACGGAGGAGAAATTGAATCGGGCAATACAGAAATAGCAAAAGAAGTGGCAAATTAAATAGGCATTCTTATTGTTTTTTTAAAGTTATATAGTCAAGAAATAATTGGAATTCACATGTCACATCTGTAAAATTTGATGAACCTAAAGGCAAAAAAAGCCATCATCACCTGACAGCTTTAGCTATTCATGGATACCAGGGGAAAGCACCAATTGTGTTCCTATGTGGAAAAAATGAGAGATATAAGGGGAAAATAAACTGTTTCCTCCAAGAACAAGGATTTTATATTAAAAAAGTACCTTCAAACATTGCTGGAACAAATAATAAAAATATTGTGAATGATAATTAATTGGAAGGGGGGATAGTTAGAACTAACACCAGGCTTACGTAAATCATTCTTTCAAAACGATAATTGGTCAAAGGACAATGGTTTTAAAAAAAGAAGGCCTATTATCGGTTTATTGATGGTTTAAAAAAGCTATTCTTTTTTATGAGAAAGTACTTATCTAGGAATAAATTTCCAATGTGATAATTAGCACTAAAAGAGATACCTATGCTAATTATCAGGGTAAAATCACAATAAAAAGGAGAAAATTAATTTGGGTAAAATAAAAAAATATGGAATGATAATGATTTATTCTCTTCTTCTTACTCTTCTTATACAAGTATCAAGAGTAGATGCTGCTGAGTTACTGAATACTAACAGTAAAGGTAACCAAGTATATCGACTGCAAGAACAGCTCATCAAAATGGGATATTTACAAACTTCCCCTACAGGATATTATGGTTCAGCTACAGAGGATGCTATAAAAAAATTTCAACAAGATACAAAACTTAGTCAAGATGGGAAAGTAGGAGCACGTACATATGAACAAATGATAAATGTTGAACAAATGGCCCATATAGTATACGGAGAGGCTCGTGGAGAGAACTATACAGGAAAAGTAGCTGTAGCTTCTGTCATATTAAACCGTCTTGAATCTCCTGAATTTCCAAAAACTATTTCCGACATAATTTATCAGAAGAATGCCTTTAGCTGTATAAACGATGGACAAATTAATTTCACTCCTAATTCTTCAGCATATCAGGCTGTTATTGACGCATTTAAAGGTTGGGATCCTACCCTGGGATCGGTCTATTATTACAATCCCACTACAGCTACGAATAAATGGATTTTCACTCGTCCTACAGTAATACAAATAGATAATCATACATTTGCTCGCTAATTAATTTAATAAGAAGGTTTTTGGATAAATATAGATATTCATGTTGGTATTTAGAGGTGCTATATTTATGCTAGGAATTATGAAAAAGCCGTGTGCCGAAACACCGGCTTTTTTGTATTAAAAAAATTGTATAGAAAAAGATTATTTAATTTTATGGAGATGGTACGATAAACTGGACTCTTAACTAAGAGAAAAAGGTGATTCGGTTTATAGGTAGAGAAGTTTATGATCGTCAATTTGAAATGGCTGTAGTTTAGTCGGTGCTGGAAGAGAACCTATTTATAAAAGAGCTTGGGAAAGAATCTTTCCACGGTTATCTTGTGCACGAGCAATATGCTTAGATTTAGCAATATCTACTCCGACAACAGTATATGGGGTGTAACTTGATTTAACTTTTCGTTTTGAGTCCTCCTTGGATGATGAATTGAAGTCATGGCCATGACCTTCTACATCATATCAAGAGGACTTTTTTATTTCAGTACACCAAGTAATTTCAAAAAGGAATGCTAGTTAACATAATGTGAATTATCAGAAATTAAGTGTCAGTATGTGCCGAAGGGGTAATGTAAAAGAAATAACATCAGGAGGGGAGGAAATGCTCGATAACTATGAACGCTTCCTATTCCATAGGGAGATTAAATGTTTAATTGCAGATTATGATAAGTGTAGACATCTAACTACTAAGAACGAGTTATACAATCAGATAGTACTTCTAAAAAAAGCACTTAAATATGGATGTAAAAAAAGAATATCTAGGTAGTAGAAGCTGTATATTTGTCGAGAAAAACAATTGATTTCTAAATCAAATTGTTTTTCTCTTTTTTATATAAAAAGGCTAGTTTATCACTTGAACGAAATAAAAAAGATGCAACGAAAGATCATCGCTCATATTCATATGAGCGATGATCTCTTAGTGATCTCTAGTTAACCTAAGACGTATTATGTATAAGTTATTTATCTAAAAACAGAAAAAAGCATATCAAAATAGTAGAGGGTTGTCTTTTTTATTATAAAAAATATACGATTAGAGTATTACTACATATTCTGCTTGTAGCTCTTTTTGCCCCATATAGCCTACATAAGAAACTTTCTGTCCTACTTTTAAAGAGTTAGCGTTACGAATAGAACTAAAATAAACAAATAGGTCGTCACCATCATTATCAGGTGAAATAAATCCAAACCCTTTTTCATCATCAAAATATTTTACTGTGCCTGTTTTACTTTCCAATATAGATAATCTCCTAAAAGTTTCATTTAACAATTAATTATATATGAATACAAAAATAAAATGCTTTATGTAACTAAAAAAAGCCCCATAAGCTAGTGTTTTTTTCTATTATGAATGAACATAATGGTCATGTTCATCACTTACTTTTAATTACCTTATAGCTCTATAAAAAATGAACACAAACAGATAGTTTGCAAAATAACCGTAAAAGTATAATTTTACGAAAAAAATATTTGATCCTGTTTTAACTAAGATAAAATTTCTTATAACAAAGGTGTTTAATAAAAAAGCCTTATGGGGAACAACACTACAATATGTTACATAATCTAAAAAATGGAGGGGTATTATGATATTTCATGCTAATGTTTGGGAGCTAGAAGTTAAGAACCAAAATGAGTGGACAAAAATAACTGATATTCAGGGTGATGATGTTAGTGTAAATAGCGAAAAAAGTTATATTGATTTTCTGACAGAAAATATGAATTTCTCAACATTAACAAATGGGGAGAAAATTAGGCTAAAAACGTTACAAGTGGAAGCTGACTCAATAGATGATATTGAAAAAAACGGAAAACCGGCTGGCTTCTATACTGTAGAAATTAATAAATGGACAGAACAAGGAAGTAGAATTATTGCTTTTGGAGAGGACTGTGTAACTTTTAAACTTCTCCCTATAGGCGAAGAAATACTGTAGTTAAAACACAATATTGTGCGTTTGTAAAACAGATGTTACAAACGCACCCTGATATGCTCTCAATTAAGTAGACAGAGTAAATAAAAAATCTGTTGGCTTAATTGGGAGCATATCAAGGAAAGGGATGCTCTTCGTATTAATTGTCTTTTAACTTATAGTTGTAAACTTTAGTTAGATCAACAAAGCTCTTATAGGAATACGTAATGGCAACAGGTGTACCAACTTGAACTTTGTCATAAAGCTTTTCAACATCTGCATTGTGCATTCTCACGCAGCCTTGACTCACGTATTTTCCAATGCTATTTTCATCGTTATTTCCATGTATGCCGTATGTGTCACCATACGTACCGTTTGCGTTTAACCCTAACCAACGCTTTCCTAATGGATTACGAGAATCTCCACCAGGTATATTGCCGTTATAATAAGGACGATTTTTAATCTTATTCACTACTTTAAAGAATCCAACAGGTGTTTTCTCCCACGTTTTCCCTGTTGCTACTGGTACAGTTATTTCAGTATGTCCGTTATGAAAATAAGCTAGTTTGTTATAATACTTGTTAATAATAATTAAATCTTGATTCGCAGATTTACTTGCTGCTTCTGTCTCTCCTTGATTGATCCCACACAATACGAATATCAGTAAAGCAAAAACAGTGATTAATTTAATAAAGATGTTCTTCATAATAACTCTCCTCTTTTTTATTATTTTTATAAAAAAATGGAAAGATGCTTTTGCATGACTACTCATTCAATGCAAATTTCAGGGTTTTAGAACACATTTATTGCTTTGTTATCGCTTTCACTTTTTAACATTAGCCAGTTCACAAAGTTTTACTTTACCAAAAGCTAAAGATTTTGATGAAAATTTTTTAAGTTATACTTTCTTCATACCCTATTTATTCCATATAAACCCATTTGTCTCCAAATAAGCTTTTCGATTTTATAAATTCCTATTGAATGATTACTTTTTTACACATGGAGTATGAAGTATGTACTGATATGTATATAAATAGTAAATCAATTCTAAATAGTAATATTTAAATTAATAACCAATTTAAAAATAGAAAGAATAAAAATAAAATAATAAATGTTATTAATGATAACTACATATGTAAATTTGTTTTTTATAATTATGATTTATAAATTTTATTTTATATAGAGGTAAAAGATGAAACTTACTTTTTATAAATTTAGAACACCTATTACCTATCATGTAGAAAAACTTCTTATTTGTCGTTACTAAGTGTAAATGATAAAACTTTAATTTTTATAATGTAGTTTATATATTTGCTTCTATGTATAAACTGTATTTATTTTTTATCTTTAATAAACATTACGTTATTGAAGATTTAGCAGAGCTAAAATATTATAAAATTCATATTCGATTATGATATATTTAATAATTTCTTGGAAGGGAAGTTAAAGGTAGGTTAGTAGATGATAAGAAGTAGAAATTGTGATTTTTTCAATGGGAATGAATATTTAGAAGAAACACTAATAGGCGACCCATTCCTTCTGTTCAGAAAGATAAAGTCACCTACACAATTTTTCCACTCATCATTAGTTATCCTTTCAGTTTTTCATATTTATTAATTTATTGGTTTACATGTTCCTGTTCTAACTGATTTACTACACCCTTTTGACATTCATTAATAAATAGATAAGTAAGGTACGAATGTAAGTCAAATCGCTCTTCCTTAATAAATGTAGAGAAAACCTGTTTATGTTCGCTCAATAGTATCATCTCCTTTATGTAAGTTCCTATTTTTCATTATTGCCTAACTAGCAATCTCTTATACATACAAATTAACAACGTATTTTGTATGATAAGCTATTTTTATCTTGTACTGGCCCCGCCTACGCCATATACAATGACAGCCACACTTACTGTCCAACCTCATTTTTATTATAAATGTAATCGTTTACAAATTAAACTAAAATAATTGAATATTATGATTTTATAACAATGTTAGGGAAAGCATGAAAAGTTCTTATAAATAGCTAAAAAAGTTAAATAATTAGAATGAGGTTTTATATGTTAAAGAAAGGGACTAAAATCAATTAGCTATCCACAAAAGGATAAGAAAGGGCACCTTTCCATCGAGAAAAGTGCCCTTAATCCAAGATAACATGTGCGTGCAAATCCATTATAACATCCTATTTCTTTAAAAATTAGTACATATTATATAATTATTAGGGAAAACTACTCAAGATACTGAGAAGTATCTCCAATCTAGAATCTCATTAACCTACAGAAAAACTCCCTACAGAAATAGGGGGTTTTTCTGCAGATTTTTCACTTAAATTTCTTTGGTTTTTTGACTAAACTGTGAATTTTAAGAATAATAAAACAAATATACGTGAAAACAGGAGGAAAATAGAGAAAAGTTAAGAAAAACCTACATTTTATGCATTTTATATCCATTGTCGCCGTTTTCATGGTGAATGTTTCCGTTTTCAGTAACTTTGTTTGAATTAGTCCCAATGTGTAATAATGGAGACCACAAATTAAAAGGAGGAAAACAAGATGACAAAAATGGTTGCATTCATCACTAACACTGGAGAAAATAAAATGAAAAACATAGCTACATTCATCTCTAACGCAAAGGATGCTTACAGAACAGCAATGGATAGCTACGGAACAGCAATTATAAAAGTAAAAGCGAAGTAAAGGGTGGCTTTAATTGAAAATCTATGTTGAATATCAAACTGATCCACTAACCGGTTCTCAAAGATGAAAAAGAGAATCGGTTTTTTGTTTTTAATTTAGCTTCAAACTATTAAGGTTCCATTTTCCATCTCCGTGACTCTTCAGACGTTGTTTTAAGTGTTTGACAAATAAATTTTCTTCAGTTACTAAGACATTCATAATAGTGTTAAATAATTTAAATCAAATAGTTAGTCTATAATTTGTAAAGGAAAGTAATTTATAGTCCTTTAATATAAAGGGGAATAGAATAAAAACAGCAAGAATAACCGTGATTGAATATGTACTTACTTAGTAATAAGTATAAAAAAAGTCCAAACCATTGTTGACTAAATAGTTAGAATATTATAGAATTCAATAAAGTGATTACGCATACGTATGCGTAAGATAAAAAAGAAATACAAGTATATTATGAAAAATATTTAAAGAGCTATTGCAATTAATAACTGCTGTTTTTATGTTAAGAGGGCTTCATATTTATTATCTAAAAGGAAACATTAATCGAGAAACATGATTGACCAAACTGTCTGAATATTATAAAATGCAATAAAGAAAACACGCATGCGTATGCGTAGAATAAAGAAAGAAGAGGCATGAGGTTACTATGGCGATTACCACAAAAGATATTGCAGAAATAGCGAATGTAAGTCAATCTACAGTATCGAGATGTTTAAATGATAGCCCAATGATTCCAGAGAAAACAAAGAAAAGGATATTAAAAATTGCAGAAGAACACGGTTTTCAATTTAATGCTCATGCAAG
>Ga0209463_1002031_pt1 | contig 11597 bp, 10 predicted proteins | sample AgamicMgSfrz_FD_187169 | JGI IMG/M metagenome (GOLD analysis project Ga0209463, IMG submission 187169) | Agave microbial communities from Guanajuato, Mexico - Mg.Sf.rz (SPAdes) (version 2) | ecosystem: Host-associated > Plants > Phyllosphere > Phylloplane/Leaf | place: Guanajuato, Mexico... | reverse complement strand
TGACTCGAACCCCCGCCACTCTCAGTTGACTTGGATACTCCACCGCCTGCACTGCTAGTCCCTACAGAAGCACCACCTCCGCCTGTACTCTGGACAGTCCCACCTCCAGCACCAGTGCTGGCTACAATAGCGCCTCCTCCACCAGTACTCTGTACTGTAGCACCTCCACCTTTTGTTGCCTTACCATATGACCTGAATTCTTCTGTTTCATATGTCAGTATTAGAGAATTTATATTCACTAAATCCTCAGGTAAAAAGAACTTAATTACAGCTGGGTTCTCAGGATCACAATTATCGTTATAATCGTGCGAATCAATATTAGTAGCACCTTGTGAATAGAGTTCATTAATCTGCTGCCGTTTTTCAATATCAGCTTGGGTTGTCCCCAAATCAGCAACCTTATTTTCTAGCTTTAATTTCACATCAAGTGGATTACCAGTAACATCACCTTTTGGACGGTCCATCACTCTTAGATCAATCCATATATCTAAATCTTCATCGAAAAGTCGAACTAACTTACCTGTCTCAAATTTTTCTATCTTGTATGGATCTATCAATTCATAATCTATAACATCAATTTCATAACTTACCTTCGGTGTACACCTTTTTATTAATAACGACCTAGCAGAATCATAAAGTGATTGTGCATCTTGGAATCGTTTATCAACCCAAATATAATCGAATCCGTCATACAAATCTCGAATAAATCCTGGAGCATCTATATAAGGCACTCCATTATTCACATCTTTTATTGTTAATTGATTAACCCCTTCCCCATAACCATACGGATAAATCCTTGTCATTACATTAGTTGGATCAGTATATCGTTTAATACCCTTCATATTCTTCCTGTACCGAAGTTCCGCAGTCACTTCATCGGTTATTTTCACTAGATTCAATGTCCAAGGATAAGAAGAATCATCCCATGTCCATTGATACCTTTCATCAAATGGTTTAGGAATACTTAATAAAGGTCCAAGTAATGTATTTTCATTTTCCCATGCATAATGAAAATATCGAATGAATTCGCATTTCCCCATTTTCCAATGTTTAATACGTTGCTTACTTAATAAATATTCGATAACATCTTTTGTCGTATAGTTAGATAATTGATGATAACCAAAAAGCACGCCATCTAACAATGTAGATAAGACGTGCTCACATTCATACGTTATAATTTTTTCATCCGCATCTCGGTTCTCCACGCTATCCATGACACGGAACATCCCTATACGCTTTCCGTTATCAAATATCTCCACGTAATCAAACGTTTCTATTTCTTCTCTCTTTAGATCAGTAAATGGCAATGAAAAACCCGCCGTCCACACTTCATTTAGAGGTGGGTTGTATTTTATTTTATATGCATTTTCAAGGTAAGCCTTTAGTTGCATTTTTTTATCATATAGCTTTAAGTGTTTCAAAAAACCACCTCTTTTCTTCAAAATAAAAAAGCCTGCTTCTGCACGCTTTGCTATCGTTTAATATGAAATTTCATCATGTTCTATACTGTTGCCACAATCGCAATCAATACTCATTTCGCTAGTACTTTCGCCACCAAATGAACGAGAACTAAGATATATAGCAATTGTCCCTTTTTTAAATTCGTCATTTTTAAATTCCTGTTCTTCTCCACACTTAGGACATTTAATGATAAAACTCATCTTTAATTTTTCTACAAAATTATTTTTTTCCTTTTGATTGTTTAATGGCTCAATCCCACTACTGCACTTGTCACATTTCCAGTAACCTGTTTGTGCCAAGGTGAGGGTGCTGACTTCTTTAATGCATTTACTTCCGCATTTTGGACATGCGTACTCTTTACTGGCATACCAAGACATTCTTTTACACCATCCTTCCTATTCCAAAGTATTTTCACGAACAGTGTTATATACACGTCCTGCAATTATATTCATTCCTGCCTCATTCGGATGTACACCGTCAAATGTATACATTCCTTGGTTAGAATGGTTTACACCGATGTTTGTTACATCAATTACTGTGGCATAATATTGTTCAGCTACCATTCTAATTGCATCATTATATCTTTTATGATCTTTGTAGGTTTTTTGCTTTGCAAATGGGATTGTTAAACAATAAATGCGTGCGTTTGGATAAGTTGTTGTTACTCCATCTAAAACCCTGGCGTAACAGTTAGCAAAAGTTAAATCATCATTAGGATCTATCGTTCCACTATAGTCTCCAATAGCAACATTATTTAACAAATCGTTCATTCCAAGTTCAATAAAAACAACATCAGGGTTAATGCCGTCTTTAGCCAAACCAGGTATAGCATTCATTGCCCAACTCGCGTTATCATCTGGTCTTGTTTTTGTTACACGACGACCACCCCAACTTTCATTAACAAGTAAGTTAAATAGATTGTGAGTAAGACCGTACCACCACATGCGGTAAGGCGGGCGTCTAGCTTCGGTATAATTACCATTTGGAACATTACCTACTGGAATATAACCTTCATAGGTGCTTATACTTGTACCTATGATAGAAGCTGTATTCGCTTTACGAGTTTGATATCTCCCATTCACGATGAACACTTTTGCTGAAAAGTGAAGATATCCTAAATAGAATACGTTCGGCTCATTTCTCATATTTAGGTAATACGGTTGTTCACTTAAGAAAAATTTGTCAAGATAACTGTTATACCAAAGGAACATCCAGTTTGGAATTGTTTCGCCGTTTTTAATAAAAGGTAATAGAATTTCTTTTGTTACATCTAAATATTTAATGTTCTTATCGCTTTTTATGATGTACAGGTTACGTGGAATTATTACAATATTCCTACTAAAATCAACCGTTGGTAATGATAGACCACCATAATGACCAGTTGGATGTATTTCTGCCATGTTTGTATTGATCGAGTTATCAGTATTAATTGTTGAATAAGTGTTACCAAAATGTACATATCCGAGATAACAATCATCATCACTTTGCTGGTACGTATAAGCATCAGCTAAACTCATTATGAAGTACTCTTGAGAAACACGGTTCCACCATACAGTTGTAGTCGTTTCAGTTGAAATTAATACTTTCTTTCCAACTGGAAGGTTTGCACTCCAATTTTTAGCCTGTACTAACACGCCATACTGCTGTTTGACATCGAATGTTATTGTTTTAGATTTCCAATCATAATCAATATTTACTTTTTCAGTTGATGAGAATAGAATAGCTTGAGTCACACCAGGTAGAATCGTAGTCATATTACCATCAACTAAAATCGTTGAATATTTAGATGCGAAGTTAACGTAACCTAAACAGCAGTCATTAACATCCTGTTTGTAAGTATATATTTCTGCTAACGACAATGTAAAATATTCCTTTGAAACACGATTGTATAAAACAGCCACGCTATTTTGTGTTGTTGTTATGGTTTTAATCCCTTGTGGTAAATTCGTTGCGAATTTATCGCTTATAACTAAAACACTTACATCAGTTCTGACATTGAAAGTTATTGTTTTATTTGCCCAGTCATAAGAAGTATTTACTTTCTCACCATTCGAATATAGATGAGCAAAGTTCATTCCAGATTTCTTTAATGCTTCGTTTGCGTTTTTTAGACCTTGATTAATCTTATCTACCCCTTGTGGTAGCTCATCAGTTAATAAAACTAATTGTGCATCCGCCAAAGTTATCACCTCCTATTTATATTTTCCTCTGAAGTTAAACGTTACTTTTACATTCAAGTTACTTCCGCCAATCTGTACATCATTATTTCCAGGTGACAACTCTAATTCTTCAAGATCACCTATCATTTTAAATAAATAGTTTTGATTATTCTTTTTGACTGTATATGTTGCTGCATCGATAAATAATGTTTCGTTATTTAAATCCCCGAAAGAAAAACTCTTACCATTCAAAGTAAGAGTCAATCCACTAGCAGTCCCCATAACTTCAATAATCGGTCGAACAACTAGATTCCCCATATTATTTAATTCTAATGTTTGTGGACTGTTCACATTGAACTGAGAAGGCTTATACCCAAATGTTATTTTGGTTGCAAAAGGAATACGAGTTCCCCAAGTAATATTCTCAACGCTTTTTAATAGGGTATAAGCATATGGATCATAAGCAACTAATTGCAATACAAACTTTCCATCTTCAGCTAATCTATCCGGAAGGATTTGTTGTGCCAATTCGACATAATAAAATTTAGTCGGATCATAATCTCGGACCATTTTAAGTCTTCTTGGTTTACCATATTTATCAAAGAAAAAAGAAGAGAATACTTCAAATTTCTCCTGCATCTCATAGTGAAATCTTTCCATAATCATTAGAGGATACGAAAAATGTCTTTCTTTTATTTCAGTTCCAAAAGGAATCACACCTGGTCTTCCTGGTATCTTATACGTTTTACGGTCAAACACAGGTGTTAATGGGTCATCATAACCTGGTTCACATATAAAACCGAAGTCTTCCAACCTATATTTATCATCTAATGTAATCATATAATCACCCCTTGACTACGAGCGCTAATTCTATTGTTTTGATTTAACTGTTTACTCATACCAGGAGCAAGTCTTGTATTTAATTCTTCAGAGTCTACATAAACATGAACTACAATATCACCATTTGTTTGTGGCATGGTATCAGCGATACCTTTACCGATTGCACCAAGTGTTTTCTCATTTAAAGGTAAAACGCCCTCAGGTCCAGCTTCTCCTGCACCTTGGAAATTCCCACCATTCATCCCAAAAATAGTCGGACGAGTAAAGATACCACCTTTAGCACGCCACTCTACACCAATACCTGATGGGTATTCAATTTCTTTACCCAAAACATTTTTCGTACTAGTCTGCAGACTAAAGTGTGGCATTTTAGGCATTTCAGGTTTAGGGATTTTTAACTTCAAATCATTAAAGAATCCCTTAATCTTCCCAATGAATTTTTCTACACTGTCAACTGCATCTTTAATTGGGTCAATAATAAATCGTTTTGCAGCTTCAAATTTTTCTTGTGCTGCATTCTTTACAGAATCAAATTTTTCTTTAGCTGAATTATATAAGTCGGTAAATTTTTGCTTAGCTGAATTGTAAGCCTCTGTTACTGGATCGATAACGTATTTTTTTACTGCATTCCAAGCCGTAAGTGTATAGGATTTTATAGTTTCCCAATTTGCTAATATCCAAGTTTTCAATTCACCAAGCTTTTCTTTTGTCGCATTCCACAATTCCTGAACTGGTTGAATGACATACTGTTTTACCAAATTCCATGCTGCAGAAGTAAATGATTTAATCTCTTCCCATTTACTAGATAACCAAGATGTTAACTCTCCAATTTTTTCTTTAACTGTATTCCAAACATCTTGAATTGGCTGAACAATATATTGTTTTAACAAGTCCCATGCAATTTGCGCTGCGGCTTTTATAAGTTCCCAATTATCGCTTAACCAAGTTGCTAACTCACCAATCTTATTACTTACTTCTTCATAAGCTTTTTGAATTGGTTCGATAATATATTGACTAATAGCAGCCCAAGCAATTTGGACACCTGCTTGTATTAGCAACCAACCCGCTTCTAGAACAGTTGAAATAAGAGAAATAATCGGGTCTAAAACTGTAAGTATTGTATTCCAAGTTTCTTCCCAAGCCTGAGTTAATTCTCCCCACAACTCAGATGCTGTTTCAACAATACTTGTCCATAGATTACTAAAGAACTCACCAACGGGAGATAATATACTATCTGCTAATTCTAAAAATGAAGACCACAATTCTGAAAAATAATCAGTAATGCCTGTCCAAATTTCAGATGCTGTATCTGATATATCTGTCCACAAATCAGCGAAAAATTGACCGATAGGTTCGAAGAACTCATGTGCCATATTTAAAAAATCTGACCATGCTCCAGAAAAGTAATCAACTGTGGAAGACCATGCATTTTCACATGTTTGAACTATACTATCCCACAATTCACCAAACCACTCTTTAAATTGGGACCACTTTTCAGAAAGCCAATCGGTTATTTCACCCCAATGTCTTATTAACATGATGATACCAGTTATCACCAAGGAGACTGCTGCAATCGTAGCTATCACAGGTAAAAAGGCAAGGTTCAACGCCCCAAATGAAACAGCGAGAGCTGCCACAATTGGGGTTAGAATAATAAAAGCGGCACTTAATGTTCCCATCACAATTAAAAGTGTTTGATCTGCCTCAGACAATTTACTGAACCATTCCATTACAGATTTAACTCCCTCAACTATTGGAGGTAAAATATCTTTAGCTAATTCAGCAAATTTCTTTCCAAGCGGCTCTAATGCAGCCTGTGTTTCTCTTAATGCCTTTTGAAACTGTTGTCCAAGTGATTCTTCTTGGAGTTTTTTCATTTCATCCATTGCACCAGCGGTATCACCTAAGGCTCCTTGAATGTCACCTAAACTTAAAATGGCTTCCTTCCCTTGTCCTTCCCACAAAGTACGCATCAATGTTTGTCCAATTGTATTACGTTTAACTTGATCGTCCATTCCTTGCAAATCTGTTATTACTGATTTAAAAACATCCGAGGCTGATGCTTTTCCGTCTTTGAAATCTTTAAATAACCCTTGAGATTTTTCACTAAGTTCACCAAAGGCTTCACCTACATCTTTACCGCCGTACAATAATTGGTTATTAAATTCAAGCATCCCGTCATTTAATCGGTCTAAATTGTAGGATCCATTTTCAGTCCCAGCAATGAGCATGCCGAACATATCTTGAGCGCTGAATTTCATTTCAGACCAGATAGGCGAATATTCGGACAAATTATCAAATAATTCGTCTGAGTAATTTAAACCCTTTTGCATGCCATAAGCTAACAGGTCAAATGTTTCCTTTTGAGATAAATTAAATTGAGTCATCAATTGACCTGCACCACGAGTTGCTTCACTTAAATCTACATCATATACTTTCGCAAGCGTCATAACGTTCTCAGTTGTTGCTTGTAACTCATCGTATGGAACATCTCTCATGTTCTGAAAGACTTTGATAAGTGCATTGTCTACCTCTTCAAGATTTTCACCAAAACCCTTTTTCCAAGTATCAACAGCAATCTTTTGAAGATTTTCGGCACCTTTCCCAGTCAATCCTAATGAAGCTTGAATTTTCCTCTGTGATCCATCAAACTCTATTGCTGTATTTACAATTGACTGTCCCATTTCAATCAACTTTTCAGATATTCCTTGTAGAACTTCAGCGGCTTCCATTAAATTGTTCATATCAAGTTTCTTATTTATTTCCGCCATACCATCTGCAGCTTGTGAACTACTTCGTCCAACACTCTGTAATGAGTTTTCAAATTGCTTCAATGTAGTTTTAGCTTGATTTAATTTCGTTTCAAGTTGCTTTACTTCTGTGGAATTCTCACCATACACACGCTTTGCTGCGCTTAATTGTTGCTCTAAGTTGTGGACGACTCTATCAGTCATTTCCATTTGCTGACGTAATTGTTTCTGCGCTAATTCCAACTTATCAGCTTCACTAGCATTTGCTCCAAGCTCGGCATTTTGAAGCTTGAATGAGCTTGTTAAACGCTTTTGTTCTGCTTCAAGTTGTTTAGTATTAACTTCCAGCTTGTCTAAGTCTCCACGTGCTTCTCGTGCTTCGATTGCTTGCTCTGAAAGACCTTCATTCACTCTTTTCATTGCATTATTAAGAGATGTTTCTGCACGTTCAGCATCTAGCAATTTACCGTACATTTTATTGAGTTGTTCAGCGGTTGTATTAGTATCCTTAGACATTGCTTCATATTCAGCACGTAACATTGATGTACGTTTCTTAGCTGCTTCCATTTGAATTTCTAATTTTTTCTTTTCAGCTGCTAATTTATCAGTCATTGTGGCATCTTGACCCATTGCTGCAATATGATTCTTGTATTCTTTTGCTGCGTTATTCATAACCATGTTAATTTGCTTCAATGTCTGAGCATACTGAACTTGACCATCCATTTTAAAATTAAGAACAACGTTTCTTTCTTTATTCCCTGGCATATTTTCACCTCATTTCTTAATAGAATGGAGTCTGATCTAAATAAACTCTTTGTGGTTTTACTGCTTTCTCTTCAAGTGCATCAGGATTGTTGTATCTAAGATGCATAATGTATTGCTTTAAAAAGTGATTAGGAGTGATTTTCCAAAAATCATTCATACTTAAACCCAGCAACGTATTACCGACATAAAAATAAAAATCCCAGTCCAATTCGGACTGAGATTCTTCATTTTCATTCAGTATGTTCTTTACTTTTTTTCTTTTTTCAACTTCTCCATATCTTCAATTTGGAAGTTTTGACCGTTAAAGATTTCGAATACTACTTGGAAAATACCAGGTACATCATAAAGTGGAATAGCATTTTTAATTTCATTTGGTGTACACTCTGTTCCACCACTTCGCACCATTGCATAAATTAACGAGCGCATCAGTTTTGCTTCTTGTTCTCCTAAACTGAATTCTCCTTTTGCCAACATATCATTCATTTCTTTTTCGAACTCATGATACGACTTCCCATAAGATTCTTCCACATAAGGGAATGATTCGAATGTAAAAATAACAGGGATTTCTACACCCTGTATTTTGATTTTATTTAAATTTATATCAACGTTAACTAAATCACTTAAACGTGCCATATTATCACTCCTTATTGTCCTGTAGTTCCACCTAATTCTGCTAATTGTGACTTATCACAGATAACTTGTTTCATGAAATCCTCAACAGTAATACCTGTTGCTGAAGAACGTGCTTCCGAAAAGTCTACTTCTGTTACATCATTAAATAACAAAGGCGTTGCTTCCATAACTAACGCTTGATCTTGAATTTCTGCTTCTTCCGTTGTGGTAGTAAATTTCTCTTCACCTGGTGTAACTTGTACACGAGGATACCAACGGCCGATACGTGAGCCGTCACTTAAAGGAGCTACAAAGCCAACTGCAAACATTGGAAACTCTTTTAATGTCGCCTTGTTGAATACAACACCTTTTTCAGCAAGATAACCGTAGATTGCATCTTTAACGATTTGCGGTAAAGCTACATGACTTAAAGACAATGTATTCTTTGAGTTTTTACTCGCATTAACGAATAATTTATTAGATGCCCACTTTTGAGTTACTGTACTATTACCTGCAATACCAATCTCAACGATATTATCCATTTGATAGATTTCTTTATCATAAGTAGGAATCTGAGCTTTCGTATCTTTACCGCCTTCCATCATTGCAATGTACAATGACTCAATACCTACTGGATACAATAGTTCTTTTTCTTTTGTTGCTACCATTTCTATCATCCTCCCATTTTGCTTACTATTTTTTGAGCTAAAATTTCTGCTATCTTGTCGCCTTCTGCATCAAAGGTATTCTGTACAAAGTGTTTTCCTTTCACACGACCTTTGCCATTTACTTTTTTATGACCATTTTCATATAGGTACCAATACCAAGCTTCATCTTCAAATTCCACAGATACAAGATCATTTTTTACAACGACTTTCAAGCTTTCTCTTAAATGTGTTTTCTTGTTCCTATTGGACAATTTTATTTTTGGTTTTAATTTGCTAATAAAGTATTCTGCTGCTTCTTCTAAAAACTGTTTTTCTACTTGTTTATTAACCCTAAGCAATGTATTTATATCTTCCAGAGCATCAGCGAAACCATTATTATTACTAGCCATTACTGAATGCACCTCACATACGTTATAAACTGCGTTATGGTATCATCATTCTCGTCATAACCCATTCCATCAAATTGAGAATAAGAAACACCTGCATCGTTAAAAACAGTCTTTAATGGCTCATAATCTTTTTCTGTACCATCTGTGATAACTGCAATCTGATACAGTGGCATTGACTTCATAACTTTTGATGATGCACGTTTATGTTGTTCATTCACAAACTCATACACAATGTAAGGGTACTTTGCCGTTGTAGGAGCACTATCACGAAATACTGGGATACCAGATTGTTTCATAAGGGTTCGTAACTGTTCAAAGTTAATTTGCATAGGACAATGACACCTCCATCAATCGGTCGTCTTCTTTCACATAAATTCGCTCAATATCGTAAATACGGCCACCAACTTTTACACGGTAATCCTTTTGATTATTTTCAATCTCTCGATCAATACGAACTTCAATTTTCTTTACAATTTCATTCATATCTTTTGTTGTGAATTTGTCAGTGGCCGTAACCCCAATGTTGTTATATCGAATTTTCCGTTCTAATGGATATCCCATAACAGGACGGTCTGTTTCTGGGTCAATTGTTTCACCTAATTTGAGTAAATCTCCCATCCATTTGAGTTTATTCGTCTGTCTCTTCGGCATCATAAACCTCCTGGATAAAGAAAGGTGTCATTGCATCAAGTGCCTGACCTAATTCTTTTTCAGCTACACGATATTCATAAAAAATACCTGCACACATAATGACCAGGTATTCTACTTCTCTTCCACACGCTTTCTTTACATATCGTTGACCTTGTTCAATATAAAAAGAGAGCATGGTTTCATCCATACCCTCTTCCCAATGAATATGAGATTTTAATTTCTCAATTAATTCATCCATATTAAGCTCCAGTTGTTTCTTTTAAAACATACTTGTAAATTGGATTTTCAAATGGTGAATGAATCAGTTGTGCATCTAGTAAGTTCCAAATACGGAAACCAACACGGTTTGTACGTGAGAATAACTCAATTAGCTTTTGCACTTCTAATGATCCAATAACATCTTGAATATAGAATTTAGAGAAATCACCAAAGTAAAAGACTGGCGTATCTGGTTCGCCTGGAATGTCAATGGCATCTTCTACCTCAACAGGGAATCCTAATAACGTATAACCAATTCCACCTTCCGCTTGATTGAATGGACGAAGTAATGGGAAACCGTCATCTGTTTTCATAGTTTCAATTTTTGTTAGTGCTGCTGTATTTAATACCCATCGTGCTTTTTTACGTACTTCTTTAACAGGTGTATTTTTCATTATTACTAATGCATTATATAGATCCTTTTCTTCTGTTTTAAACTCAACAGCTTTCTTTGCTAATGCACCATCATTGATGTTATTAGCTTCATCGCCATTAACCATGTATTGAGTTTCTTTACGGACATAAGCCTTTTTCAGCTCGTCCATAACGATTTGTTCAATCGGTAAACCTGTACGTGCTAATAACTTTTTCGTTACAGTAGCAAGTGCATCAAACTCGCTTGGTGATAATTCGATTTCATCGAATTCAATATCTGTTTCGGGAATTTCGTTATTTGTTCGCTCAGTTTTATGACCTTGAGCTTCTGCCTTTTTAACTAATACAGGATACTTAATATTTTCTTTTGTTTTTACTCCTGTCCCTAATCGGCGTAAGAAGTTTTCTTCCTGAGCATACGTAATAATTTCTTTACTTAAGAAATCTGGAATCGTAACAGAACCATTACCTGTAACTAAACCTAATGCACGTGCTTCTGTTTCATCAATATTACCTACAATGTAGTTAGCAAAAGCTGAACGAGTTTCCTTTTCTTTGTTTTTAGTAGATTTATGACCTTTAGTAGAAAGGGCGGTTGCGATAGATGCTGAAATAGCTGAACGTTGTTCTTCTGAAAGTTCCGTTTTAGTATCCGGATTTTCTTTTGCT
>Ga0209463_1002030_pt1 | contig 11601 bp, 13 predicted proteins | sample AgamicMgSfrz_FD_187169 | JGI IMG/M metagenome (GOLD analysis project Ga0209463, IMG submission 187169) | Agave microbial communities from Guanajuato, Mexico - Mg.Sf.rz (SPAdes) (version 2) | ecosystem: Host-associated > Plants > Phyllosphere > Phylloplane/Leaf | place: Guanajuato, Mexico... | reverse complement strand
ACGGCTGCTAATAGTTTGCGCGGAAAGCGGTGACGCAGCGGCAAGGCGGCTCATTCCGCTCATCTCCTGCTGCATGAGGAACAGGGAAGAATTACCAATGGTTTTCATGGCGTACTCATTATCTAAAAAGGATCTTATAAAATCAGAAGCTTATCTCTATGCCATGCTTGCGCATTGAGGCGAGCCGGTAGCGTAGCGCGCGCGGTGTAATACCTAAGCAGTCGGCAATTTGTGTGCGGTTGCCCTGGTATTTGCGCATCAGATCGGCAATATAGTGATACTGCGCGACGCGCCCATGGCGCTGTAAATCCTCCCGGCTGGCGCTGGCAGGCTGATGCAGGCTGGGTGCCGTGGGGCAGTCCACGCTTTCTAGACTCGGTGCAAAGGGAAGCCCCAGCGCGCTGGCCTGGATAACGCCGTCCTGGTTTAAAATCATGCCGCGCTGCATGACGTTTTCGAGCTGGCGCACGTTGCCGGGCCAGGTGTATTTCATTAGCGCTGCCTTTGCGGTCTCCGACAGGCTGATATTTTTGCCGATCGTGTGGGCATATTTTTTTATAAAGGACTCCGCCAGCGGCAAAATATCCTCAGGCCGCTCGCGTAATGCCGGCACGGTAATAGGCACAACGGAAATGCGATAGAAGAGATCCTCGCGAAAGCGCCCGGCGGCTACCTCTGCTTCAAGGTTTTTATTGGTGCTGGCGATCAGGCGGAAATTAAGCTTAATGGCTCGGTGGCTGCCGAGGCGCTCGACCTGACGCTCCTGCAATACGCGAAGCAGTTTGGCCTGTAGCGCCAGCGTCATATCACCAATTTCATCCAGCAGCAGCGTGCCATTATTTGCCATCTCAAACTTTCCTGCCACGGCGTTCACCGCACCGGTAAAGGCGCCTTTTTCATAGCCAAAAAGCGTTGATTCAAGCATCGATTCTGGAATGGCGGCACAGTTGATACCGATAAAGGGTGCAGCGCTATTCTCGCCAAACGCCATCGCGTGAATATATTGAGCGACGCACTCTTTCCCTGCACCTGTTTCACCCAGGATCAGCACGGGGATATTAAAGCGGGCAACGCGCCTGGTTAAGGAAAATGTTTTAATGCTGGCAGGCGCCTGAGCAATAAAGGTCGGCATGAAGTTCTCGCATTTACGTATGTCACTGCATGCGAATCTATCACGTCACTTAAGTTTATTTACTAATAAATGAATTAAAAATAATTAATCCATAATAATCATTATGTTATGCTAGATATTAACAAGCATCAAAAAATAATAAAAAACATCTAAATTTAAAATAAACATTTAATAATAATTATCCACGGAACATCTATTGTATGATGCGACCATCTTCGCTTAAATAACGGCGCTTTTACTGTGCGCTAAGGATTATGTCACCACGTAAATGGATAGCGGCAATCTTAGCGCATCACTTAAATAGAAATGACTTTTTTTTGCCTGACTTAACGCTTTAGACAGCAAAGCGGCTTTCCCGGTCATTCGGTATTCACGACAGAGAACATGTCCCATGTTGAAGTACAGCCAAACCGCTGGAATAGCTTATCTTGATAGCCACCGCCTTGGCCGCCCATACCATCGCTTACCAAGCCTGTTTACGAGCAAATTTGACATTCTGGAAGCACGCGTGGGCAACTACTTTTTGAAAAAGCACCGCTCGAGCTTGTCATTAAAAAAAATAGCGTGTACGGCTGATATTAAAAATAAAAATGCTGACCTGCTGGTATCGGATAGAGGTCATTTGGCTTTTGATATAGATCGTCCGCTTCTGTTAACCATTCTCAATAATTTTTACGGCCTTGAAAGCAACGAAAATGCGCGTAGCCACGCCGGACGGTTGCCAACAAAAACCGAGGCGCGTCTTCGCACCCGGCTGGCGCTGGATCTCTGCCATATTCTTTTTCATCAGGAGACGTGGGGATTACCGCTACGCGTAAAAACAGATAACAGCACCATTATTAGCCAGTGGGCTTATCAAATTACCTTTACGCTGGGCGACGATGCAAACAGTAGCTTTTACATTCTTTTAGACAACGCCCATACCGACTGTTTTCTGAATATGCTGCGCCAGAGAGATCGGCCTCAGACCGACGCCAGCGACCTTGACCGTAAAAAAAGAGACCGCGCCGTCGTAGCCAAACTGATCGAGACGCTACCCCTGAGCCTGAATGTCAAAATCGCCGGATTAAATATGGACGTTGCGTCGCTGACCGCCATCCGACCCGGAGATATTTTCCCGCTTACGTTACCCGAGACCTTCCCGGTCTTTATCGGGCAATCGCCGCTGTTTCACGCGCTGATTGTTGAAGAGAACGACAGACTCTATCTGTCTGATATTACGCCTACTGTTTCTGAGACGTCCTATGAATAATCATACCGATCCCCTTGACCAGGGCTTTGAATTAGCCAGTGAGAGTGACGCCCCGGCTGACTCCGCACCCACCCAGAGCGCGCCAGCGTTAGCTGACTCAATGGCGCTGCTCAAACGCATTCCCGTCACGCTAACGCTGGAGGTCTCCTCGGTTGAGGTGATGCTTGCCGATCTGCTGAATATTGACGACGACACGGTCATTGAACTCAACAAGCTTGCGGGAGAGCCGCTGGATATTAAGGTAAACAATATCTTGCTGGGTAAAGCCGAAGTGGTGGTGGTCAATGAAAAATATGGTCTGCGGGTCATTGAGTTTAACACCCGCGACATTAACGAACTGACATCATGACACGTCTGCTCTGCCTGCTAGCCGCAAGCACGCTGCTGATCGTCTCCCCTTCCGTTCTGGCGCAGGGGGGCGATATCTCGCTGTTCCACGTCGTCAACCACGGCGATACGCAGGAGTACAGCGTCAAGATCCAGATCCTCATTCTCATGACGCTGGTGGGCCTGCTGCCTACCCTGCTCCTGATGATGACCTGCTTTACGCGATTTATCATCGTGCTCTCGCTGCTGCGTCAGGCGCTGGGGCTCCAGCAGACGCCGCCAAACCGTATTCTTATCGGCATTGCGCTGGCATTAACCCTGCTGGTGATGCGCCCCATCTGGCTGACTATCTATGAGCGTGCGGTTGTGCCCTTTGAGCAGGATGAGATAACGCTGCCCCAGGCGCTGGAGACCGCCAGCGTGCCGCTTAAGCGCTTTATGCTGGCGCAAACCAGTAAAAAGGCGATGGCGCAGATCATGACTATTGCTAACGCTAAGGGCGACGCGGCGCAGCAGGATCTGTTGATCGTGGTACCGGCCTATATGCTCAGCGAGCTGAAAACCGCGTTTCAGATCGGCTTTATGATCTACATCCCTTTTCTGGTGATCGATCTGATTGTTGCCAGCGTGCTGATGGCGATGGGAATGATGATGCTTTCACCGCTGATCGTCTCTCTGCCGTTCAAGCTCATGGTTTTCGTGCTGATTGACGGGTGGTCGCTCACCGTTGGCACGCTGACGGACAGCATTCGCGGGCTGGGGCTAGGATAATGAGCGAGGTACTGTCATGCTGACCGTCGATACTGCCGCCGATCTCGTCGCCAGCGGCATTAAGATCGTAATTATGCTGGTCTCGGTGCTGGTGGTTCCCAGCCTGTTAGTAGGCCTGTGCGTCAGTATCTTCCAGGCCGTGACCCAGATTAACGAACAGACGCTTAGCTTCCTGCCCCGGCTTATCGTTACGCTGATCGTACTCGCCGTCTGTGGGAAGTGGATGATTGTACAGCTTAGCGACCTCTGTACGCATCTCTTCGCCCAGGCCGCGTTGATGGTGGGCTAAGATGAGCCAGCTTGACGTCATCCAGTTCAGCCATCTGGCGCTGGGGCTATGGTATCCCTTCGTCCGCATCATGGCTTTTCTCCAGTATGGGCCGATTTTTGACAGCAAAGCCTTTAGCGTGCGCATCCGTATTATCATCGCCCTGGCGCTGGCCGTTGTTCTAACCCCGCTGGTCAATCCGCCCGTGCCCGAGGGGCTGCTGAACCTGCACACGATTATTCTTACCGTCGAGCAGATCCTTTGGGGCGTGCTGTTTGGTCTGATGATGCAGTTTATCTACCTGACGCTGCAGCTCGCCGGGCAGATCCTCTCCTTCAATATGGGCATGAGCATGGCGGTGATGAACGATCCCAACAGCGGCGCGTCAACCACCGTGCTGGCGGAATTTATCTATATCTATGCCGCGATCCTCTTCTTCGCGATGGATGGGCATCTGCTGCTGGTCAGCATTCTCTACAAAGGGTTTATCTACTGGCCGCCCGGCAGCACGCTGCTGCCGCAAACGCTGCGCAGCGTCTCCCTTGCGCTGGGTTGGGTATTCTCCTCTGCGATGCTGCTGGCGCTGCCCGCAACCTTTATCATGCTGATCGTTCAGGGCGGATTTGGCCTGCTTAACCGTATCTCTCCGGCGTTGAATCTCTATTCGCTGGGCTTTCCCATCGCCATGCTGGCCGGGCTTATCTGTTTTGCCGCCCTGCTCTCCGCGTTGCCGGATCACTATTTACAGCTGGTTAATCGGGTTCTGGCGGAGTTTGATGCCCTGCGGAGGACGCATGGCTGACGCGGCAAGTGAAGAGAAGACCGAGAAACCCTCGGCGCAGAAGCGGCGTAAGGCGCGGCAAGAGGGCCAGATCCCTCGCTCAAAGGATATGGGGCTTGCCGCCAGCCTGCTGGCCGCCTTTATCGTGGTCAGCAGCAGCTTTCACTGGTATCGCGACTTTGTTCAGGAAGCCTTTCTGACCGTACATCAGTACGGGCAGCATATCGGCGATCCGGATATTCTTGGTCAGTTTCTTCAACACAATTTGCTGATACTGCTTAAATTTATTCTCACGCTGACGCCCATGCCGCTGGCAGCGTTGATCGCCTCGCTGATCCCAGGCGGCTGGATCTTCTCGTTAAAAAAGATCTTTCCCGATCTCAGTAAAATTAGCCCGCTAAAAGGCATAGGCCGCCTCTTCTCCAGCGAGCAGATTATCGACGTCGGCAAGATGATAGTAAAAAGTCTGCTGGTTCTGCTGCTGCTCGCGGTCAGCCTTCACCGTCACTTCACCGCTTTTCTCGATCTGCAAAACCGCTACTTTGCGCCTGCGGTTAGCGAGGGGCTGTCGCTCTATCATGACGTCATGCTGAACGTCGTGATGCTGTTTATCCTGTTTGCCCTTTTTGATGTCCCACTGGCTAAGCATATGTTTACCAAAGGATTGAAAATGACCAAACAGGAGGTAAAGGACGAGTACAAAAACCAGGAGGGTAGCCCGGAGATCAAAGCCAGAGTGCGTCGCCTGCAACGGCAGATGGCGCTGGGGCAGATCCGCCGCGTGGTTCCCAAAGCCGATGTGGTGATTGCCAACCCCACCCATTTCGCGGTGGCGTTGCAGTACGACCAGGCGCGGGCAGCAGCGCCCTTTGTGGTAGCCAAAGGCACCGATGAGGTGGCGCGTTACATTCGCGAGGTGGCCCAGGAGCATCATATTGAAGTGGTGGAGTTTCCCAAACTGGCTCGTGCGGTCTACTACACCACCCAGGTTAACCAGCAGATCCCTTATCAACTTTTTCGCGCAATCGCCCACGTTCTGACCTACGTCCTGCAGCTTAAATCCTGGCGGGCAGGCAGCCAGATGCGGCCTGCGCTTAACCGTCATATTTCCATTCCGAACGAGGTCCTGAAGCAGGATGCAGAAACAGATTAAATACGTGATGACGGCGCTGAGCCGCAGCCGGCCCGGCGTTCCGTTACTTCTCCTGGCCATTCTGGCAATGGTGATCCTGCCGCTGCCGCCGATGCTGCTGGACGCCCTGTTCACCTTCAACATCGTGCTGGCGGTGCTGGTGCTGCTGGTCAGCGTTTCGGCCAAAAGACCGCTGGACTTCAGCCTGTTCCCGACGGTGCTGCTGATTACCACCCTGATGCGTCTGACCCTTAACGTTGCCTCTACCCGCGTAGTGTTGCTGTACGGCCACGAGGGGATCGGCGCGGCAGGGAAAGTGATCGAGTCCTTTGGCCAGGTAGTCATCGGCGGTAACTTTGTGGTTGGGTTCGTGGTGTTTATTATCCTGATGATCATCAACTTTATCGTGGTGACTAAGGGTGCAGAGCGAATCTCTGAGGTATCGGCGCGCTTTACTCTGGATGCCATGCCGGGTAAACAGATGGCGATTGACGCCGATCTCAACGCCGGGCTGATTAACCAGACCCAGGCGCAGGCCCGGCGTAAAGAGGTGACCAGCGAGGCGGATTTCTATGGCGCGATGGACGGTGCCTCAAAGTTCGTGCGCGGTGACGCCATCGCCGGGATGCTGATCCTGGCCATCAACCTGATTGGCGGCGTCTGCATCGGCATTTTTAAATACGACCTTAGCGCCGAGGCGGCTTTCCAGCAGTATGTGCTGATGACCATCGGCGACGGGCTAGTGGCACAGATCCCCTCCCTGCTGTTGTCCACCGCCGCAGCGATCATCGTAACCCGCGTCAGCGACAGCGGGGATATCTCCAGCGCCGTTAAAGCGCAGCTGCTGGCCTCGCCGTCGACGATCTACACCGCCAGCGGCGTGATGTTCGTGCTGGCCATCGTGCCGGGAATGCCGCACCTCCCTTTCCTGCTCTTCTCCGCCCTGCTCGGCTTTACCGGCTGGCGGCAGAGCAAACGGCCACAGGCGGCGCAAACGGATGAGAAGAGTCTTGCCACGCTGAGCAAAGCGCTGACGGAAACCCCCGAGCAGCAGGTCAGCTGGGAGACGATCCCACTGATTGAGCCGGTCAGCCTAAGCCTTGGCTACCGTCTGGTCTCCCTGCTGGATAAAGCCAACGGCAGCCCGCTGACCCAGCGCATACGCGGCCTCCGGCAGGCTATCTCCGAGAGCAACGGCCTGCTGCTACCGGAGATCCGTATCCGCGAAAATTTTCGCCTGAAGCCGACCCAGTACGCCATCTATATCAACGGCATTAAGGCCGATAGCGGCGATATTCCCGCAGACAGGCTGATGGCGCTGCCCTCGGCGGAAACCTACGGTGAAATTGATGGTACGCCGGGCGTCGATCCGGCTTACGGGATGCCCGTCACCTGGATCACCGCTGCGCAAAAAACCAAAGCGCTCAATCTGGGCTATCAGGTTATCGACTCGGCGAGCATTATCGCCACCCATCTCAACAAAGTGGTCACCCGCTTTATTCCCGACCTGTTTAACTATGATGACGTAACCCAGCTGCACAACCGGCTTGCCTCGCTGGCCCCTAAGCTGGCGGAGGATTTAGCCAGCGCGCTGAACTACAGTCAGGCGCTAAAGGTCTACCGGGCGCTGCTTACCGAGCGTGTCTCACTGCGTGATATTGTGACCATTGCCACCGTGCTGGTGGCCAGCAGCGCGGTGACCAAGGATCCGATTTTGCTGGTGTCGGATGTACGCCTCGCCCTGCGCCGCAGCATTACTCACGGGCTGGTGCGCAATGAGGAGCTGGCGGTCTATACGCTGAATAACGAGCTAGAGAATTTGCTGATTGGAGTCGTTAACCAGGCGCAACAGAGCGGGAAAGTCATGCTCGACAGCGTGCCACTCGATCCCAATATGCTGAGCCAGTTCCAGCAAAATATGCCTCAGGTGCATGAGCAGATGAAGGCGGCGGGTAGAGAGCCGGTGCTGCTGGTTGCTCCGCAGCTGCGTCCACTACTGGCCCGCTATGCGCGGCTGTTTGCCAGCGGCCTGCAGGTACTCTCCTATAACGAAGTGCCGGACGAGCTGGAGATAAAAATTCTCGGTACGCTCAGCTAGCCCGGTATGCGTACGGTGCTGTTCAGCAGGATGCGCTTCCCACCTAAGAAGCGCGCCTGCCAGAACGCATCGGACAGGTCGCTGATGCGGATCTGCTCGCCGGTGCGGGGCGATTCGATAAAGCGGTTGTTGCCGAGATAGACGCCAACATGATCGGCTTTATCACGAGAGTGAATGCCAAAAAAGAGCAGATCGCCGCGTCTGAGATCGTTATCCGCGACGTCTAGCGCCTGCCGGTAGTGATACATCTCATTGGCGGTCCGCGGTAGCTTCGCTGCCAACAGCGGGTTAAAGGCGTAGAAGATCAGCCCGCTACAATCAAACCCCTCCTCCGGCGTTTCGCCTCCCCAGACGTAAGGTTTGCCAAGCTGCGCCTGTAAGCGGCGTATCGCTTTTTCAATGACGGGCTGAAGATGCAGATCGCCTGCCAGCAGTGGCATGGCGAACCACTCGGGGTGACGTTGCAAAAGAGCCCGGTTCTGCGCCCGCAGAGCGGCTTTCGCCGCGCTGTTGCCGCGGATCACCGGTGTGGAAGGAGGACGTTTCGCCTTTGCCTTCGCCAGCAGCAGACGATTGTGCATTCGCTGGCGAGGGGTCGATTTTGCCGCTGCGTCAGACGGAAACAATGCCGCGACGAGGGCGGTAACGAGTAGTCCGACATGCAGCGGCTTAGCGAGACACATGCGTTGCCTGTGGTGAAGGGGCGTGCTCCAGCTTGCTGGCCAGCGGCTTAACAATCTTCTCGCCCTGCGCGCCGAAAAATTGATAGAGCGTGTCGGCCGCCGTATGGGTTAAGACCATGATCTCAATCCGCCGGTTGTTTGCGCCCTCTGGGTTATGGGCATCCAGCAGCATACGGTCGGCCATCGCACTGACCTGCATCACTTTATCTTTCGGCATGCCGGCCTGCTCCATGACGCGGCGGGCTGAAAGAGCACGATCTCCGGAGAGGTTCCAGTTGTTGTACCCGGCGCTTTTATAGCCCAGCGCATCGGTGTGGCCGGTGATAATCAGCTTGTTATCCAGAGAGTTGAAGATGGGCGTCAGCTCGGTCAGCAGCGATCGGAAGAACGGCATAATAGTGGCGCTGCCGCGTTCAAACATGCTGCGCTTCTGATTATCCTTAATTAATATTCGCAGCCCCTGGGGAACGATCTCCATCTCAAGATTGCTCTCCATATGGGCCTTCAGGGCAATCTCGTTGATGCTGTTCGCCAGCTCACCCAGCTCTCGCGCCGATTTTTGTCTCATGCGCATTGCCGCACTGCTGGCCTCCTGCGTCTTCTTCAGATCCGCTTCAGCACGACGCGCCAGCCGCTCTTTGCTCACGGCCTGCGCCTGCTCATGGCTGCGCCCATCGGCAGAGCCCGCCATCTTTTTCGGAAGATGGCTCAGCGGGGCCATTATTCCACCGCCGAAGAAAATAGACTGTCCATGCAGCGCGGCCACGATCTCTTCCCGGTCGGACTGGCTGACGCTGTTGACAATCCACAGGGTCATAAACAGCGCCATCATCGCAAGGGTGAAGTCGGCAAAGGCCACTTTCCAGGCACCGCCGTGGTGCCCGGCATGGCTCTTTTTGATCTGCCGACGAATAATGGTGGTCTTCTTGCCCCGATCGCGCCGGTTTGCGGTCGCCATTATTCCTCTTCCTCCAGCATGGCGTTGACCCAGGCATCAAGGTTGGCAAAGGTCGGCTTCGAGGCCAGATGCAGCAGCTTGCGGCCCGCATCCACCGCTAACAGCGTTGGCTTGCCTCCGGCCTGGGCCACCAGCACGGTGCGGACGCACTCCAGCAGAGAGTGCTCGGCCCGCGCCTGCTGCTCCATCGCATTGGCCAGCGGATCCATAAAGCAGTAGCAAATGAAGACGCCCAGAAAGGTTCCCACCAGCGCAGCGGCCACTTTCAGGCCAATCAGCGCAATTGAGCCATCAATGGACTGCATGGTAATAATGATCCCCAGCACCGCCGCACAGATACCAAACCCGGGCATCGCCTCCGCCGTACGCTGCAGCGAGCGTGAGGGGGTAAGCAGCTCCTCCTCAATGGTTTCCAGCTCCTGATCGAGGATCCCCTCCAGCTCATGAGCATCGATTTTGCCCATCGCCATCAGGCGAAAGTTATCGGCAATAAACATCACCAGCCGCTTCTGCTTAAGTACCAGCGGGAATTTCTGGAATATGGTGCTCTCTTCCGGCTGCTCAATATGCTGATCGAGCATGCGTAACCCGCCGGTTTGTACCATTTCGAGCAGTTCATACAGGCACATTAAAAGCTGACGCTGAAATTCAGCTCCGAGCTTTTTCTTGCTGATTACGCCTTTGATCTGATGGGCTATTTCCCGCAGCACGTGCAACGGGTTGGCAATAATCATTGACCCGATGCCTGCGCCGATAATGATCATAATTTCCGCAGGCTGCCAAATAGCTACCAGCTGGCCACCCTCAACAAAATAGCCACCAAAAACGCAGCCCAATATAATTATCAATCCTAATATTTTTTGCATGAATATCTCGAAACGTTTAGTGGCTGAAAAAATAGGTGCGTAGCTTTTCCGCTATCTTTTTATTGAGCTGACAAATCCTGGCTTCGGTGAGTCCCAGCACCAGGGCAATCTCTTTTAGATTCATATCCTGCTGATAATATAAATAGAGGATCTGCTGCTCTTTCGCTGACAGCGTCTGCAGCGCCCGGCTCAGCATATGTTGCGTCACGATCTGATCTTCCAACCTGCGTCCCAGCAGCGGCAATTCGCCGGGCCGATCGCTCAGTAGCGCGTCGAGGCTCTCCAACGTATCAGCACCCTCCAATGCAAGGTACTGCTGATACTCGGCGGCACTCACGCCGTCAGCCTCCAGTTCGCCAGGCTCTGGCTCGCGGCCCAGCACTTTACGCCGCTCCCGTATCAGATCTTTAATCTGGTAAAACTTTTGCCGGAGTTGACGCGGACGCCAGTCAAGGCGTCTCAGCGCGTCCAGCACCGCGCCCCGAATGCGCTGCACCGCATAGCCGCCGAACCCCTCGTCAGGCTTGCCGTAGCGGCGCAGGGCGTCAAGCAGACCGATGAGCGCCACCTGCTGCATATCCTCTCGCTCCATCACGCAGCTGCACTGCGGCGCAAGCTGTTTTACCACCTTGCGCACCAGCGGCAGATAGGCCTGCAGGTAGTGGCTCTCCTGAGCAGGCGTTAAGGGAGAGAGCGTCTGAAACGCCTGCATCTCATAGGGTGCTGACGTCAGCATCACTGGAAAACCATTTTGCTGATTAATATATCGCTGTAAGGGCCTGGCGTAGCCCTGCTTTTCAGTTCACGATGTAACGCGGTATTAAGCAGCGTTTTTATTTCATTGATTTTTAAGGCGCGGACTTTTTCATATTCCCTATCCGCCAACGTCGTTAAAATAATGCTCTGATAAAGCGGTTCGTCGGCCTGGATCTTTTTAGACGCCTCCTCGCTCTCCGCCACCATCGTCAGCGCCAGGAGCATATAGTGATCTTCGCCCTGAGCATCGCTGAGCGTAATGACGGATTCCTTTAATGAAACAAAGATATCGTTAGCGTGCTTGTTCTTATTTTCCGGGGCGCTCTTTTTTAAAGAGAGTTTGGCGGCCGCTCCTGAGGGTTGCATAGCGTTAATAACAAACCATGCTGCACCGCCGCCAATAAGAATAGAGAGCACTACACCAACAAGGCCGGTAATGACTATTTTTTTCATCTGTTATCACACTTTAATTAATAGATTTTCGCTCTTCTGTAAACCGCTCTCATCGGTATCCAGCTCGATGGCAGAGCGTATTGCCGTAGCGTTTTGCCGCTCCTCGCGCTGCCGCCGCGAATCG
>Ga0209463_1002029_pt1 | contig 11608 bp, 11 predicted proteins | sample AgamicMgSfrz_FD_187169 | JGI IMG/M metagenome (GOLD analysis project Ga0209463, IMG submission 187169) | Agave microbial communities from Guanajuato, Mexico - Mg.Sf.rz (SPAdes) (version 2) | ecosystem: Host-associated > Plants > Phyllosphere > Phylloplane/Leaf | place: Guanajuato, Mexico... | reverse complement strand
AGGTTCCATTCCTTCAAAGAAACACCATTAGCACATAACGTAGAAGATACAAAAACGAGCCGGTAAGAGTTGTATACATCGTCATACGTGGAAGCCAATGTGGAACACTCATCCCCATTTTCTCAGCCGCCTTCATCACCACTACAGACAATCCTGTCGCTGTCCAAATTACTACAACTTCCCCAGCAAGTGTCATATCGAATCCCTCTTTCTCTTTAGTTGTAATCCTTTTGACGTGAGAATCGGTTGATACTGATTAACCATTTCATCCCATTCAAGAATTTTTTCCTCTTCCCCGTATAGATCTTCCATAATATCATTAGATAAGCTGTAATAACCTCGGTATTCTTTATTGTTAAACACCTCATGTCTTTCCATATGCTTTACGATAGAATTAGCCTCTCCTTTTCCTCTGGACTCTTTATACATGCTTCTCAGCTCTTTAGAAGGATACAGATACGGCGTGTCATTCAAGTAATCATATTGCCACCTCATCGCTCATCCCTCCACTGTTTACAGTCCTCTAAGTATGCATCAATCCTTTTTTGAATCCCTATTTCGTTATACGGACCATAAGGCTCTTCTTCTCCTAATAAGTCAACGATATCGACGTAGTTAGGATTTTGTAACATATTGTGATTTGCAATGTGATCGTACACACATCGTACTTCAGTATAATCATTTGCAGCTGCGTACATGTTGTAAAGCGTTTGGGATGGATACAGTTGCATGCGATTTAAATACTTATATCCAGGTCTCATTGTTCCTCACCATTCCCCTCTTAATGTCCTTAGTTCCACTTGGTATTCCTCGTGGTATTGATGTGGTATTGGTATAGGTATATGACCTAGAAAGAAGGATTTTGCAAGTCCACATTAAAAATATAAAAAGTACAAGTAGAATTTTTTATAAGGAGTTGTATTTATGCAGAGCTATTTGAAAGAAATATTAGATAGTAACGGTATCAAATACGGTTTTATTGCAAAACAAGTAGGTATAAGTAATGCTGCTATGACGAATCTCATAAAAGGTGGATTACCTACACTGCCTGTAGCAGCTCGAATCGCGAAAGTATTAGGTAAACCCATTGAGGAGATCTGGACCGTCGAGGAGTAATTCTTCTCCCTCCAGCCTTGATAAATCTTTATCTTTATTTTTCTTTTTACACTTGACTTTTGCTTTCGACGGACAATCATGGGATGAGGGTACAGGACAACGGCTAGGGCAGAGAATGACTACCTTACAACGCTTAAAAAATAAAAAGCGTCGTAAAGTAGACGTTCTGTCAATCATGGTCTATCAGGTTAAGGAATCCGTATAGTAACACCCTGTTTAAACGCTGTAATTTCTTACACAGCTGACTTTTTACAGATAAAGCTTGTCCTATCTGCAGAAAGAATCAGGAAAGGAAATGCACTACTGGCGTATCCTTTATTACTCGTAACCTATAATTCTTTCATTATCAGCTGCTACCCGTGCCGTAGCACGCCAAGCAACCGCCGTACCGTTAATGGCCGTACTCGCCTAGACTCCTAACAACGCAAACAAGGAAACGTTATTCGTTAGGACGCTTAACTTTCTGACGTTGGCTTAGCTAACCTGTTCAAGTTTAACGAGTGTTAGGTCATTCCTCGTGTGGATCCTCCTCTTAGTTACCTAAAAAGACAATAGGAAACTAGACCTCGTGTATATCTGTTTTTTCAAATAAAGATACTCACGAGGCTGGAGGTTGTCCGATATTTAGTTAAAGAAAGAGCTTATAGAACATGAGCTATAAGCATATTGATAATGAATAAAACCGAAGCTACAGTATAAAAACCATAAAACCAAATACAATCAGATTTTGTTTCTAAACCGAAATAGTTATTAAGAGTTTTCATCCCGTCTCCTTTCAACCTAAAAAGTTCAACTAATTAAGTTAAATATATAACTCAATTAGTTGAACGTCAATAGATAATCTAGAAAAGTTTACTATTTTTTGTGTAATTGTGTTAAAATACGAGATAAGATGGTTGTGTATCGGAGGAGAATACATATGATATTTACATTAGGACAGACGTTACATGAGATAGGTGTAACCAAAAATAAATTAGCTGTAGAAGCAAAAATCCGCCATAATACAATTAGTGATTTAGTAAATGGTAATGTTAGTTCTATACGTATAGATACATTACAAGCAATACTTGATACGTTAAATAAGCTAGCTGCAGATCAGGATATTAAGAAAGTTTACGGAATTAAAGATGTTATAAAACATGAAAAAGACGCATAACTTGCGTCTTTTTTACTTACAAATATTTAATAAACACATAAATTCATAATATTTTTTGATAAAATAAGTTTGTAATTCACTATTATAGGGGGTGGGGAAATGAGAAAAAGACGGTTTAACACATTAGGGATAGTGTTTATCGGAACCTCTTTATTGTTCAACGCTGGATGCACACCGCAAAACAAGGAGGTAGTCTCTCAAGAGGTAACTCAAAAGGAAGAGGAAAAAGCTAAAAAACAAGTGGAAAAAGAAGCAGAAAAACAAAGGAAACAACAAGAAAAAGAAAAAAGGGATGCGGAAAATAAGGCGAAAAAGTTTAATGAAAGTATTGAAAAAATCGTTAAAAAGACTATCGGAAAAGACGACGTAGAATCGGTTGAAGTGAACAATAACTTTGATTTACCGGGTCCAAACAACAAAGTAGTATTACTCAATTTAAAAAACGCTAATGATATAGTTCTTACATGGAACGGGACTACTAATATATTAAAAAAATTAGCCAAAGAAAAAGAAATCCAGAAAGTTATTTTTGTATGGAAAGCTGAGCTGACGGATACATATGGAAACAAAAAGAGCAATCCTGTAATGAAAATGAACATAGATCGCGAGAGCTTAGACAAAATTAACTTTAAAAACTTTGATCATAATAATATTCCTAGCGTTGTAAAAGATTATTGGGAACATCCCACATATAACAAGTAAATTAATTATGGAGGGATGAGGTTATTTTGAAAAAGAAAAAACCTGTATTATATATAGGCAAGGAAACTTACGGAAAAAGAAAAATCGAAGAAGTATTTAAAGAAGTTTATGAACACTACCTAGGTGTCGAAGTAATAGTCACTTGTAAAACAAAGAAAACTGATAAATAATTGAACATTTATCCAATATGCATATTAGTAATTTGTTAATTTCGATTGTGGAAGTTGCGAGAAACGTACTATAGTAGAGTGGAAGTAGCATAACGAAAAAGAATCGGTGTATAAATAAAGTTTATTTACTACCTATAAATACAATATCTGATGAAATTATCAAAAAGTTAATATTGTTGTTATAGGATATTAATGAATTATTAAATAATAAATAAAAATATATTTAACATATACATTTATCGGTCAATAATAAGTTCTACCCTTCACTAATATTGGGTATACTATTTATACATCTAGAGAATCATCACATGAGGCACCTTCAGCTGGGGAAGGTGTCTTTATTATTTTTGAGTCATATTGCATGCAATGAATTCATATAATTAAAATGCCAATACTGTAATACAGAAAAAGAGTATTCCTCCCATCCAACCAGGAATACTCTTTTTTACCTTATTGCATATCATCTATTTTAATAGCATATAAATAAATTGGTTCAAGAGAAACCACTGAAACAGAGCACTCCCTGGTTAAGAGTACTCTGTTTTTATTGCCATCATATCTTTGCCCATCATTACATACATATGATATAGAACACCATTACGGGGATAGTATATCTTATAATGTTCTACAAACTAGGTTCTTCTCTCAAGAAGAACCCCTTTTATTTTTCTATCACTTCACATACACATAGGCTTCATTTGTTGTTATATAGTATGTGTTCCCTTTTGAATTGTGCATCTTGTATTGTGGTGAACCATTTACACTTACTTTCGCATCAATTATGAATCCTTCACCCGAATTTACAGTACCAGCAACATCTTTATCTTGCCAAGATGGAGCGTCATAGAAACGTAGATTGTTAACTTTTGAAACAACGCGCTTTCCAACAATAGTAGAATCTACTGTGCTTTTCTTATTAAACTTCACATAAGATGGATCGTTCTTAATCCACTGATCTCCACCAAGATTTAGCCAACCCTCCTTTTCAGCCCACACAATATAAGATTCTGGTTTGTTTAGTTGACGAATTTTAGAATAGCTTGTACCTGGTCCTTTACGTAAGTTAACGTTGTAACCTTCAATATAGGCGATACCGTCTGTTACTGCTGTTGGTACTTCCGATGGTTTAGATGGCTTCTCAGGAATAGAAACATCCACACTAGAATTATTGTATGCTCGTTGTACATCTGCTCTAAATTGAGCTTCTGAAACGCCATGAGACTTTAAGTAATCATTTGGATCTTCATGATCCGTACCGCCAAGGTAATGAGTTACATCACTATGTGTCCACAATCCTTTTTCTACAGATAACCCACGGTCACGTAAGATTTTAGCTAGTAACTTAACGTATTTGTCATAGCTGCGTTTGAATTTTGTATAATCCGCTGTTTCACATAACTCTACATGTACAAATCGTTTATTAGCAGCAGGACCGCCACCATAAGCGATGTATTTTGTATCAGCAATTTGGATTGTTTCGTCCCAATCGACTGCATAGTGAACAAATGCATTTCTCCATGTGCGAGACTCATATTTTTGAATGTTAATAGCTGGAGCTTCTGGAGTTGCTGTAGAATGTGCTACAACACCCTCATAAGCACCTACACCATAACGGTATGGTTGTTTCGGTAAATCAGGAATAATAAGCGTTCTATCAGCAAAAGCACTTGTAGCAAAAGAAACAGCGAGTACTAGAATCATAAGGAACGAAGTAATATGTTTCATTGTCTTTTTCATTTAGCATCAACATCCTTTTTCATAATTTTTGTGTGGTCAAATAATCCACTTGCTGACAGTCCGATAATGATTCCTTGAAATACATTTGTTTTAATATCTCCGCCCAAAAATAAAACGCCTAGCACAATGCCAAGCGTTAAATTTAGTAACGGAACATATTTTGTTTGTAATCCAATTGTTTTTCCAATCTGTGAAAAACCAACTACAATTCCAATCATTACAGTAATTTCAAACACTACATACCACCTCCTTTCATTAAGAAAGTGAGAATGCCACCAACAATTCCACCGACAATAAGTCGTAAAATCCAGGTAGTATTGGCGCTGATTTTATCTAACTGCTTGTTGATATTATCAATATCTTTCTCGTTACCTGTTGTTCGTATTTCTAACCCTTTAATCTCTAAACGAATGTCCTTGATCTCTTGCTTAATTTCTTGAACATCGTTTCTTACATCTTGTAACCCTTCCATTTTGACCACCTCATTTCAAAATAAAAAGAGAGACATCTATTTGTCCCTCTTTTCTTATAAAAGCCGTATTTTATGCAAAATAAAAAACAGCTTATGGCTGCTTTGGTTCCTCATTTATTAATTGTTGCACTAATACCTTTAATTCATCAATTTCAGCTTTCATTGAAACTTTCTCAAGTTTTTCTGCTTCAAATTGTTCTTTAAGAGTGTCAACTTCCTGCTTCAACATACCGTGGTCAAATTGAAGATTTTTAACTTTAAAGTCAACTTCTTGTATTGCTTGAATAGAAATTGAAACCGAGCTATAAAGTGTTACAGCGTCTTTCTGTGGTGTGGTGAATACATCGTCAGAGTCCTCCGCAATCATACCGTAATTAATTGGAAGTGTAATAGACTCCCCTGACTCGAAGCGTTCAACATCTCTTATAAAGTGATATTGTTTGATGTTTACAGAGTTGATTTTATCTAAAGCAGAGAATGGAAGGTCTTCTATGTCCGTTTTAAGCGTACGAGAAGAATTGGGGATAAATTCTTGCGCCCACATACGCCCTGTAGCGCTAATATTCTCTTGCGCTCGTAATGTTCTTAATTCTATATCTTTCCATCCCTTACCCATCATATCTTTAATCTGCAAGCCATTGTTATAACCTTGTACAAAACTTGACCTTATCATTGCATTACCCATAATTAAATCATGATCGGTGGCGCCGTTTACGAAATGTATTTTATAGTCACTGCCTTTTCTTTTGAAAGTAAACTGCCCCGCGTTATTTGTAAAAATATGCGGCTCAGTTGTAGTTACAGAGAAGTAACCATATCCTGGAGCCCATCCTTCAGATTCAAAAATAATATTATTCAAGTTTTGAAAACGAAATTGTCCATCCGAATATACGCTCAGATGTCCACCGTCATTATGCATTTGAATATAGTTTGACCAAATATTAGTTCCTTCTGCATTTTCTCCTTTAGAAATCCCAAATTTCGCATATGCTTTAGAAGGTTGATCGACTCCATTAATTCGCGGCATGACTTGATAAATATAAAATGATCCTGTACCAGCGTATTTTCTATTATCAGAACCAAGGACTAATGAAGGTTGAATACTTCCATCATCTGTCTCCATAAATCCTATATAACCACGTGGTCTATCTAAATCAAAAATCTTCATGTCTTGTTTATTTATTTCAACAAATCTATTTCCACTCGTTTTAAGTGTTACCCCTTCTAAAACTTTTCCTTTGATATGATTTGCTGTAATAAAACCTACTAAGTTAATTCTGTTTGCATTCAAAGTAATGTTTTCTTTACTCATATTGAAAGCTGCGATTACATCATTTTCTTTTACAGATATACTAACGCCCTTTTCAGTTAACTGGAGACGGGTTTCCATATCTCTTACATAAGATGATGTGGCAAATTGCCCATTTGCTTGCTCTTTTGTATATACCTCTGTCTTTTTTGCTGAAGCATTGATACCCTGTTCATTGATAGTAAAGCGGTTATCAATCAAAGTCATTTTCTGATTAAATTGCTCAGTTGCAAGTTTGTTAGCTAGTTCGCCCAACAAATCTTGTTTATTTTTATCAACTGTTTGCTTCAACTCAGGTATCTTAAATCCAGCAACATAATCCTCTACTTGTTTAAGCTCGACTTTCGCACCGATTGCTGTTGCCTGTTGTTCGAGTTTTGAATTTGCTTCAGTAAGTTTCTTACCTTGATCTGATACTACATTATTTAAATTACTAACTTTAGAAGATAGTCCGCTTGCAGTTTGTTCCACATCACTCATACGTTGTTCATATCCAGCCTGGTTATTTTGAACGCTTTTTACTGTGGTTTTAACACCCTCCACATTTTGCTCAATTTCAGTTGTTTTTTTCGTGAATGTTTCTTTAGAAGTAACTTCATCATTAGCTAGTTGCCATGTAGTTCGTATATTACCTTCTTCAAATTTTGCATGGTGAGAATTTAAATTCCCATCAATATTGCGCCCGGAATAGTAAAATCTAATTTGGGTTACGTCCTTGTCTTTGGTCTTGAATGTAGATGATAATGGTTCATCTTTATAATCCACATTAACCTTTAATTTCGAGTCTGTTCTTATAGACCTATACTCTTGCTCTCCATCCGTATACGTTATCGCTGTTTCTACACCGAACCAAGGATTTGTATTAAGTTTAGTCATTTTCCCAGTGAATAAAAAAGAAATAGTAAACGTCTTATTTCTGTAATTAATCTTATTAGAAAGAGTCATTTGTTTACTATCTGACCAGGTTCCAGCTATGTTCTGTTTGTTTAATCCTGATTCTGAATCACTTGCTAGATTGATTGAACCTACAGAAAGATTACTCATATCAGTTTGTAATTGTTCAATAGTCTGTTTATTTGAAGTGGCCGTATTCTTTATTTCATTTGTTGTTTTTGTTAAATCGTTTGTTGTTTGCTGCACCTCGGAAATTGTCTTTTTGGTGCCTTCCACAGTTGATTCAACCGTATTCACTTTATTACTAATATCAGTATCTTTTTTCGTTAACGATTCAATAGAAATTTTAAATCCATTAGAATCCTGTTCAAACTGAGTTACTTTCTTATTGATCTCACCTTGTTTATTTTCGATATTAGTAATTGTACGGCTGACACCTTGTAAACCTTCCTGCACTTCGTTGAATTGTCCTGTAGCTTGATTCTGTGCTTCTTTAACCTTTTGATTTAACTCCGTTTTCGTAGACTCAATATCTTTATTCACCTGATCCAATGTTTCTTTCTTAACTGATTCCACATCAGGAACAACCGATTCCCAAGCTGTGCCTGTCCATATCTTTAAAATACCAGGTTTTCCATTACTAATATCACGCCAAAGTGTTTTATAAGGTTTAAGTCCTGTTGTTGGTGGATTCTTAGCTTCAATGATGTCTACCGTGTTATTTTTAAGATTCTCTTGAACTTTTTCAGCCAATGTTTTCGCTGCTTCGGATTCTTTCTTAGCATCACTAGCTGTTTCATTTGCATTTTTCACTAATTCATCTAACTGATCTATCAGTTCTTGCTTACTTCCTAATGAACTAAGAATACGATTATATATCTTTCGTAGTTCTTCATTTGGATCAGTAATTTCGCGATAATCACCAAACACATATTTATCTTGTGTAGGATCTGTAAAAGATTCATCACCAGCAATCACACGTGCTTCAAGGTATAACTTAGGCGTGAAGCCTGTATCCTTGATTCGGATTGTATCGCCCTCATTAATTAGTTCATGCGCTAATCCGAAAATACGTCCAATCGATTGCGCTTCTACTTCATATGCGACTGAAGAATTGACACGCTTTTTTAATTCCGTCTTCATCAAAGTCAGTAATCGCTGTGGTGTCATATTTCGGTCTTCTGTTTCTGGAGTGTAGAAACCAAATTTATGTTTACCATGTGCATTCCAACGTTGAAAGGCATCACTATCTGTAATATAAACAAGTCCGTTATTGATGCTCTCAATCGTGATAAGTTCTTCACCTTCACCCCGTACAAATCCGACTAAGGCGGTACAAATATCCCTGGAATGTTCAATGCGTCTAACGCCTACTAAGTCTTTTCCCAGGGTTACTTCCTTCCCTGTTTCTCTCCCTCGTTTATTTATCATATCGACGTACCATCCTGTAATTCGAGAACCGGATACTTCAACACGATATTGTATTTCCAACTCAAACAAAGCCGCAATTTTCTTTAAAAAAGTGAGGGGATCGATGAATTCATCAATAGTCATCGTGTGGAATGAAGAATAATCCGTTATACCACGTTGCCATTTTGAATCGGCAAGCGCGATATCAATAAACGTATTAACTGTTTCGCTCTCTATACGTTGAGGTTTAATAATACCATCTTTAGCTATTTGAACCCAGGCACCAGACGAATGTACAGTTAATGATCTATCATTTGAATCTTTTTCTACTTCATTGTTAATAACATACGGAACAATTCGACCATCTCGTACTTCCTTTAAAACCAAGTTCTGCTGTTGTAATGTAATTGCATGTGGAGTGCCGTCAAAAGTTTTGAACTCTAGCATATCAATGTTATTCTTAATTTCCCAATGACGTTTATCTTCCCAGTAGTCCTTTGGTTGAATAGCGGATAGAATTTGATTTGTTTTGAAATCAACAACATGAAGTAATCCGCTTGGTGTTCTCATCGAAATCGCTCCCTATATTTAACTTTTGCTGTTCCGATATCAGCTGGCATAATTTCGAGTATATTAGCTCCTTTATTAATAACAGGAAAATTACTGAAAAACTCTTTTATGTTAATCGCGTTTTTCCCTTCAATACTGACATGACTACTTTCTGTATCAATCATGACTTTATCACCAACATCAAATATAAAAGGCGGTGTGTTATTCGTATTTAAATTCACCTTCCAGAATTTTAAATCTGCAACCGACATTGCTTCTACTGGCGGTACATCCTGCCACTGCATGATACTAATCTGTATTTGAGCTGCTTTTTCCATATGCTTATTGTCTTTATCGATCCATCGCGCAAAGCGCTCTGAATCATCTTTTTCTGTCCCTGGAAGGAATTTTGAAATATATGCCTCCCATACATTTCCGGTCCTAGCTATCCACAATCGACCAAAATACTGATTCCATGTATTCGGGTAATCGCCACTCTCATAGATCAAACCTATTTTACCAGGCTTATTATCGTATCCAATAACCATTGTTCCGAAATTTTGTTCAGCTTGCCAATAGAGATCGTTCATAGCGATTTTTGAAAGTACCTTACTATTTTCATCGAGTATTGCTATCTCAACTCGTCCCATTTCATTGATTTTCTTGCTCTTACAAGTAACGTAAGCTTGCATAATAAAATCTTCTACTGGACCACCAGGTATACTTTTTTTAACCGCTGCACCATGCCAACCTTTACCTGTTCCTGTGCCAAAATCAGAACAATAAAACTGATATTTATCTGATTTCATTTCGCCAACCGGTTCCCCATCTTCCATTGAGCTGACTTTACTCCATCCGACCGTAGTAGCCATTTCATCCCATAATATACGTTGATTCCTTTCTACAGGCTTTTCCACAGTTTTTAGTGGCATACCGATACGAAAATAATCTCGATCACTTAAAGACACCCCGCCGAACCATACATCTAAAAAAGTGTTTGGCTTTGTAATATCAATTTCAATGATAGGGTTAGAATGAACTGTTCCTTTATTTTGGATATTAGCAACTAACCCATTAACATCTTTTTTAAATTCAACGGTTTGCTCTTTTCCTAACTTATATGGCATTGGACATACTAGTGTAATAGTTGCTTGATGAATATTAGATTTTTCTAAAGTCTCCTCTACAGATTCCTTAATCCCGTAATACACAATATCTGGTTCGTCTGTGAAGGTAATTTTTACAGGTCCTTCTGTATCTAATAAACCATTTAATTCGTCTATCCGTTTCCTTAGTTCAAAAAGAGAGACCCCCTTAAGAGAGAAATCTACTTCTAATACTCTCTTGGGAGTCCTTTTACTTAAAAAATATGAACCTGGGCGGTGAGGTACGGTTAACTCATTAATTTCATCACTTAAAATTCCGCGACCTCTTATATCGTTAACCATAAAAAATCCTTTTTCGTATTTTTGCTCGAAATATTCTTCTAAATTAATCCCATTAAAAACTAACAATCTACCGCCCTCCTTTAAAATACTTCTTTCCGTTTTTTCACAGCTTCTTGCTCTCCAGTGATATCATCAACGAACCTATTAAACTCTTGTCTACCAAGCTGTATATTAATATACGCAGGTTGTCTTTCACTAGCAGTAGAATTCGAAGCAGTTCCAGCATCCGTATTTCCTGAGTTTACTTGTGGTCTAGCTGTCTGGTACGCGCCAAGTCCTCTTGGCATTCCGTATACAGTCTCTACTTGTAGAGCTTCAGGTTTCATCCATTCAGTCATTTGTTCGGTTGTTCTTTGTACAGCACCTTTCATAGCATCTATACCATTAATCCAACCTTTCATCATATTGACACCAATGAAATCCCTGAACCAACGACTCGGTGAGTGAATCGATAACAGACCAGAAATTTTATCTTTGATTCCATTTCCAATGTCCGTAATTTTGTCCCAAATAGCCCCAGCCATAGAGCTTATACCATTTAAAAGCCCCTGCATCATATTTTTTCCTATGCTTCCTAAATCAATTCCGCTTAGGAATGACTTTACATTGCCAAAAATTTGAGTCACTGTGTTATAGATAGAATTT
>Ga0209463_1002026_pt1 | contig 11616 bp, 10 predicted proteins | sample AgamicMgSfrz_FD_187169 | JGI IMG/M metagenome (GOLD analysis project Ga0209463, IMG submission 187169) | Agave microbial communities from Guanajuato, Mexico - Mg.Sf.rz (SPAdes) (version 2) | ecosystem: Host-associated > Plants > Phyllosphere > Phylloplane/Leaf | place: Guanajuato, Mexico... | reverse complement strand
CGCAGGCCGGTGGTAGGAATATCGTACAGATGAGAATAGGTATGAGACATTAACTCATTGGCTTTTTTCGTCGCCGCATAGAGCGAAACCGGATGGTCTACGCTGTCATCGGTAGAAAAAGGCATTTTACGGTTCAGCCCATAAACCGAGCTGGAAGAGGCATAGAGCAAATGCTCAATTTTATGGTGCCGGCATCCCTCAAGAATATTAAGGTGCCCGATAAGGTTAGCATCCGCATAAGCATGCGGATTATCAATCGAATATCGTACGCCTGCCTGCGCGCCCAGATGGATCACCCGCTGGAAACGATGCTGCGCAAACAATGACGCTATTGCTTCACGATCGGCTAAATCGCCTTCGATAAAGGTAAAATCTGGGGAAGTAATTTGATTCAGGCGGGCACGTTTAAGATTTACATCATAATAATCATTCAGGTTGTCGAGACCGACAACCTGGTGACCGGCCGACAACAGGCGTTGGGTAACGTGAAAACCAATAAACCCTGCCGCGCCGGTAACCAGATAGTTCATATTTACCTCATTAATTATGCAATTTGAATAGACGCTCCGCGGCCAATTGCATAATAAACAAAACCGCGTTTGCTAATTCTTTCTGGATCATACAGGTTACGACCATCAAAAATCACGGGTTGTTTTAAGGCATTTTTAATAACGTCAAAGTCCGGCGCGCGGAAGTTTTGCCATTCAGTACAAATGACCAGCGCATCGGCACCCTGCAGAGCCGCTTCTTTAGTACCCATCAGTTTCAGCTCAGGGCGGTGGCCATAAATACGCTGCGCTTCGTCCATTGCTTCAGGATCGAATGCCTGCACCGTCGCACCCGCAGCCCACAGCGTTTCCATCAGGACGCGGCTGGAAGCTTCACGCATATCATCGGTGTTAGGCTTAAAGGAGAGGCCCCACAGCGCGAAGGTTTTACCCTTCAGATCTTCGCCGAAATGACGTTTGATAAAGCCAGGCAGCTTCATCTTTTGATCGGCGTTGACATCTTCCACAGCCTGCAACAGGCGGGGCTTATAGCCAATGGTTTCAGCGGTGCGGATCAGCGCCTGAACATCTTTCGGGAAGCAAGAACCGCCATAGCCGCAGCCCGGATAGATAAAGTGGTAGCCGATACGGGAATCGGAACCGATGCCCTGACGCACTTTTTCAATATCCGCACCCAGACGCTCTGCAAGGTTCGAGATTTCATTCATAAAGCTGATTTTGGTGGCCAGCATGCAGTTCGCCGCATATTTGGTCAGCTCAGCGCTACGAATATCCATCAGAATCAGGCGATCGTGATTACGGTTGAACGGCTCATACAGCTCGCGCAGCAGCTCAACTACCTCGTCGTTATCGGTACCGACAACAATACGCTCAGGACGCATACAGTCGTTAACCGCCGCGCCTTCCTTCAGGAATTCCGGGTTAGAAACGACATCGAACGTCAGGTTAACGCCGCGCGCATTCAGGGTTTCCTGCATCACGCCACGCACGCGATCGGCGGTGCCGACCGGTACAGTAGACTTGTCGAGCACCACTTTATGCTCATCCATATGCTGAGCGATGGTGCGCGCTACCGCAGTAACATATTTCAGATCGGCAGAGCCATCCTCATCCGGCGGCGTACCCACGGCGATAAACTGCATGACGCCATGTTTTACGCCCTCTTCGGCGTTGGTGGTGAAGTTCAGGCGACCCGCTTCATAGTTTTGCTTAACCAGCGGCGTCAAACCTGGCTCATAAATGGGAATGATCCCTTTCTTCAGATTTTCGACTTTGTTTTCGTCGACATCTATACAAAGAACGTCATGTCCGACTTCGGCCAGTACCGCAGCCTGAACCAGACCCACATAGCCGATACCAAATACGGTGACTTTCATTGCGTTATCCTGTTGCTGTGTGAATTACTTTTTATTTTCAACTGTATCGTTCAGCCACTGTTTAAAATCATTGCCCAGTGACGGATGACGCAGACCATACTCAACAAAAGCCTGCATGTAGCCCAGCTTGTTGCCGCAGTCATGGCTCACGCCTTTCAGGTGGTAAGCTTCTACGGTTTCTTTTTCCATCAGCATGGCGATGGAGTCAGTCAGCTGAACTTCGCCGCCTGCGCCCGGAGGCGTTTTAGCCAGCAGTGGCCAAATGTCCGCAGAAAGTACGTAACGACCAACGACAGCCAGGTTCGATGGTGCTTCGTTCGCCTTCGGTTTTTCTACCACGCCTACCATCGGCGCGCTGTCGCCCGGCTGCAATTCAGCACCCTGGCAATCGACCACGCCGTATGCAGTCACATCGGCTACCGGCTCAACCATAATCTGGCTACGGCCGCTTTCGTCGAAACGGTTCAGCATTTCAGCCAGGTTATCTTTGGTCGGATCGGATTCATATTCGTCGATGATAACGTCCGGCAGAATGACGGCAACCGGCTCATCGCCTACCAGCGGATGCGCGCACATTACCGCGTGACCCAGGCCTTTTGCAATGCCCTGACGCACCTGCATGATGGTCACGTGCGGCGGGCAAATAGACTGGATTTCGTCGAGCAGCTGGCGCTTAACGCGTTTTTCCAGCATCGCTTCCAGTTCAAAACTGGTATCAAAATGGTTTTCAATCGAGTTTTTTGACGAGTGCGTAACCAGCACAATCTCATTAATCCCGGCGGCGATACATTCGTTAACGACATACTGAATTAACGGCTTATCAACCAGCGGCAGCATTTCTTTCGGAATGGCCTTGGTAGCGGGCAGCATACGCGTCCCTAAACCGGCAACAGGGATTACCGCTTTTTTTACTTTTGACTTATAGGCAGACATTAAGATACCTCTCTTATAGGCCGTTCAAGTTAATACTTGATATGTCGATTTAAAAAACGAAACGAGTATATCAGTTCAGGGGCGCCGGATTTATCCTGGATAAGTTCTTTCCGGCGAAATTAAGATTATTACCCAAGTATAAAATCCAGGCTAATGTCCGTGCGTCATGCATAAATAAAAAGCATTCGCTTATTATTCAGGCGACAGCATCAGCCGCAGCCGCCCTCCATTTCCCCATACCTGACATTGCCAGGCATCGCCCTGCTGGTTAATTTGATTGAGGTGGGTACTTCCCAGCGTGCCTAAAGGCACACCATTACTAAGCTGTATTTCCTGGTCATTAATGTTCAGCGTTGCGTTTAAACCTGCTGAAACCAAAATCAGGTTTTTACAGGTTTGATGATAATAACCCACTAATAAAGGAAACTGCCCTTTCAGATTCGCCTGGCGCAATAACAAATTAACCTGCTTAAGCACGCTGCTTAATTCAGGCAAACGCTGTTTTTGCCCTGAAAGCTGTTCCTGTAAAAGCCCATTGAATAATGCCCGCAACAGCAACGCCGCCAGCACGCCATTATCGCCGGCGCGGGTGACATCAAGGCAATAAAAGGCCAGATCTTTATCTGATAAAGCGGCGATATCCAGGACCAGTCCAGGCTGTTCCGCCATGGTGAGTTGGCGATAATTAATGCGACAGTTGGCCATCACTTGCTGAACCGGTGGCTGAAGTTGTTTAAGCAGTTTCGCTGCCGCATTCGGGTCGCTGACCAGGGCGTCCCAGTCCTGAAAGAGCTGTTCTTCCTCTTCCACCTGGGAGGTAAACATGGAGGGATAAAGACATTCATAGACCGCCTCACGCAGGCGCTCCATATCTTTTATCGGTTTGAGCAGTACATCCTGAACGCCAAGGCGCAGGACATGTGCAATGTCGGACATCTGTTCAGTGGCAGAAATCACCAGAATCGGAACCTGATTGCCACGTGTACGTAAATGCTCCACTAACTTGATGCCATTCATGCGTGGCATTTCTAAATCGCAAATCAACAGATCGGGCTGATGAAAGCGCAACGTTTCGATAGCATCAAGACCATCGCTGGCTACCAGCAATGTAGCGCCCAGCGAATATAAGAAATTTTCCAGCAGGGAGCGGAAAACAACCTCATCCTCGACGATCAGGATCTGTTTTCCTGTTAATGGTTTTTCCATTGGTTTCTCCCGTAAGCCAGATAATTCAATAGTGGTTCAAAAAACGCACTTGTGCCTGTCAGAATTGCCTGAAGTAACATGTGTGGTTGACCCATTTTCATTACCGGCGTCTTACTAACGGTATTAATTCATCCATTTTCTTCTCAACTGCAGCTTTTCCGGCTGCAATCGCTTCCTCTGCACGATGAAAATCAAGCGTACTGATTTGGGGACAATAGGGTTGTAATAATACATCCGGCGGGTCCCCCGCCATGCGGTTACGCTTCAGGCGATTCTCCAGTACCTGAATAGACGTGGTCATAATCTCCATCGCGCCTGGCGAAAGAGCGGTGCGCCGCTGGGTGATACGCTGAGCCAAACGCTGACGCAACCTGGCGCGCCAGCCGATCTGCTCCTCCTCTGCAGCGGTCTGTACCGGCGTCGCCGATAACAGGTCCTGCTGCATAAGATGCGCATCGTGCTGTAAATCAACGGCAATAACAATATCTGCGCCCAGCGCTCTGGTCAGTGATACAGGAACAGGATTAACTACCGCGCCATCCACCAGCCAGTAACCATTATGCCCGACGGGCGGCAACAGACCTGGCATACTGCATGAAGCGCGAACCGCCTGATGCAAATCGCCCTCGGTTAGCCACAGTTCCCGACCGGTACTCAGATTGGTCGCGACCGCGCCAAAGCGAATATGACACTGTTCGATAGACTCATCGGGCATTAAGCGGCGGATATGGTTGAATACGCGATTTCCGCGCAGTAAACCGCCTCGGTGCCATGAAAAATCCATCAACCGAATCACATCCCAGTAGTTAAATGACCTTACCCACTTTTCCAGCAGCGTTAACCGCCCGGTAGCGCAAGCGGCGCCGACCAACGCACCTACAGAACAACCGGCAATCACATCGATACGAATTCCTGCGCGCAACAAAGCATCAATAACACCAATGTGAGCCCATCCTTTGGCAGCGCCTGAGCCTAACGCCAGTCCAATTTTTACTTGTCTCATTGCATTCCTGTTTTTACCCCGCTTAGCTGAATAGCGTTAAACGTCTGGGTCAGATAACATAGCGTAAAATAACGTCTTTAGCCCTGTAGATGCAAAATCTGGAGTTAACGTGTCTGAAAACTGCCCATGCTGTAGCGGATTGCAGTATAGCCTATGTTGCGGTCGCTATCTAAGTGGCGAACAATTCCCTGCCAGCCCGGAAGCCCTGATGCGCTCGCGCTATACGGCTTACTACCAACAAAACGCCGACTACTTATTAACTACCTGGCACCGTTCGCATCGATCGTCTCAGCTGCGTCAGGCTTTATCTGAAAGTTTTAACGATACGCAATGGCAAGGCTTGAGGATAATCGCCTGCGAAGCAGGAGCCAACGATAATGAAGGTTATGTAACATTTTGGGCACGATACGTCGAAAAGGATCGCTCAGATGCGATTCATGAACGCTCGCGCTTTGTCCGTGAGGATCAACGCTGGTACTATATCGACGGAACCGCACCACAGGTGGGTCGTAACGACCGCTGTCCCTGTGGCTCCGAAAAAAAATACAAAAAATGTTGCGGCCAGTAATGCTGGTGCCGTTCAGATTCACTGCAATCCCGCTTCGACAGGATCGATAATTCATGCAAGCGCAAAGTTTACAACGCAAGGTACTACGAACTATTTGCCCTGATGCCAGGGGCCTTATCGCCAGGATCACCAACATTTGCTACAAGCACGAGCTGAACATCGTGCAGAACAATGAGTTTGTCGATCATCGCACCGGACGCTTTTTTATGCGTACCGAACTCGAAGGTATTTTTAACGACAACACGCTGCTGGCGGATCTGGACAGCGCGCTTCCGCAGGGTTCCGTGCGCGAATTACAGTGCGCCGGCCGTCGCCGCGTCGTTATTCTGGTCACCAAAGAAGCCCACTGTCTGGGCGATCTGCTGATGAAAAGCGCCTTTGGCGGGCTGGATATGGAGATCGCTGCGGTTATCGGCAATCACGATACGCTGCGCTCGCTGGTGGAACGCTTTGATATTCCTTTTGTGCTGGTCAGTCACGAAGGGCTGACGCGTGAAGAGCATGACAAAAAAATGGCGGAACAGATCGATCGTTATCAGCCGGATTATGTGGTGCTGGCAAAATATATGCGCGTGTTAACGCCCGCTTTCGTTCAGCGCTACCCTAACCAGATCATCAATATTCATCACTCATTCCTGCCAGCGTTTATTGGCGCGCGACCTTATCATCAGGCCTACGAGCGCGGCGTGAAGATCATCGGCGCCACGGCGCACTACGTTAACGACAACCTGGATGAAGGTCCGATCATCATGCAGGACGTGATTAACGTCGACCACAGTTACACTGCAGAAGAGATGATGCGTGCAGGACGCGATGTGGAAAAAAACGTGTTAAGCCGCGCGCTGTATAAAGTGCTGGGCCAGCGCGTCTTCGTTTACGGCAACCGCACCATTATTCTTTAAGAGGTTACGGCGTCGGTTGTTCAGCAAACCGGCGCCATGCGTAAAAATTCGGCGGACGAATCGCTTTTTCTACCGGGGCGCTTTACAGCATCGATTCATTTGGTATGATGCGCCCCGCTTTCAGGCAATATTGTCCTGACCCGTGGTGGGATTCCCGAGCGGCCAAAGGGAGCAGACTGTAAATCTGCCGTCACAGACTTCGAAGGTTCGAATCCTTCTCCCACCACCACTCTTCTGTTAAGCACAGAAGTTGTCCGGCAGGCACATTGGTTTTGTGCATCTGGTTCAGCTGAAAGCACTACTACATTTCTGAACTGTTTTATCTGGTGGGATTCCCGAGCGGCCAAAGGGAGCAGACTGTAAATCTGCCGTCACAGACTTCGAAGGTTCGAATCCTTCTCCCACCACCATCTTCCAGTAGCACACCCGTTTCAAACCCAACTCTGAACATACATCTTCCCGATGGGAGAAGGTGAGAAGCTTCGACAAGGTTCGCGTCGAGCAGCGCGAGACAACGTGCGCAGCATTCTTTTTTTCGTTCTGTTGCTTGCCGTGACATCATCAATACAACTCTGTTACCATCCCGCCATCTTTTTACCGTGCAGCTATGGCAATATGAAATTCATCTCCTTCAACATCAATGGGCTACGCGCTCGCCCTCATCAACTGGAAGCGATCATTCAGCAGCATAATCCCGACGTTATTGGTCTGCAGGAAACCAAGGTTCATGACGATATGTTTCCGCTGGAAGAGGTCAGCAAGCTGGGTTATCACGTTTTCTACCATGGGCAAAAAGGCCATTACGGCGTAGCACTGCTGTCGCGCGACATGCCGCTTAGCGTACAGCGCGGTTTTCCTGACGATGGCGAAGAAGCACAGCGCCGCCTGATTATGGCGCAAATCCCGACGCCGTCCGGCAACGTTACCGTTATCAACGGCTATTTCCCGCAGGGCGAAAGCCGCGACCATCCCATCAAGTTTCCAGCCAAAGAGAAGTTTTATCGCGATCTGCAAAACTATCTGGAAACCCATTTGCAGGCGGATGACCGTGTATTAATCATGGGCGATATGAATATCAGCAGCAGCGATCTGGATATTGGCATCGGTGAAGACAGCCGCAAGCGCTGGCTGCGTAGCGGCAAATGTTCTTTCCTGCCGGAAGAGCGCGAATGGATGGATCGTTTGCTTAACTGGGGACTGGTTGATACCTGGCGCACCGCGAACCCTGACTGCGCCGATCGCTTCTCCTGGTTCGATTATCGTTCGAAGGGGTTTGATGATAACCGCGGACTGCGCATCGATCTGCTGCTGGCGACGCGCGCGCTCGCGGAGCGCTGTATTGATACCGGCATTGATTATCAGATCCGCGCGATGGAAAAACCGTCCGATCACGCACCGATTTGGGCGACGTTCGACCTGTAAACCACAGGCGTTGCGGTATGCCGCAACGCCTGCGCTTATTTTACGATTCGCCAGATCAGATTATTGGTGCCCAGCGATTTCTCGTCGCGCACGCACTGCAACAGCACACCTTCCGCTTTAACCACCGCGCCTTCCGAATAGCTACGGTTTTCATAGGTGCAGCAACGCAAGCAGGGCGGATTCTGCGAACGGTTTTGTCCCTGCGTCCAGACTTCGGGCGGCAGGTCCACCACTACATCGTTGTTGATACCGCTGCTTTCATCACCCTGTCCGCTGTTATAATCGTGCCGCTGCGCCTGCGCTGTTGCGCTTAACAGCAGCGCCAGCGTTACTCCCCAGACCCGTTTCATTTTTCGGTCTCCTTTTTTGTTTTTTTAGTGCGGCGTTTTTGATTCCCGGCAGGTGCCGCCACGCCACGAAAAGCGCGCGCCGAGCTTTGCTGGCGCGCCAGGGCAATTAAGTCATGCAGTGTCGCCACCAGCGGCTGCATAAAATCCTGATAGCGACAGCCCTTTTCGCTGATTTTCGTCAGCGTTGACTCCCAGTGCGCCGTCATATCAGGACGCGCCGCCATCTCAGGCAGGGAGTGAATAAGCGCCCTGCCCGCTTCGGTCGCATGAATATAACGCCCCTTTTTGCTCAGGAATGAGCGTCGGAACAGCAGTTCGATAATGCCGGCCCGCGTCGCCTCCGTTCCTAAACCATCGGTCGCACGCAGGATTTTCTTTAGATCTTTATCCTGTACAAAACGGGCAATACCGGTCATGGCGGATAACAGCGTCGCATCGGTAAAGGGACGCGGCGGCTGCGTTTGCTTTTCTGCTATTTCGCCTTTTTCGCACAGCAGCTCATCGCCTTTGGCCACCACCGGCAGCGGCGTACCGTCATTCTCTTCATCCCGCTCTTTGCTGCCCAATAGCGCACGCCAGCCAGCCTCCGCCAGAAAACGCGCTTTCGCAATAAATTTGCCGCCGGCAATATCAAGCTCGATAACACATTTGCGATAAACCGCATCCGGGCAGAACTGCATCAGATACTGACGTGCGATCAGGCCATAAATATTGGCTTCGTTCCCGGTCAAATGCACGGCGCTGCTGCGGGCGGTAGGAATAATAGCGTGGTGAGCATCCACTTTTTTATCATCCCAGCAGCGGTTTTTACGATCGGTATCGAAATCGGCTGGCGTTTTCATCGCGGGCTGATGCACGCTAATTGCGTTTAATACCGCATGGCGACCCGCAAAATGTTCGTCCGGCAGATAACGGCTGTCGGATCGGGGATAGGTAATCAGCTTATGGGTTTCATACAGGCGCTGGCAGGTATCCAGCACCGTCTGGGCGCTTAAACCAAAACGTCTGGCCGCTTCAATTTGCAGGCTCGATAGCGAAAACGGCAGTGGCGCCGTATCGTTTTCCCGCTTGTCCTGATAGCCGGTTACCAGCGCAGGCTTGCCGCCGATACGCGCCAGCACATGTTCCGCCAGCGGCCGATGCAGCAGCCTGCCCTCTTCATCCTGCCAGGGTTCGCAAGCGTCGCTGGGCTGCCAGAGCGCGATAAACCGCTCTTCTTTCGGCGTAACGATATGCGCTTTCACTTCGAAATAATCTTTCGGGATAAAGTTTTCAATCTCTTCATCGCGCCGCACCACCAGCCCCAAAACCGGCGTCTGTACGCGCCCGACGGAAAGCACGCCGTCGTAACCAGCATTGCGCCCTAACAACGTCCAGGCGCGCGTCATATTAATGCCGTACAGCCAGTCGGCGCGCGCACGCGCCAGGGCCGATACGCACAGCGGGATAAACTCTTTATTTTGCCGCAGGCGGCCAATCGCACGCTCAACGGCCTGCGGATTGAGATCGTTAATCAAACAGCGCTGGACCTTTTCCCGCTTAGCGGCGGGCAGCGCCAGATAGTCCAGCACCTCGTCGACCAACAGCTGTCCTTCGCGATCCGGGTCGCCCGCATGAATCACTTCATCAGCCTGCTCCAGCAGCTTTTTAATTACATTCAGCTGCTTCGCCACCGAAGGGCGCGGCTGCAGGCGCCACTTTTCCGGCACAATCGGCAGATCGGCCAGCGACCAGCGCGCATAGCGGCTGTCGTAGCTGTCAGGCTGCGCCTGTTCCAGCAGGTGACCAACGCACCAGGTAACAATTTGATCGTTGCCACAGGCGATATAGCCGTCACCTCGACGGTGCGGCTTCGGCAGGACATCAGCAATGGCACGAGCCAGGCTTGGCTTTTCAGCAATAAACAGGCGCATTAACGGGATAAAGCTCTCTCAGGGCAAAATTTCAATCAAAGGAAGGTTGGGCTGAGCGGGAAGCAATTCGCCGATCGCGCTAACGGAAAGCGCCAGATTTGCAGCCAGCGCCTGGAAATCAGACACGGCATCAGCGCGTACAGCCACCAGCAAACCGCCGGACGTTTGCGGATCGCATAAAAGCTGACGCTGGGCGTCGCTCATCGCGCCGATCAGGTGTCCATAGCTGGCGAAATTCCGTCCGGTGCCGCCGGGCACGCAGCCTGCAGCGATATAATCATCCACGCCGGGCAGACGCGGTACGGCGGAATAATGGATCTGCGCTCGTACGCCAGAACCCTGGCATATTTCGCTCAGATGGCCCAGCAGGCCAAAACCGGTCACATCGGTCATCGCCGTCACGCCAGGCAAACTGGCGAAATGTGCACCGGCGCTGTTTAGCTGGCACATAACATCACGCGCCACGCCCTGATGTTCCGGCTTTAGCTGCGATTTTTTCTCTGCGGTCGTTAACACGCCGACGCCCAACGGCTTGGTTAAAAATAGCGTACAGCCTGCTTCCGCCGCGCTGTTTTTCTTCACCCGCCCGGTTGGCACGATGCCGGTCACCGCCAGGCCAAAAATCGGTTCCGGCGCATCGATAGAATGACCACCCGCCAGCGCCATGCCGGCAGCATGACAAACGCTGCGCCCGCCTTCGATAACCCGCCGCGCAATCTCCGGCGCCAGCTTGTCCAGCGGCCAGCCGAGAATCGCAATCGCCATAATCGGTTTTCCGCCCATCGCATAAATATCGCTGATGGCATTAGTCGCGGCGATCCGGCCAAAATCGAAAGGATCATCGACAATCGGCATAAAGAAGTCGGTGGTGCTGATGATGGCCGTGCCGTTGCCGACGTCATAGACAGCGGCATCATCACGCGTTTCATTCCCTACCAGCAGTTGCGGATCGCAAAAGGCGGTCAGCTCGCTATGCAGAATGGTTTCCAGCACCTGGGGAGAAATTTTACAGCCACAGCCAGCGCCGTGGCTGTACTGGGTTAAACGAATTGTCTGATTCATGGGTGACTCCTTCATCCGCATCACTGCTGCATATGGTAACGCGTTCACTCTGGCGTGATAAGCCATCCCTGAAATGGAGAGAATAAAAAGCAGGGCGAAAGCCTACCCTGCCAAAATAAACGCCGCAGATCTGTCAGAAATAACTGACAAACGGAGCGGTATCAGGCGGTAACACTGTGGTGGAAGATTTTAGCTGCGGTGTGCCGAGATAGAGGAAACCAACAATCGCATCCTGCTCACGGCAGTTAAAGGCCGCTCTGACGGCATCATTATCGGTCCAGGCGCCGCTGCGCCAGATACCGTTAAAACCCTGCGCGACGGCGGCCATTTGCATCGCCATTACGGCGCAGCCCGCTGAAAGCAGCTGTTCCC
>Ga0209463_1002025_pt1 | contig 11620 bp, 14 predicted proteins | sample AgamicMgSfrz_FD_187169 | JGI IMG/M metagenome (GOLD analysis project Ga0209463, IMG submission 187169) | Agave microbial communities from Guanajuato, Mexico - Mg.Sf.rz (SPAdes) (version 2) | ecosystem: Host-associated > Plants > Phyllosphere > Phylloplane/Leaf | place: Guanajuato, Mexico... | reverse complement strand
TCAGTAGCAGCTATGGTGGCCTCTGAATTTAAAGAATTAGAGAGCGAAACCTCTTCTGCCTTTGTGCTTAGTACCATTTCTTCCCTAATAACTGTACCAATCATCATTAGCCTTTTAATGTAGTGATAATTGAAAGAAAAGAACTAGATTTGGAGTGGAATGTTTGTTTATAAAAAGAGTATTAAACAATCCTTTCATTAAAGTTGAAGAGTATGAAAATAGTGATAAATAAAAGAAAAGACCTGAATTATATTCAGGTCTTTTCTCGGACAAGTCACATATAAGTTCAAATATTTATTTCATTCTATTCAGTAAGAAACCACCTTTAAACCGTCTAGGCTCATATGAAATAATAAAAGCTTTTGGTTCGTAATGCTCCACAGTTGCTATTAGTTCGTTTTCACGATTTCTTTTAGTTAGAACTTCCATTCTAAAGCGATCGCTATCTCTTCCCTCTCCAGTGTATACAGTGACACCAAATCCATTGTTTCGTAGCAAAGTAATAAGTTCGGTATTCTTCTGTTGAGTATTCACGGTTACATTTATGTACCCAATAGCTAGTTTTGTTTCTAGCATTGTACCTAAAATAATTCCTATTCCAAAACCTACTGCATAGACCACCATTTGAACTAGGCTTTGCTCACCACTAAATACAATGGACAGACCAAATACGTATATCAGCATCTCAGCTACACCAAGGATGGCCGCCAAAGCCGTTATGTTCTTTACAAGAAATATTGTACGGAGTGTATAGATAGGAACGTACAAGAGTTGTAACACAAGGATCAACAAGATATCTTTCATAAATAGCACCTTCTAATTAAAATTTAATAATGCATAAATTAATTAACAAATAACTCCAGATATTCCTCTGGAAATAAAATTGTTGTAATATTCTTTTTAGTTCCCCTATTTTATGCAATAAAACTTTTAATTGCTTTTGATTGCAAGTTTATTGTTTACATAATATTATTATGGTTTAATTTAATTCACATAGAAAAACCGCTATCTACACCGTGAATGTATGAATAGCGGTCTTGACGTTAAAAGACATCCTGCTTGCTAGTAGATAGTATGTACAAATATTTAAATTGCATACATTTTAGAAAGGTTTAAGATATAAAATTGTTATTTGTGTTGTTGTTTTCTATTCTTATCCCTTTTAAGGAAGAATCAGTAAAGGACACAAAGTGATTGGACTCCCTTGGACCTAACCCACGAACTCTATCCTCTTCCAAAACACCAATTTTTATAGGACTCTTACTCCCTAGCTCCCATTTATAGAACTCATAAGGTTTATCGTAAGGACTATAAAAATAAGCGATCTTATTCCTGATATTTATAGCTTTAGAACCTTTTACTTCAATCGGTGTGTTATAAAAAGAAGAAACTTTTTTATTATTATCTAATTGAAATATATTAAAGTCCGGAAAAGGACATAACCAGAGTGCATTAGCTTTAGATTTGCATATAGCATAACAATCACTAATAACAAGCTCTCTCTCTAAATCTGTATGAAATTTAAATTTAGGTTTACCGTTATAATCATACAATACCAGTCCTTCTGTAGAAATCCCTTTTCCAAATACACCTTCGTCAAAATAACTTACCCATATACCTTCTTTGTTCGGAGAAACATCTTCGACTGCATCTCCACAGTTAAACGAGCTTTTTACCTCTCCATTTCTGCTTATAATATATAGGTTAGGATTTTTTAAGTGATTTCGAGAATTAACTATAATAAATTCCTGTTCATTAACCCAACGAATTTGGGGATATTTCATTTTAATTGGAGAATCTAATGTTCTGTCATTAATTATTATTTGATATATGTTTCTAGTTTTTAAAAGTATAAGAAAACCATATTTGTCGTTCCAATCCGCATCAATGATTACGCTTTTCTTTTGCTCTGTAGGCACAGAATATAGATTAGTTTCAATAATGCTTGCCACATAGACACCCCTTTATTAATTACTCAGAAACTTTAAATATAGTTATCGTAGAGTCACCGAACCCTATAAAGTGATTATTTTGTTTTTCCGATAGTCCACGGAGACGTTCGCTTTTAATATCACCTATTTTGCGTGGACTACCCTTTTTCCGTTGATCCCAAGCGTATAAATCAGTGCTTGTCCTATATGGACTATAAAAGAAAGTGATATTTCCTTTAAAACTAATTGCAATAGATCCGTAAAGCTTTTCTGGAACTTTAATTCGCTTAGATATCCGTTTGTCTGCATCTAAACGGATAAGATTAAAATTAGAGTAAGGCAATAACCACGCTCCTCCCTTATCTGCTCCGCACATTGCATAACAATCCTCAATAATAAAGTCATCCTCTGATTCGTCATCACTTACATACCCTAACTCGGCATTAAATCTAAGAAGCGGTTTTCCACTATGACTAAAGAAAACTAAACCTTCTGTAGATATACCTTCTCCATAAATCCCCTCTTCAGAGTAACTAACCCATATACCTTTATCACTAGGTGAAACTTCTTGGACACAATCACCGCATTCAAAGGAAGACAATGTTTCGCCTTCACTATCTAATATGAATGCATTGTGTGCTAATGATTCGTTAATGGGATTAACCAAGATAAATTGCTGCTTATCAACCCAACGTATAAGGGGATAATCCAGTTTTAATCTAGGATAAATTAAACGATCATTAAAAAGAATGCCGTAACTCTTCTCAAATTTAAGAACAACTAGTAACCCAAATTCATCATTATAATCAGTATCTATAATTTTTGCTTTTCCATAGGTATCAGGAATTGAGTACAAAATGCTTTCTACGACTTCCATATAAGCGCTCCCTTTTGCTAATCTGTTAAACAAAATTATACAGTACAGATTAAAAAAACAGCTAACAATAAGCGTTGACTATTCTTTAGCGCTCTGATACATTAAAATATAGAAACTCTCTTTTGTTAAGTAGTTAATTTATTAACCACTTAACATTTCATTTAGTTAAGTTAAAAACAGCGCAAAAAGAAAGCTGGAGGATTAACGCCTCTGGCTTTCTTTTTGTTTTATTCCTCATTGTTATTATCTAAATAAGGTTTAGAGCGCTTTGCAAATTTGCGTTTCTTGCCTTTCCTGCCTTTCCTGCTTTGTTCGGCATCCCACAGATCACCATCCCATTTAAAGGTTAACTCATAGAGTTGGCCATTTTTCTCCCTCTCTATTACTAACTTGTTTTCTAACATTAAAGCGCAAAGGCCTTCTTCCACATCATAGCCCCAATCAGTAACTCACCCTTTATAATATGGATCATCTTTTGCAGGAATGTAATCAGGATATCGTTCTCTAAGGTTTTTTATATTTTCATAATTAAGATGGTAAGGACCGTATGTTTTTGTATTCTCTGGATGCTTGATAGGAAACAAAATAGGGTTTCCATAGTAATGAAGTGAAATAATTACTTCTTTCCCTTTATGACCATATGATTGACCTTTAAATCCGTTTACAGTAATTACTTTTTGTTCCACATTCTCTCCCCCTACACTAGAAAGCAATTCGCTACTAATTAGCTCCCTTGCATTCCATCTTACATAACGCCTCAGAAAATTACCATATATCCTTTATACAGTTAATTTATTCTATATTTGCATATATTAGTGTGATAGGATAGAGAATGCGTTTATAGAATGATAGAGCAGAGAGGAGGTTATGTAATTGAAAGTTCTTGAGTATTTACCGCTACTTTTTATTTTAGCTGTTACTCTCTTATATGTCTTAATTCCCAAGAGTACAAAACCGCTATATAAGAAAATATTTACTATATACTTTTCAGTGATTGCTGTAATTTTTATTATCGGTCGTGAGTATATAAATTATAAATACAACGGTACACCTGTACCAGATAGCTTTTGGGACCTAAATACAGGTTGGACTAATATTATTTCCATTGCTTATTTTGTACCAGCTGCTATTTTCTTTTTGATTATATACATAAGAACAATCCGCTTTACAAAAGAAAAAATACTTAAGTGGTATATAGCTTTTAGCATTATCCCAATAAGTCTAGGTTTTATGGTAGCATTATTTATTTTTGGCTTTGGATATGGATATAGCCCTTAATAGTGTTTAACACATTATGAATACACTATATTATATTTAGGGGGAAAGAGAATGATGTTAGGTGTTCCCTTCTTGGCGGCCTTTGTGCCAGGGGTTTTTATAATACTTCTTACTTGGTGGTTTAGGAGAAAGAGGTTATCTGTTTTTATAAGAGTGATACCATCAGCGTTAACCCTTATTGCTAGTGGTATATATATCTACGTAGGGATCATCAAAATTAGAGGATTTGAAGGGGCTGCTTATGGCTTCTTAGCCTTTTTTCTACTTTTATTTGCTATTGTAGCCCTTTATATAGCATTAAAACGGCCTTCATCCAATAAAGATATAAAACAAGACTTAAATCCTTAACAACATTATGCTCCAATATGCTTTTAAGATATAAAGTATAGGAGGTAATACGAGTTTGGTGCTAGTACTTATTTTAATTGCTATTCTTATCACTGGTATTTGCTTATTCTGTACTAAGAGAAAAAGAGAAGCAAGGATATTAGTTGGGCTTGTACTAATTTTGTTTTCAGTCGCAAATTATCCGGTAACTGCTCCGTTCTTCATAGACTGGAAAGGGCTTGAGGGAACGGTAAGTTTGCTATTTTTCAATTTAGTTTTACTAATTTGTGGCATTGCGACTCTAGTTAGAGGAATTCTTTATATGGTACAATCCAGAAAGTGTTAATCTGATATTAATCAAATAACAAAAAGGATCTAAATAATATTATATTTAGGTCCTTTTTTAGTTTAAAAATATATCTATTAATTTATAGTAAGTTTGTATATTTGTGCTAAGAATAAATCGAAAGCATAAACAATTATAAGAGTGTACTAATTGCCCATAATATATCTTTTTGATTAATATCTAGGGAATTAGCGGCCTTTTCAAATTCATTTATAGAAATGTCGCTACCCGCTTCTATTCTATGAATTACTTCACGTTTTAAGTTCGCCTTTTTAGCTAATTCATCTTGTGAAATACCTTGTTCTATTCGTTTTGAAAAAATTATTTCTCCTAGCTTATTTGCTAATGATCTATCTGGAGAAAGTTGTTCAAGTTTACTTATCAGGTCCACAGAACCAATCCCCTTTGTGTTAAGAATGTAAATTAATTTATTTAATGTCACGCGTAAGTTCATTCATTACATAAAAAACATAAACCCAAAAAGCAGTAAAAAAGTATTTAGTAACTAGGTTTATATGAAAACCCTCATTCACAATAAGCAGTATAGCAGAACATCCAAAAATTAATAAGATCAACCTTATATTATAAGACAATAGCAGTGAATAAATAGCTTTACTCATTCTGCTCTGCTTCCTAAATTTTATGATTTTTGCCACTAATGTTTCACTCCTCGATTAAAAGGTGTTGTATTAGACATTACTACTACAATAAAAGGATTTGTTTCTTACCTAAGTAAAAAGTATTAAAGTGTTTGTTAAACTGAAAGGAGCTGGATTTTAATGGCTAACACTCATACTTATACAAAGGGTGAGGAAATAGCAAACTCAATATCTCACGGCATTGGAGCGCTTTTAAGTATTGCAGCTTTAGTATTGTTAGTTGTCTATTCTTCTTTGTATGGAACTCCTTGGCATATCGTTAGTTTCACGATCTTTGGTTCCACAATGTTGCTCCTGTATATCTCTTCTACATTGGTTCATAGCCTTCCACAAGGAAAAGGGAAAGATATTTTTGAAATACTTGATCATTCTTCAATTTATTTCTTTATTGCCGGTACTTATACACCTTTTTTATTAATCGCTGTTAAAGGTACGTTGGGTTGGACTTTGTTAGGCGTTGTTTGGGGAATTGCTCTTATAGGAACTATATTCAAAGTGTTCTTTGTAAAGAAATTTCTATATACATCTACAATATTGTACATTTTAATGGGCTGGATGATCGTTTTCGCTTGGAATCCGCTTGTAGATACAATTCAACCAGAAGGCATTTTATATTTAGTCGCTGGTGGAGTGACCTATACAATTGGGGCCGCTTTTTATGTGTGGCGTGCTCGATTTAATCATTTGATTTGGCATATCTTCGTTATAGTAGGAAGTGTCTTGCATTTCTTCTGTATATTCTTATATGTATTACCAATTAAATAAAAAAGAATAATTTTAGGAATATTTATAACGAAAAAAAAAGCGATATAAATCACATAAGATTTATACCGCTTTTTTTGTTATAAACTGTTGTTATGCTTTTTTTTAAAACTATTACCAATACATATAACCAAGAATATTATGACTAAGCCTGAATAATGGCTAATGCTTTTAAAGGGTTCCGACATTAGATATTTTCCTGCTAATAATAACAGAGCAAACAATAGAAATAACGTGTCATACTCATTCCTTATAAAATCCGTGATTCTTATGTAATTATGTTCTCTCTTCTTGCTTGCTAAAATAGTATAGAAGCTAATAAGTAACAAAATAATAGATAAAATGTACAAAGAAGTCCACGCATAAAAATTAAAGACACTTAACAACATAGCAATAAGCATTAATATGATAGAAAAACGATACTTCAAAAAATCCCCTCTTTTACTCTTTATTTAATCAGAATGACAATATAAGTATAACGGTATAGAAGTTGTTTTTTAACAATGTGGTGGTTATACCTACTTTCTATAATATATATATTTTTCTTTTTTTACCATATAGGTCTAGAAAGGCATTATAATCTCAGATGTAATATACCGAGTTATTTAAATTCACATATAAAAAAGAGTCTATGGAGGAATATACTAATGAGTAAACCTAAAGATAGTGAAATTTTCGATGTAATTGAAAAGAGTAAGGATGGTCGTAAAAACACTTTAAAAGTTCTGTTTGATTGTGGAGATAAGGAAGGTTATGGAGTCGAGTATTCAGATAATGAAACTGGAATTGCTTCCTGGTCATTTGGAGATAACAGTATTGAATCACATATCTTGGCTGAAAAATTATATGATTACACGGTTGATATATTGAGTGAATTAGAAAGTATGCAAAAAGAAAGTGAACAAGATCCTAAATTACCTTTCGTAGAGGTTTCTTTGCCTAGCAATCTTATTTCTGCTATGTTCTCTATTGAAAATGGAAAGCCGACAGAAAGAGATAAAGATGATGTGTTAGATGTTATCAAAATTCTTGAAGAACATTTTGGTGAACATCCTTTAAAGGAAGAATATGTAGAAAAAGAAAGAAAAAATTTTAGATGGCCTAAAGAAAAAGGTTTATGGACATCCTTAATTCAACAATCTGTTTAATAAATTTAGGTATTTAAATATCTGGAGACTGTGTGCTTGGCATAACAGTCTTTTTTTCATCTTATAAGAAATGCATCAAACTGAGTGGTTTTTTGTATTTTTTGTGAACTCTACAAGTAAAGTGCCTTATTGATAAATTTATCCAGTGACATTTCAAATAACGCAAATTATAATAAGTGAGTATTTCTGATTGGTCTTGGTTGTTTTTGAACGTACTAAGATTCGACTTATCATCCAAATAGGTTATCAGAAAACATCTCTGTTCATCCTTTATAGTTATGAGTTCTATAAAATATCTCCCTAGAAAAAGCTGATCTATTTATTAGGCAGCTTTTTTACGTTTTCGCCATTTATATTTTTAATTAATTATTTTTCTAATTTAAAAACGAGTGACATTTCATTTCCTTTGTTGTACAATTCATTTTGTAAGATATATTGATGACACAGTACAGCGAAGTACATAACTTTAACCAACCTTATTAATGCTTTAAACCTTATCTTATTATTTACTTATCCCTGGATGTACTGTTCAATAAAAGTACAGTCTTCCAACTTCATCAATGCATAGCTACTTTGAAAATGGAAATAATTATAATTTGATTTAATACTAGGTACTGATTATAATTTAGCTTACATCTTAGGTACAAATTTTCCATACTTGCAATAACTTAATTTCAAGTAGTTTATGTATAAGAGGCTATCACTTATATTGTTGTATATTAAATATATCAGACTTGACTAATGACTTATTTATCACAATCTATACAATATGTCTTAATGTAAGTGGTAGTCTTCTTTAAAACAGTAAGGATCTATACATTGTATAGTAAGGCGCTTTAACTAACTGTTTGGTCGCGGTGTTAAAGTAACGCAATCTTTACTGTTTCTTTTTTGTGTGCGAATAAAGCAAATTCTCTTTAAGAGTCTTTGTGTTTCTTTCATATCAGTTCTTACATTTAACTCAATCATAGATTGTGTTTTTTTATTGTGTAAAAGCTGAAGTGGCAACTTAGTATGAACATAAAATGTAGAAAATGGTGTAATAATGCGTAATAGAAAATTAGAGAGCTTTAACTTTAATATAGCTGTAACTTTGCTACTTCTTTTTTGTGTAAGTTGTTTTGCGATTTATGCAGCTCAGCAAACTGGTCAATATGGAACAAACTTCGTTTTAAGACAAGCGGTATGGTACGGAATTGGTGCAGTTATAATCGCGTTTGCAATGAGACCTGACTTAGATCAACTTAATCAATTTACTTGGTATTTTTACGGATTTAATATCCTTTTACTTATTTTGCTTATAATTTCCCCTTCTAGCATTGCTCCTTTAAAGAACAATGCAAAGAGCTGGTTTGTATTGCCTGGAATAGGTTCTATTCAACCATCAGAGTTTATGAAAATTGCGTTGGTTCTTGCTTTGAGTAAAGTTATCACTAAGCACAATGAAGCAAACCCCTCCAGAGATATGCGTAGCGATATTGCTCTTATTATAAAATTATCCGCTACACTTTTTGTGCCTATACTTTTAGTAATGCAACAACCGGATTTAGGGACAACATTAGTAATGGTCTTTTTATTTTTTACGATGTTATTTATATCTGGAATAACATTTAAGCTAATTATTCCGATATTCTCCTCCATTGTCGCAATTGGTGCAGGACTTATTTATATGGTCCTTTATCACGCACCGCTATTAGAAAAGTACTTAAAAGTACAAGCTTATCAATTTAATCGTATCTATGCTTGGTTTAAGCCTGAAAATTATGCAGGTAGTTTGTCTTACAACTATATGCAGGTTTTGAGAGCGATTGGATCAGGACAAATAGTTGGTCGAGATGTATCCCAAGGAGCGGTTTATGTTCCTGAAAAACACTCGGATTTTATTTTTAGTGCTATTGGTGAAAACTACGGGTTTTTAGGTACAGGTTTTGTTCTTCTTATGTTTATGTTGTTGATTTATCAAATTGTTATGGTTGCTCATAATACAAAAGATGTTTTTGCTTCTTATATATGTACAGGAGTTATTGCCATCATACTTTTTCACGTACTTGAGAATGTAGGAATGTGTATCGGGATGCTTCCTATCACCGGAATTCCGCTACCCTTTATAAGCTATGGAGGAAGTTCTCTAATGAGTAGTATGTTTTTAATAGGGCTCGTTTTAAATATTAGTTATAGATCAAAAGTCTATATGTTTGACCAACAATAAGAACATATAAAAAAGTAGATAGCAAAAAAGCAGGGATTTTACCCTGCTTTTTTTTGTTGGTTTCGAGTTTATTTTTCTTCAGTATCAAAGCGAGAAATTAAGTCTTTTAGCTCTTCAGCCATTCTTGTTAATGACTCAGAAGCTTTAGAGATATCTTCCATTGAAGCATTTTGTTGTTCTGTGACACTAGCTACATTATCAATACTGCTAGTGATTTCTTCTGATACATTTGAAATCTCAGTGAATGACTGAACCATTTCTTCTGTACCTTGTCCAATGTTAGTAGCAAATGTACTAATCTCTTTCATACTTACTGACAGCTCATTAATTTGATTTACGATATCTTCAAATGTCTTACCAGCTTCAAGCACCTTCTCGCTACCGCTCTCTACAGAACTTACGCTATCTGACATAGAGACAGAAGCATTTGTTACTGATGTTTGAATGTTTTCGATTAAGAAACCAATTTGTTTAGCGGCATCTCTTGATTCTTCCGCTAACTTACGGATCTCATCTGCTACTACAGCAAATCCTTTACCTTTATCTCCTGCGTGACTAGCTTCAATTGCAGCATTTAAAGATAATAAGTTTGTTTGTTGAGCAATATCCGAAATAATTTCGTTAAATTTCATAATTTCGTGTGCTTTTTCAACAAGGATATTAAAATCTTTCTCTGTATTGCTAGCTGTTTCTTTTACTACATTAATTTGCTTAATAGCCTCATTAATAACGCCAACTCCATCATTTGCTTTTTTAGATGTATCCAGAGTAGCTTCTGTAACAGAGTCAATATTATTACCCATACGGTTAATATCTTCTGAGATATCATTAATAACTTTTGATACTGTATTTGTACTTCTTAATTGCTCGTTTGAACCATTAGAAATTTCTTGGATAGATTCTGAAATCTGACGGATTGAAGAAACATTTTCTTCAGTACTTGCAGATAGTTCTTCAGAGGATGAAGCGAGGTTTACAGAAGTGTTCGTGATAGAGTGAACCATATCACGAAGAGAATAAATCATTTTATTGAAAGATTCTCCTAGTTTACCTAACTCGTCTTGTGATTTAATTTCTACAGTTTGAGTTAGATCACCATTTGCTACTTTTTCAGAAATTGTTTTAAGTCTGTTAATAGGTCTGATAATTGCAGCTACAACAAAATATGTAATAACAATAGCAAGAATTAAAATAACAATGGTTACGATAATACTTTTATTAATAATTGGTTGAGCTAAATCATTAATTTCCGTTTTATTATATGAAGCACCAATTTTCCAACCAGTAATATCATTTTTCATATACATTAAATGTTTATCTTCTCCATTTAAAGTATAGTTATAGCTGCCGTTTGTTTCACTAGATTCAACTAATTTCTTTAAACGCGCAACATCGTTAACGTCATCCCCAGCTTTAAAATCAGGATGCGAAAGAACTTTTCCATTTCCATCAACAATAAAGCTAAATCCTTCTTTACCGATTTTTGTTTTGCTAGTTAAAGTTGAAATTGAATCTAATTTAAGGTCAATAGCTACTACACTGCTTTTATCAGCACTCTCTGTAGCAATTGTGATAACCATATTACCAGTTGTTGCATCTACATATGGTTCAGTTAAAATAACTTCTCCACTATGTTTTTTTGCCTCTGTATACCAAGGGCGTGAAGTAGGATCATACGAAGATGGCCAATTTTGTTTAGGTTGAGAGATTATTTTTTTATTTTCAAATCCTATGTAGGCTGAATCTACGTCGTTATCAGTGCCTTCTAAATATTTAAGTACTTCTTCAGCATTTTTTTCTTTTTTTCCAATACTAGAAAGCTGAGCCCCTGCATACTTAATTTTTTCAAATTGCTTTGTAAACTGGTCATTTACTACGTCATTTAAGGTCGAAACGGACGTTTGAGCATTACCAGTAAATATCTCCTCCATTTGTTTTTTCGCTTCTTCATTACTAAGCGTAACAAGAGATACTGTAGATACAACAAGGACTCCCGTAATGAGAGTTAAGAATTTTTGTTTTAACGTAAATTTCTTGAACAAACTTTATCCCTCCTCATTTAAACTTAGAATTTATACAACTT
>Ga0209463_1002024_pt1 | contig 11623 bp, 7 predicted proteins | sample AgamicMgSfrz_FD_187169 | JGI IMG/M metagenome (GOLD analysis project Ga0209463, IMG submission 187169) | Agave microbial communities from Guanajuato, Mexico - Mg.Sf.rz (SPAdes) (version 2) | ecosystem: Host-associated > Plants > Phyllosphere > Phylloplane/Leaf | place: Guanajuato, Mexico... | reverse complement strand
CCAGCCAGGGCGCACATATCATGATTTATACCAGCTCGCAGACGCAGAAGGAATTGATATAAAGAAGGATCATATCCTGTACGGCCATAAGCGCCAGGAAGCGGCTTCTCTTATTCATCTTGAAATGCAGTTCGATAAGCGCCCGGCGAAACAACAGGCAGACAGCGAAGGTACAGCGATCTGGCAGGCGGCAAGCCGCCGGGCTGAAATCGAAGCAGCCGCGCGTGAAATTCGCCGCCTTTCTCGTACAAAAGGGCTTCGCTACAAGCAAATGGCCTTGCTCGCTCGGAATGGAGCCGATTACCAGCCGATTATTGAAACTGTTTTTGATGATTACAGCATTCCGTTTTTTATTGACCAAAAGAGGCCTATGCTTAATCATCCTTTGATTGAATTGATCCGCTCCTCGCTCGAAGTGATCAGTGGAAACTGGCGTTATGAAGCTGTTTTTCGAGCGGTTAAAACGGATTTGCTTTTTTCATTTGATCAGCCGCGTGAACGTATTCGGCGTGGAATGGACCTGCTTGAAAACTATGTGCTGGCTCATGGGATTTACGGTGAGCGCTGGACAAATGGCGAGCACTGGACATACCGGCGTTATATGGGGCTTGAATTTACCGCGGTTGCCCAGACAGATGAAGAGCGGATATTTGAACAGCAGTTAAATGAAATGAAGGAGTCTATTGCAGCACCGCTTTTCAGGCTGGAAAAACGGATGAAAAGAGCCAAAAATGCGATGGAGTGCTGCCGGGCTCTTTATCAATTTATTGAAGAACTCGATATTCCAGCGAAAATAGAACAGCTTTCTGTTGAAGCAGAAAAACGAGGTGAGCTGACAGAAGCAGCGCAGCACAATCAGGCATGGGATGCAGTAATTGGCATGCTGGACGAATATGCAGAGGTTGCAGGAGCGGAAGAATTGGATGCGAAAAAATTCGCAGCTGTTTTAGATGCAGGGCTTGAAGCACTTGAATTTTCTATTGTGCCGCCGGCAGCAGACCAGGTGATCGTCGCAAATCCAGACAAATCCAGGCTTGCTGATATCCATACTGCTTTTATTGTCGGCATGAATGATGGTGTTTTTCCTGCCCGGCCAATAGAAGGCGGCATTTTAGATGATGAAGAGCGGGAGGCACTCGTGTCTTCAGGTATGCGTGTGGCACCTGGCAGTAAAACAAAATTGCTGGATGAAGAATTTATTGCCTATCGGGCTTTTACTGTTCCATCTCACCGATTGTACATTTCATGGCCTATAGCGGATGCAGAAGGCAAGTCGCTTCAGCCATCTCCATATATAAAAAGAATGCAGGAATGGTTTGGACAAATAGAGGAAGTGGTGATAGCCAACGATCCAGCGGATTTGCCGGCAAAAGAGCAGCTGGCATACATTTGCCATCCAGAACCGACCTTGTCCTATTTAACGTCCCAGCTTCAATTAAAAAAACGGGGATATCCCGTGTATCCATTTTGGTGGGATGTATACAATCTGTATATGGAAAGCAAAAAGGAAAAAGCAGGATTGGTCTTTGACAGCTTGTCCTACGAAAATAAAACCATTCCGCTCCAGGACCAGACAAGCCTGGATTTATACGGATCAGATATGATTGCCAGTGTTTCTAGAATGGAAACGTTCCATTCCTGTGCGTTCAGCCATTTTGTGCGTCACGGCTTAAAGCTGCGGGACCGGCTTGTTTATCGCCTTGAAGCACCGGATATCGGTGATCTTTTCCATGGGGCACTTAAATGGATTGCGGAAGAAGTAGAAAAAAGAGGAATGAAGTGGCCGGAGCTGACACCGGAACAATGCCGGGCGTTTGCCAAAACAGCAGTAGAGGAGCTGGCGCCGAAGCTTCAAAACCGGATTTTGATGAGCTCTCACCGGCATCTTTATATTCAAAATAAACTTGAACAAATTATTGCCAGGGCATCGACTGTTCTTAGTGAACAAGCAAAAGTAAGTGGTTTTTCTCCTCTCGGCATTGAGCTTGCTTTCGGACCGCGTTCAGAGCTGCCTCCGCTTGTTTTTGAACTGAAAAATGGAGCGCGTATGTCGCTTGCCGGCCGTATTGACCGGGTTGACCAGGCAAAAGGTGCGGACGATACGTATTTACGTGTAATTGACTACAAATCAGGCAGCCGGGATGTAGACATGACTGAGATATACTACGGTTTTGCGATGCAGATGCTGACGTACCTTGATATTGTCGTCACACATTCACCGATCTTAACGGGAACAGAAGCACGGCCAGGTGGCGTGTTGTATTTTCATGTGCACAATCCCTTTTTAAACACGAAAAAGTTTATGACCATTGATGAAATTGAAAGGGAACTGCTGAAAAGCTTCCGCATGAAAGGGCTTGTGCTCGAAGAAGATGAAGCCATTCATTTAATGGATGAACAGCTCGACGCGGGAGACTCTCTCGTTATTCCGGCAGGCTTTAAAAAAGATGGAACGTTGTCTGCTCGTTCAAAAACAGCAGACGATAGTGATTTCAGCGCGATGAGAGGACATGTACGCGGATTATATCAAAAAGCAGGTAATGATATTGTTTCAGGCCGCGTTGACATCACACCGTACCGTTACAATAAAAAAACGCCATGTACTTTTTGCTCTTATCGGCAGGTTTGTCAATTTGACGACACACTTGACGAAAATAATTATCGGATTATCCGGCCGAAAAAGAAGGAAGAAATTATTCAAATGATGAAGGAGGAAAACGATGAGCAGCTATAACATTCCCCAAAAGCCGGATGATGCCCAATGGACAGGGGATCAATGGAAAGCCATTTATGCAGAAGGAAGCGATATTCTAGTCGCTGCCGCAGCTGGCTCCGGAAAAACAGCTGTTTTAGTTGAGCGTATTATTCAAAAAATGGTTCGGGACGAGTCACCAGTGGACGTAGATGAACTCTTAGTCGTCACATTTACTAATGCGGCAGCAGCGGAAATGCGGCAGCGAATCGGGGAAGCGCTTGAGAGGGAAATTGAAAAAAATCCTTCCTCAAGCCGCCTGCGCCGTCAGCTGCGCCTATTAAATAAAGCGTCTATTTCCACTCTTCATTCCTTTTGCCTGGAAGTGATCCGGAAATATTATTATTTGATTGATATTGATCCAGGCTTTCGCATTGCCGATGATACGGAAGCGGTCTTGATTCGGGATGAAGTGCTCGAAGATTTATTGGAGGAGGAATACGCTAAACCGGATAATGAATCTTTTTTCGCGCTGGTTGATACATTCTCAGGAGACCGGAGCGATGTAGAACTTCAGCAATCCGTTGTTCAATTATTCACCTTTTCACGGTCACATCCTGATCCGGAACGCTGGTTGAATGAATTGACTTCTTTGTATGAACCTGCTGAAACAATTGATGATCTTCTGTTTATTGAACCGTTAAAAAAAGACATCCGCTTTCAGCTTGAAAGCGCTCAGGCTCTTCTTCGCGAAGGGCTTGATATAACAGAACTCCCCGGCGGTCCGGTGCCAAGGGCGGAAAATTTCACTGTGGATTATGCGATGGTCACGTCGCTTCTTGAATGTAACACCTGGGAAGAGTGGTACAACGCATTTCAATCGGTGAAATTTCCAACATTGAAAACGTGTAAAGGCGATGCTTATGATGAAGAGCTGAAAGAGCGTTCTAAACAGGTTCGGGATCAGGCCAAAAAAATGGTACTGGAATTAAAGGATACTTTTTTTTCCCGAAAGCCGGAAAACTGGCTGAAAGATTTATCTCGAATGAAGCCGGTAGTCGAGCGTCTTGCTCAGCTTGTGCTTGCTTTTTCAGCCCGCTATGCAGACATTAAACGGGAAAAAGGCATCACGGACTTTAGTGACCTGGAGCATTATACACTGGCTATTTTAAAAGAAGAGAACCAGCCATCTAAAGCGGCCCAGGCGTACCGGCGCCGCTTTAAAGAAGTGCTGGTGGATGAGTACCAGGACGTCAATATGGTTCAGGAAACCATTGTCAGACTTGTTTCGAAGGATAGTGAACAGTCAGGCAATTTGTTTATGGTAGGCGATGTTAAACAATCAATTTATCGTTTTCGTCTTGCTGAACCAGGCCTTTTTCTTGGGAAGTACAACCGTTTCCATCCAGAGGGGGCAGAAGCTGGCCTTAAAATTGGATTGTCCCGCAATTTCCGCAGCCGAAAAGAAATACTTGACGGCACGAACTATATTTTTGAACAGATTATGGGAACTCAAGTGGGAGAAATTGAATACGGCGAAGAAGAAGCGCTCGTTTTAGGTGCTTCTTATCCCGAAGCATCCTATCCTATCGAAGTAGCTATCATTGACAGTGATGCGCCGGAAGAAACAGAGGGAGATGAAATGGAGCGGGAAGATGCGGAACAATCCCAGCTTGAATCTCGTTTGATTGCCTCAAAGATCAAAGAATTAATCCAGTCGGGACAGCCTGTGTATGATCCAAAAACAAATTCAACGCGGCCGGTTCAATATCGGGATATTGTGATTTTAATGCGGTCGCTGACGTGGGTTCCGGAAATGATGGAAGAGTTTAAGCATGCCGGAATTCCAGTATATGCGAATACGTCTGGCGGTTATTTTAGAGCAACCGAGATCTCAGTAATGCTATCATTGCTTCATGTGATTGATAATCCTTATCAGGACATTCCTCTTGCGGCAGTACTTCGTTCACCGATTGTCCGCTGTACAGAAAATGAAATGGCCGCGATTCGGCTTGCTTCTAAAAAAGGAAGCTACTTTGAAGCCCTGCTTGCTTTTTTAGAGAATAACAAAGGGCAGGCGTCTTTAATGGAAAAAGTGGCTCCGTTCGTAGAAAAACTGGAGGTTTGGCGATCGATTGGGCGCAGTGGGGCTCTTTCAGATTTGATATGGGCTTTGTACCGTGATACACAGTTTTACGCTTTTGCAGGCGGGATGCCGGGTGGAAAGCAGCGTCAGGCAAATCTTCGTGCATTGTATGACCGGGCAAGGCAGTATGAGGAAACATCGTTCCGTGGGCTGTTCCGCTTTTTGCGGTTTATTGAACGAATGCGAGAGCGAGGCGATGATTTAGGCACTGCCCGCGCCCTGTCTGAGCAGGAAGATGTTGTCCGGGTTATGACGATTCATTCAAGTAAAGGTCTTGAGTTTCCGGTTGTTTTTACTGCTGCTGCGGGCCGCCGTTTTAATATGATGGATTTAAATGGCCGTGTGTTATTTGATAAAGATTATGGCATTGCAGTGAAATACATGAATCCCGAGAAACGGATTGCATGGCCGTCGCTCGTGCAGCTTGCTTTCCAGCGGAAAAAGAAGCTGGAACTTCTGGCAGAAGAAATGCGTGTTTTGTATGTGGCGATGACTCGTGCAAAAGAACGCCTGATCGTAACAGCCTCTGTGAAAAAATTCGAGAAAAAAATGGAGGCATGGGCATTGGCCGCAGATTATCCTTCACGCTTGCTTAGCGATGCGGTTCGGGCTTCAGCAGGATCTTATATCGAATGGATGGGTCCTGCTTTAATGCGGCACCATGATCTGGAAAATGGGCATCCGTCTTTTTTAAATCATCCATCACGTTTTCAGTTCAACGTCATAGCGGCAGAGACTTTAAGTGCCGTTCAAGCAGAGCCGGAAGAGCGGGAAGAGTCCTGGCTTGATTTACTGAAAGAACGAAAGCCTTACCCAGAGCAATCGTCGGCGAAAGAAGAAATTAAGAAACGAATGACATGGCAATATGAATTTCCTGAGGCAGTGCGTCTACGGTCCAAGCAGTCGGTTTCAGATTTAAAAAGATCCAATGACATTTACAGTGAGGGTGCATCCAATGAAGCAGCCCGTTCGTACCGGCGTCCAATTTTTCGCCGTCCCCGCTTCGTACAGGAAAAGCAGCTGTCACCTGCAGAAATTGGTACAGCGGTTCATACAGTCATGCAGCATATTAATTTGAAACAAGCACCATCTGAAGTATCAGTAGAACGATTATTGGATGATTTAATCGGAAAAGAGCTGCTCACGGTTGAACAGGCTGAAGCTGTGGATGCAGGTGCAATTGTTGCCTTTTTCGCTACTGAGCCGGGACAGATGCTGCTGGCAGCCGACCATGTTGAGCGTGAATTGCCTTTTAATATGGGCATTACCGCCCGGGAAGCAAAAATGGGCGAATCAGATGAAATAGTACTGGTGCAAGGCGTTATTGATTGCTTGTTTGAATATAAAGGCTGTCTGTATTTGCTCGATTACAAAACAGATCGGGTCACAGACCGGTTTATTGGTGGTTTTGAAGAAGCAAAGCCGGCGCTGGCCAAGCGGTATGAAGTGCAAATAGGGCTTTATGCAAAAGCGGTAGAGCGAATTTGGAAGCGCCGCATCGATGGGAAGTTTGTATTTTTTCTAGATGGCTCACATGTAGTGGAATATACGTAATGTCTTCCTTTTCTGTTATGATAATCAAGAAATCATAAAGAGAAAGGATGTGGTTGGTTGCAGCCTATACAACAGAATGAACCGGTTCGAATTGTTTCTATTGATGTACTGAGAGGCATTTCCCTGTTCGGTATTTTCCTTGTAAACATGCTGTCGTTTCATTCTCCTTATTTTTACTACAATCCGTATGAGTGGTGGGATTCCCAACAGGACGCACTTGCATTTTCCTGGATCGATATTCTCGTGCAAGCCAGTTTTTACCCGATTTTTGCCGCTATGTTTGGCTTTGGATCTGCCATGCAGCGCGAAAAGTCGATTGAACGGGCTGGAACATTTACATGGATGGGCATACGCCGTTTTTCATTTCTGCTCGTTCTCGGCGTTCTTCATGCCATTTTTATTTGGCCGGGTGATATTTTATTTAATTATGCGGTATGCGGTTTTCTTCTGCTGTTTTTTCTGCGTTTTTCTGGAAGAATACTTTTGACAGTAGGGCTTCTGCTGTTATTGGTGCCGGCCGTTCTATTTAGTGTGATGCTTGTATGGGCTGGAATATCTGATCCGTATCAATCACTTTTTTGGACAGATATTGCTTCGGTCTCAAACTCTATTGCGGCATATGGAAGCGGAACGTATGAAGAAGTAACGAAACAGCGCTTTAAAGACTGGACAACGAACAATATTGTGGATGGTGCTTTTATCTTCCAGCTTACAACGATTTTTCCGTTTCTGCTAATTGGTGCTGGTGTTTACAAACAGCGCCTTATTAAGAAATGGGCAGCTAATCCGAAAAAAACAAGCAGGCTGTTTGTCATTCTTTTTGGAGCAGGACTGCTGCTTAAAGGTGTTCCGCATTTACTTGGACCAAGCCATATTGCTTATATGTATGTACAGGATGCGATTGGAGGACCCATTCTTGCGGCTTCCTATGCGGTACTTGTTGTGTGCGTATGCACGCTCCCTGGTCCTTTAAAGATGCTTTCACCTTTTGCCCAGGCAGGCAGAATGTCTTTAACTAATTATTTAATGCAGTCCATTATTGGTTCGCTTTTGTTTTATGCATATGGACTTAGTTTTTACGGGCAGATCACGGTCACAACGGGTATTTTGCTTTGTGTAACTATTTTTACTTTGCAGGTGATTGTTTCCGGTTTATGGCTGAGCCGATTTAAGCAGGGGCCAGTAGAAGCGATCTGGCGGTTTATTACCTATGGAAAAAAGGGGATGAAAAAATGAAATGGATGAGTTTTAAGCATGATGGAAAAGAAAAGTATGGTTTTTATCGGGAGGAAGATGAAACGGTGGCGATTGCTTCTGATTTAATCAGCGCACCTGCTACGCTTGCTGCTGCAATTGAAGAGCAGCACTTTTTATCATCAATCCTGGAGCTTAATGAAGAGATACCTTGCGTAGAAGAGAGTGCTGTTCACTGGCTGGCTCCTATTCCGCGTCCGCTTAAAAATATAATGTGTGTAGGGAAAAATTATCGCGATCATGCGATTGAAATGGGCGGGGAAGCAAGTGTTCCGGAGCATCCAATGATTTTTACAAAAGCCCCAACCGCCGTGAGCGGACATGGTGCATCGATCCCAGCTTATGAAGCCTTGACGGATGTGCTCGACTATGAAGGAGAGCTGGCTGTGATTATTGGCAAAAGTGGGAAAGGAATTACCCGTGAGGAAGCGCTGGAATATGTTTTTGGCTATACAGTGCTGAATGATATAACGGCACGGAACCTGCAGAGCCGCCATAAACAATTTTTTATCGGAAAAAGCCTGGATGGAAGCTGTCCGATGGGACCTTGGATCGTTACAAAAGATGAGATTTCGAATCCTCACAATTTAGCGATTCAAACAACTGTAAACGGGGAAGTAAGACAGAAATCGAACACATCCCATTTTATTTTTCCAATAGATGAAATTATTCATGTTCTATCAAAAGGGATGACTCTTGAACCGGGTGATATTATTGCGACGGGAACGCCTGCTGGTGTAGGATTTGCAATGGAGCCAAAACGAACACTGCAAAAAGGCGATACTGTGGACGTGACAGTTGAAGGTGTCGGAACTTTGTCGAATACGGTGCAGGAATAGTATGGTAGAATAAGAAGGAAAAAAGGAGGGGCATATATGGATTTTTTAACACAATCTACACATGTGCATATTACAACATGGGTTATTGCGCTTATTTTGTTTTTAATTGCGCTGAGAAAGCCATCAACGGGTGTACATATGGGACTGCGTCTGTTTTACATTTTAATTCTGATTACCGGTTTTGCGCTGTTTACTACATTCGACAGCTTGAACCCAATGCTGTATGGCATTAAAATGTTATTAGGCATTATTACGATTGGGTTGATGGAAATGACGCTTGTACGTAAGAAAAAGAGCAAAAAAAATGGCGGCGTTCTGGCCGGTGCCTTTATTGTACTTATCTTAACTGTTATTTTAGGCTTTGCACTTCCAGGCATTGCATAATAAACATGTACTAAAAAAGCTGCGTGCGAGACAACGCAGCTCTTTTAGTACAATAAATAAAAGGAGGCGTTCGTATGCTGCCTGTCCTATTATGGATTCTTGTATTTGTTTCGTTTTTTGTTTCTGTTCAACTCGTTTCTGTTTATTTGAAAAAAGCTGAACCTCAGGAAGCAAGTAATTTAATGACAATAGAAAAAAAAGAAGACCATTCGTCGCGATAACCGTCATTCCAGAAAAGGAAAGACGGTTATTTTTATGTCTATACTGAAAATTACGTTCAATCTGACAATTGCATAAAATTTTTGCATAACTATTGTTCATATAAAAGAGAGAGTGGTATTTATGCCGAAGAAAATTGCAGTGGTGGAAGCAGGGCCAGATGGACTGGCTGCCATACTTTTTTACCGAGCGATTTTAGAGGAGGTCCGGGCTAACCGCTCTGATGTGTTTACAAGACGAAATGTAGTCTCTAATCATAAAAAGAAAGAAATTCTCGCTTTCCTCTCATAGAAAGCGGGCGCACACTCGTGTCGTTTTTTTGAACAATCCTTGCTTCAATTGACGCCATGTAGGAAAAAGCGTACTCTAAATGAAGATGGCACACTTTGGCGCAGGGGGAAACGAGCAGTGAAAAAAAGATTTCTTTCGCTTATCATCATCCCGCTTCTTTTCTTATCCTGGGATGCGGTATACGCAGCAGATAAAGAAGATTGGCAGGATGAAACGATGTATTTTTTAATGACCGACCGGTTTATGAACGGGGATCGTTCAAACGATGAACAAACGAATAATAACGACCTGTCAGCTTACCAGGGCGGTGATTTTAAAGGAATTCAAGATAAGCTTGATTATGTAAAAGAACTGGGCAGTACCTCGATCGTTATTTCGCCTGTGTTTGAAAATGAAGCAGGAGCCTATCATGGCTATAAGATAACGGATTACACAAAGATCAATCCGCAATTTGGCAGCGAGCAGCAGCTGAAAGAACTCGTTGGCCAGGCGCATAAAAAAGGCCTCCGCGTTCTTGTGGATTTTCCAGCAACACGTGTAAGCACAGAGCATATATGGCTGAAAGATGCGGGCAAAACCAATTGGTTTACGGAAACATCTGCGCTGCAAAATCCGGATTGGCTTGGCGAAATGGCGCTGTTGAACACAGAAAATCGGGATGTTCAGTCTGCACTTGTCGATGCAGCTGCGCAACTCGCTGAGGGTACAGGCATTGATGGTTACTTTTTCAGCAATGCGTCTGAGGCAGAACCTGGTTACTGGACCGCTTTTCATCAGAAGCTTCCTGACTTGTATTTAATTGGGGACATGACAGAGGCATCCATGCAGGATGCAGCTGTTTATGAAAAAGCCGGCTTGGATGCGGTTACCTCTTCCTGGCTTCAAGAGCCGCTGCGGGAGCAATTCGCAACAGTAGACCGCCCTTCAGAAGCAGTAGAGAGCCTGCTGTTGCAGGAACAAACCGTATTAGATCGTTCACTTCAAGTCGTTCATGGGACAGACTCTGCGCTGACGGATCGTTTTACGCTGGATATGGCGAATGAAAACATGTTTCCGGGTGCACGCTGGCGGATGGCGCTCACGTATTTATATACAGCACCTGGAACGCCAGCGGTTTTTTACGGATCAGAAATTGCACAAAACGGAGAAAGCGGTCCGGACGCACACGGACTGATGAATTTCCGGACAGATCAGGAACTAGTTGACTACATTAAGCAGATAGCGGCCTTGCGTCAAGAGCTGCCGGCGCTCAGACGCGGTTCCTATGAGCCGATTTATGATCGAAACGGCTTGTCTGTGTTTAAGCGTCAATACAAGAATGAAACGATCGTAGTAGCCATTAATAATACAGGCGAAACACAAAGCATCGCGATCCCCGCTTCTGAACTGGATGAAAACAAGGAGCTGCGCGGGCTGCTTGCTGGCGACATGTCGCGTGCTGCAGACGGGGAATTTACGGTTATTCTCGATCGTGAGGAAGCAGAAATTTATGCGCTGGCAGAGAAAACGGGCATTAACTATGCATTTATTGCAGCGATGTTTGCTGTTTGGATCATTTTTGTTTTATTTCTTTATATTGTGTGGAAGCGCGGCAGAAAAGCAGTGCGGTCATAAGGAAAGCTTCCTCGATCATTTTCGAGGAAGCTTTTTTATACAAGTTATTTTAATGACAGGCGCTCTTCTAAAAAAACCGCAACCCCGTCTTCCTCGTTTGAAGCGGTCGTTTCATTCGCAACCGCTTTTAATGCTTCAATTCCATTGCCCATCGCCACACCGGTTCCGGCGAACTCAATCATCTCAAGGTCATTGTCTTCATCACCGAATGCGATAATGCGCTCGGGCGGAATGCCCATCCAGTCAGACACCCGCTTTAAGCCGACCGCTTTGCTTAATCCGCTTTTGATAATTTCGATTACATGCCAGGGGGCAGCCCAGCGGCGATGATCAATTACTTCGGCATGTACATCACTTAAATGGCGGCGGATATTTGGCACTTGCTCTTCGGTGGCATGAATGAGTAGGCTTGTCGGATGGTCAGTTAGCTTTTCACGCAAGTCGCCTGTGGTCACAAGCGGGCTGCCCATCTTAAATATATCGATCAGCTTCTCATCATGATAATGAAAATAAACATTATCCAGCACTTCGGCAATAATATTGTGAAACTCAAAATCGTGGCAGGCTTCTATAATGTCGACCGCTGTTTTTAGTTCCATCGGTTCGTGGAACATTCCCCATTTTTGATTG
>Ga0209463_1002023_pt1 | contig 11626 bp, 11 predicted proteins | sample AgamicMgSfrz_FD_187169 | JGI IMG/M metagenome (GOLD analysis project Ga0209463, IMG submission 187169) | Agave microbial communities from Guanajuato, Mexico - Mg.Sf.rz (SPAdes) (version 2) | ecosystem: Host-associated > Plants > Phyllosphere > Phylloplane/Leaf | place: Guanajuato, Mexico... | reverse complement strand
TCGTCCAATTTTCTCGGCTACTGATACGCCATCAATTTTCCCATCGTCTGGATCATATGACATCATCGAATATTCAATTTTTTCTTTATCTAATATTCGCATCGCATTTGTTTTATCTTTTTTCATGAGCTTCTCCTTAAAAAGTTATTTCATAACATTAAGTTTTCTTTTATTATACACCCTTTTCTGTTTCTCCTGCATAACTTCACATTTTTGTAGATATATGTATGCATCATCCTACTAAGATTTTATTTCTCATTAAATTCAAACTCACATAAAGAAAACCGAAATGGAGCCTTCAAATGAAAGGCTCCATTTCGGTTTTCTATTTAACGTCCAAACTCTTTATTAAATATTTTATCCCTACCTGTAATGACCTCTGGACCTACTGCATTAATAGCTGTTACTAAAATATGTTCTCCTCCAATAGGTCCACCGACCCTCGTTTCAAATCCAAAAGTCCCACCAGCATGCCCCCAATACGATTGCCCTTCTGGTGTTTTCTCTTCATAAACTCCCAGTCCAACCTTACCTATAGGTGAATCTACTGTTGTAAACATCTGATTCATTAGCTCTTGATTTAAGAGCTGCCCACCTAACAGTGCACTGAAGAATGTAGTCAAATCTTTCACTGTTGAAACCATATCTCCAGCTGCATTTGCCCATGACTGATTAATTTCTGTCAAATCATATAAACGACCTGATCTATCCATATTATATCCATTAGCATGCTTACCCGGTATGTGCGAACTTGCTTCCATTACGAATGTCTCTTTTAACCCGAGGGGTTCAATGAATCTTTTTCTAATTTGCTCCGCATACGTATCTCCTGTTACCTTCCGAATAATTTCCCCGGCTATAACAGTATTTGTGTTCGAATAGTCCCAGCCCTCCCCTGGTGCAAATACAGGCGGCTTTGCAAGTGCTAAACTTATAAGCTCATCGGTACTATAATAACGAAATGGGTTTTGAGGCAATGTAATATCTCTCATATCTAAATCTGTATATGCTGCAATCCCACTTGTATGGTTTAATAACTGACGAATTGTGATTTTACTCCCATCATATCCGTTACCCTGCACAACTCCCGGCAACCATTTCTCAACTGTATCCTCAAGGTTTAATTGTTTTTCTTCAGCCAATTGCAGTACAACAGAAGCAGTGAATGTCTTCGTTATGCTTCCTATACGGAACGAAAAATTCGGTTCTACAGGGCGTGGCATCTCGTAACTAGCTGTTCCGGTAGCGTACGACCAACGCTTTCCATCCTTTAATCCACCAGCTATAACACTTGGAATTTTTTTATTCGTTACTACTTGATCCATTACACTTTGCACTTCTTCTCGATGTTTACTTTTCTTTTCCTTATCAGTAGGTTCCTTTTTTGATTTTGCCGCAAATTCTGAAGCTAAAATATTATTAATCTGTTTCTCTGCCCCTAATACATTAATATTTATCGAAATAACATGTTGACCATCTTTCGTTCCACCAGCAAAGTTAGTAAAACCAGGAATACCACCACCATGTCCCCATACTTCAGTACCATCTGGTAATTTTGTTGCGTGAATACCAAGCCCGTACTTTCCTAATGGGGTATCTACTGTGTTAGTCACCATCTCCTTCTGCATTTCCGGTGTCAGTAATTTCCCACCTAATAAGGCACGGAAAAACGTTGTCATATCTTCTCCTGTCGAAATCATTTCACCACTAGCATTAGCAAACGATGGATTAAACAAAGTAATATCTACTAATTTATCTCCCGTATTTAAATAGCCACGTGCATTTTTTTTCGGAATGTCCATTGAGCTTCCAGGAAGAACTGTTTCTTTTAAACTAAGAGGTTCCATAATTCGTTTCTTTATTTGCTCAGCATACGATTCTCCGGTTACCTTCTGAATAATTAATCCTATAATAACCATGTTTGTATTCGAGTATGACCAGCCTTTTACTGGTTCTAATTGTAGGGCACGAGAAATTAATTGTTCCGCTGTATAATTCTCGCTTGGATTCTCTATTAAATTCTCTTTAAGATCTAGAGTCAAGTAATCAGCAATTCCGCTTGTATGATTTAATAGTTGGCGAATCGTAATTTTGCTGCCATCATAGCCTTTCCCTTTTATAAGTCCCGGCAACCATTTCTCTACCGTATCATCAAGACTTAACTTCTTTTCACCCGCAAGCTGCAATACTACTGTAGCTACAAAGGTCTTCGTTGTGCTCCCAATTCTAAAAGCAGAATCAGCATCTACTTTATGATTTCTCTCAATATTACCTTCACCAGAAGCATACGCCCAACTTGCCTCTCCATTTTTCACAGTAACAATAACTCCCGGAACATTCTTTGCATCGGCAGCTTTATCGATAACTTGTTCAATTGATGTCCTTTTGTTTACCGCATTTACGTTTTCGTAAGAAGGTATCGCTAACGCTCCAACCAATATTGCCCCTGTTAAAGTAAGGGCTGTTCCTTTTTTTAAGATAAATGACTTCATTATGCATCGCTCCTATTATTTTATATTTTTCTGTTGCCTCACTCCCTCACCTTAACTTCAATATCGTTAAATAACATAGTGACAAAACGCTTTAATTTACTTATTACGCTTTATGCAACTATGTCATATAAAACATGTGACAAACTGTCAACTGCTTCATATGACATACTTTGTTGACTGTCTTTCTATTGACGATTTCAGAGATATGTTACATGATGAATCTGAATCATTGATAATTAATCTTAAAATACAAGTAGGTGCTTAATTTATGTTCTCATTCACAAAAAAATGGATTTGGTATGACTGGATATTTGTGCTCATACGAACATTTTGGCTAACTGTTATCATCAGCGCTAATTTTATGTTTCCAACATCCATCCATACATCAAGTATGATTGTACTTTCTCTCACTTTTGTCGTTTACCTTGTACCATTAATTATTCGATATAAGAAAACACAATGGTACCCTGCATTCGATATTCTCACTGCAGGTTGTTTTTATCTTTACTTAGCATCCGTAGCTCCAAATTTACTTTGGTCTTTCATTTTACTCGTAATCATTATTGGACTATGTAGTAATCAAAAAAATTATATATGGAGCGGTATTTTTTGTGGATTTGTTTTTCCACTATTGAATGCTTGGATTGCCAACCGACCGCCATATGAACTAATCGTTAGTTGTAGTCTCGGTTTTGCCATTGGCATTTCTTTTAATATATTAATTCAGTATCATAAGCAATCTCGAATCATTGAAGAGCAAAAACTACTATTAGAACAACATATTAAAAGGATTGAAGAGCTTACTTTAATAGAAGAGCGTAATCGACTGTCACATGAACTACATGACACAATTGGTCATACACTTACTTCTCTCATCGCTGGTGTCACATCACTAAAATCATCAGTACCTGATTCACAGTTTGAACGAATTGATTCGCTTATCAGCATTGCTCAGCACTGTCTAAATGACATTCGAAAGCATCTACACGAACTATCTCATAATCCACTTAGTAATTCATTAAGTGAATCACTACAACAATTAACAGAAGAATTTATGAAATCTACAGGTACAACCGTTACATTTCGTGTGATTGGAAACGAGACTCTTGTAATGCAAAAAGTGAATTTTTGCCTATATCGTTGTCTTCAAGAGTCGTTAACAAATGCTGTTCGGCACGGTAAAGCTAGCAACATATCTGTTCAACTACATTTCGACGAACAACAACTTCGATTGCACATTGAAGATAACGGTATTGGAATGAAAGAAATTCAATTTGGCTTTGGACTCAATGGAATGAAAGAGCGACTTGAACAAGTTCAGGGGACATTATCGCTTCATTCTAATGTTGAACAAGGAACATTCATTGTTTGTAATATTCCATTGCAAACAAAATTCATACATGACATAATTCGCTTATTGGTCGTTGATGATCAGGCTCTTATTACAAATAGTTTAGAGCAAATTTTAGAACACCAAACTGATTTTATTGTTGCTGGTAAGGCGTATGATGGATCTGAGGCATTAAAATTATGTGAACAATTACAACCTGACATTGTACTAATGGACATTCAGATGCCAGAAATGAATGGTATTGAGGCTTTACTAGAAATGAAGCGACGTTGGCCTAATATAAAGATTGTTCTTATGACAACATTTGAAGATTCCTTACAAGCAGCAACTGCACTCGAACATGGAGCTGAAGGTTACATGTTGAAGTCTATTCATCTACAAGAAATGAAGGAAGCCTTGAAACTTATTTATAACGGTGGAACTTGGATTGACCAATCGGTTGCTACTCGTATTTTTGAAGAAATGAAACTTCAACGTGAGCAATTAGCGAAAATCAAATTAACTAAACAAACTTCTCCATATGGACTTACAAAACGGGAAATGGAAATTTTAGAACATCTATCAAACGGATTACGCTATAAATCCATTGCTACTAAGCTATTTTTATCTGAAGGAACAATCCGTAATTACTGCTCAAACCTCTATTCAAAGCTAGGTGTTAACAATCGTGAAGAAGCGATAAAAAAGGCACGAACAGAAAACATCTTGTAGGCAATGTGAAATGAATACATTCCGCTTCAAAACTAAAAATATTGATAATTCAAAAATCACCTGATATAATTTGGAAAAACTTATTGTTAAGGAGAGATTTCTAATGCAAAATTTTAATACTTCTTTCCAACTTCATCATCATACGTAACGCCGTGTATCCGAAGAAAAATTTTTCTTCGTGGGTACAGGGCTTTTCCTGTTGACCCACGAAGCGTTCATAAAGCTATGTGGGTATTTTTATACCCGCATAGCTTTTTTTAATTTAAAAAGGAGTGATTACAATGGAAATGAAAAATGTAAAAGGAACGAAAGATTATTTACCAGAGGAACAAATGCTGCGAAATAAAATTAAAAGAGCTTGTGAAGACACATTTGAACGATACGGATGTAAACCGTTAGAAACACCAACGTTAAATATGTATGAACTTATGTCTTACAAGTACGGCGGCGGTGATGAAATTTTAAAAGAAATATATACGCTTCAAGATCAAGGAAAACGTGAGCTTGCGTTACGATATGATTTAACCATCCCATTCGCAAAAGTTGTGGCGATGAATCCGAATATTCGCCTCCCTTTTAAACGTTATGAAATCGGGAAAGTATTTCGAGATGGCCCTATTAAACAGGGGAGATTTCGTGAGTTTATTCAATGCGATGTTGATATTGTCGGTGTTGGGTCGGTCATGGCAGAAGCGGAACTTATGAGTATGGCGTTCGAACTGTTCCGAACGTTAAACTTAGAAGTAACAATCCAATATAACAACCGAAAATTATTAAACGGTATTCTCCAGTATAGTAACATCCCTACTGAGTTAACGAGTGACGTAATTTTATCATTAGACAAAATCGAAAAGATTGGGATTGACGGTGTACGAAAAGATGTATTAGAGCGCGGTATTTCTGAAGAAATGGCTGATACGATATGTAATACCGTATTATCTTGTCTAAAGCTTACAATTGCTGACTTTAAAGAAGCTTTCAATAACCAACTCGTTACCGACGGAGTAAATGAATTACAACAATTACAGCAATATTTAATCGCCCTTGGAATAAATGAAAATGCTATATTCAATCCATTTTTAGCGCGCGGCCTTACAATGTATACAGGTACTGTATATGAAATTTTTTTAAAAGATGGCTCGATTACATCTAGCATCGGTAGCGGGGGTCGATACGATAACATTATCGGAGCATTCCGTGGTGATAATATGAACTATCCAACAGTCGGTATTTCATTCGGTTTAGACGTTATTTATACAGCACTCTCACAGAAAGAAACTATATCATCTACAGCGGATATATTTATCATCCCACTCGGGACCGAATTACAATGCTTACAAATTGCCCAGCAATTACGTTCTACCTCTTCCTTAAAAGTTGAACTTGAACTAGCAGGACGCAAATTAAAACGTGCTCTTAATTATGCCAATAAAGAAAATATCCCTTATGTGCTTATTATTGGTGAAGAGGAACTTCGTACAGAAACTGTTGTGCTACGGAATATGAAGGAAGGTAGTGAGGTGAAGGTTCCCCTTTCTTTTTTAAGTAGTTATTTATAGTACGAACCACCCTCGTTTGGGTGGTTTTTCTATTTTATAGATAACCAACAATTAGTTTACATAATATTATTATAATCTATTAAAAACTACAAAAATACAATATCCAATTATCTATTATTTTTGGTAATATATAGCTATTAATGATTTTAGGAGGATTAACTTTGAAAACCTACATACAAGCACTAAAGTGGACTACAGGGATCTATCATCTTTTATTACTTCCTTGTTATTATGTATTTCCAAGTCTTGTTAACCTATATCGGATACCTTTACTACTATTGATTGCTTTACATATCCTTACTATTTTATTAGCTAAAAAAGAAGGCATGAATACGTCCCCTCATTATATAGGTATTATCGTTACGCTAGTTGCCTTTTTCCCTTATATAGTTATCGTTCTACATATGATAACAGCCTTTTTCCTTTTATTAGATGCGGCTTCTATGAATGCAAAAGAAGTGTATGATTCATAGCTGGATAAAATAAAACTTTAATCAGTAGAGTTTTGAATTAGGTTAGCAAATTGCAAAATCATCTCACACACCAAGCTTATTGTTAACACCCAAAAAGGATTTACTTTTTAAGTAAATCCTTTTTAAATTACTTTCCCTACTCAAGACTAATAAAAGAATATTCTGTTTTATTTTTATAAAATTCTAAATATTTACAATACAACTTAATTATCATACATTTTAGTTATGTAAAAAACTAAGTTTAAAGGAGATGAATTCATGCTTAAAAAATTGATAGTAGGTGCAGTGGTAGCCATTTCATCATTAACTGGGGGATTGGCATCAGTATCAGCCAGTACCGAAAAGGATTATTCGATTACCTCTTTTGAATATGTAACTGTAGATGAAAAGACTGTAGATTCGTTTAACAAATTGGGTGCTCCATCTAAAGAAGACATAAAAATAACTTTAGTTCTACCGAAACAAAATCAAAATGGAAACTGGTTATCTTATGGATTTTCGAGCAAAGAAAGTTTAGAATCTTTTATTGAAAAAGATAAACAAAGATTGAATAATACAATCACTCCCCTTGGGGTTGGCGGGAGCGGACCTAATAGTACAGACTTCTATGAACATGCAAATAAAGGTGGCGAGTATTTTTCTCATAGCAGCGGTTTTAAAAATTTGCCTCCTAGTTGGCAAAATAGAATTTCTTCCGTAAGTACAGCATCCCCTACTGCTAGCTATTCGACAACGCTATGGGAACGTACTTCAACTGAAGGATATGGAAAAGGTGTTGTTTTTAAACACGCTGATTGGTATGGTAAAACTGTAAACTTGAATGACTTCGCAATTTCAGCAGTTGATATTAAAAAGTAAAAAACATGGAAATAAAAGGTGTCTTCACATATGGAAAACACCTTTTATTTCTACAACTCTTAACTATTATTTTTCGTATTCCTACTCTCCAAAACTTTCTCCATATTATGAGTGGCCCACTCCATCATTAATAGAATCATTGGACGTAGTGATTCACCGAGCTCAGTTAATGAATATTCTACTTTTGGCGGCACTTCACGGTATACTTCACGATGTATGATGCCATCTGCTTCAAGTTCTCTAAGCTGAAGCGTTAACATTCTTTGTGTGATATTAGGTTTTAATCTTTTTAATTCATTAAACCGCTTCGTACCATCTAATAAATGATACAAAATTACCCCTTTCCATTTCCCTCCAATGACCTCGACCATCGCTTCCACTGGACAAGAATATTTATTTAAAAATGGGTAATTTATATTATTTTCGTTTGAACAATCCATAATAAATCCCTTCCCTTACCAATAGTATCTTTTTTGATACTATACCACATAAATGTGCGTACTTGTTTCTATGTTACTTTAAAAATATAATTTACTTACAAAATACATTAATGAAAAGAGGTACTTTTATGACAAATACAAAAGAAATTACAAAAGAGAAAATTATGGAGGCTTTTCATTTCAGACATGCATGTAAAGAGTTCGATCCTATGCACAAAATTTCAGAAGAGGATTTTAAATTTATTTTAGAAACAGGCAGATTATCTCCTTCTTCTTTTGGATATGAACCTTGGAAATTTATTGTCGTACAAAATAAAGAAGTAAGAGAGAAACTACAACCGTATTCATGGGGTGCTGGTGGGCAACTCGCAACAGCAAGTCACTTTGTCATTGTTCTTTCAAGAAACATTAAAGATATGCATTATGATGCAGAGTATATTAAATATATGATGAACGATATTGTTGGATTACCTGAAGACACGCAAAAAATTAGATATGAATTCTTCAAAAAGTTTCAGGAATCAGATTTCAACTTGTTACAATCCGATCGTGCTGTATTTGATTGGGCATCAAAGCAAACCTATATTGCTTTAGGTAATATGATGACGAGTGCAGCTCAAATTGGCATTGATTCTTGTCCAATAGAAGGATTCGATAAAGAGAAAGTAGATTCTTTACTTCGTCAAGAAGGCATTATAAAAGACGATAATCTTGAAGTGTCTGTTATGGTTGCCTTTGGTTACCGTAAAGAAGATCCAAAGCGTGATAAAACAAGACAGACTATGGATACAATTGTTGAATGGATTTAATAATATAGCACGCAATAAATAATGCTCCTCATTGCTGGATACTCATACGAAAGAAGTAGAATTTGATTTTTCTTATGTATGAAATTGATTTTTCATGGAAAGATATATTAGTATGTATGCAGTTTAAATACTCTATTTATTAGAGTCGAACAGGAGGAGAATGAATATGTCTGATATTGAAGTTGGCGAAGTGTTTACTCTTAGCGATGAGAATGATGAGGATCAGGAAGTAGAAGTACTTGGAGCGATGGATGTCGAAGGCGCTGAATATATTGCGGTTGCCTTTGTAGAAGACATTCAAACAGAATCTGAGGATGACATTGATATTTTCTTTTTAAAAGTAGAAGAAGATAATGAGTTTTCATACATTGAAAACGATGAAGAATTTGATAAAGTATCTGCTGCTTTTGATAAAATTTTAGATGAGCAAGAGCAAGAATAATATGAATGAAAAACACGAGGGCGGATGCATATCCGCCCTCTTTTTATTCATTACTCATCCAGAGATTCATGCAGCAATTCCAGTACATCTTTCATCGCAAAAGGACCGTCTTTTTTCACATGCTCAGCAAATTCAGCAACGAGACGTAATGTTCTTACACTTTCAATCGGATGCTCTCCTGACGCACTTTCAGCAGAAAGCATAACAGCATTTGTCCCGTCTAGTACAGCTTGAAACACATCCGTCACCTCAGCCCTTGTTGGAATAGAATGATCTACCATAGATTGCAGCATTTGTGTCGCAGTAATTACATATGTATTCGTTCGATTACATTCCTGAATCATCATTTTCTGCAAGAGCGGAATAAATTGGAACGGCAACTCTACTCCTAAATCTCCCCTTGCAATCATAATTCCGTCTGCTTCTTTACATATATCTTGAAAATTCTCGATTGCTTCCATCGTTTCTATTTTTGCAATTAAATTAGGAGCAGTTGCTTTATGCTCTTTTATAAAATCCCTTATTTCTTTTATATGGCTAGGTTTTCTCACAAAAGAACATGCAATAAAATCAACACCCTCTTCTAAAAGAAACTGAATATCTTTTTTATCTTTCTCTGTAATAGCTGGTAAACTAACGATTGCCCCTGGTAAGTTCACCCCTTTATGAGATGAGATATTACCACCTGTTTTCACCTTTGTTTCTATTTTATCCGTACTTACCTTTTCAACGATTAACTCAACTTCTCCATCATTCATTAAAATTCTACTGCCAACTTTCACATCATTCGTGATTCCTTCATAATCAACACTTGCTTCCCTATTACTCCCTGTAACTGGTTGCGTATGTAACATAAAAGAATTTTCCGCCTGAAGTGTAATTTGTTCTCCTTTTACTTCACCTAACCTTATTTTAGGACCTTGTACATCGCCTAAAATTTTAATAGAATCGTCTAACGATTTAACTAAACGAATGATATCTTTATGACTTTCATGCGTACCATGTGATAAATTCAACCGAACTATTTTCATACCATTGCTTATTAACTGCGCTAGCATTTCTTTATTATTACTTGCTGGCCCAATTGTACAAACTCGATCAATTGTCATATTTCCACCATCCTTTTTCGTTAGGATTCCCATAAACTTTAATTACACTCTCAACATAAAAAAGCCTACTCCCACAAGTAGGCTTTTGAAACTACGAAAGTTTCGTTAATAACTGATTTAAATCTTTTTTCGTTTTCGTCGTTAATGACTTCATTTTAGTAATATCTATCTTTTCTTTCTCCGCTCCTACAATTAATGGATACATACTTTGTCCAATTGTTTTATATTCAGCTGGGTGTGATGTTTCTAACTCTTTCTCGATTACATCCCACTTTGCATTAATTTGTTTTCCAAGTTTATTTACTGTTTCTAATTTCGGATTAGCAGCTAACTGCTTATCTAAGCTATCAACTAATGCAGCAACTTCTTTAACACTCGTTTTCACAGCTACACTTTTCTTCGGATCTTTCGTTGTTTTTCCGTCTGAATTTGTACTTGTACTTTGATCTGTTGTTTTCCCGCTAGTCGTTTGATCATTTGTTTTTCCTGTCGTCTCTTTTTCTTTTGTTTTTACATTCTCGTTTTGAGTTGACGTTTTACCGTTACTTTCTGTTCCTGATGATTCTTTCGTACTTTTTGCATCTTTATCTGTTTTTTCGTTTGAAGAAGTATTTGTTTCTTTGTCAGTATCTTTTGTTGTTTTTGACGCTTCATCTGCACTTGTCGTTTTTGATTCTCCTTCATTTTGCGCTGTTACTTGCTCCTTCTTTTCTGTCTCTTTATCTGCTGAAGGACTACAAGCTGCCATAGTAAGCATTGTACCAATTGTTATCGACGCGATAGCGACCTTTTTCATTTTCATATAAATCCCCCTATGTTTACTTTATTTATCCTCCCCTTTACGATTCGATTTCCTCTTAAAAAATCCCTTTTCATACGAATTACCATCTTTCCGACAGTAATCTTCATAATAATACGTACAAAAACTGATAAACCAATTTGAATATTCGAGTTTCTTCTACTTCATTTTTCTTCTCTGTAGTAAAAGAAAAAGAGTATATTGTCACATGAAGAATTACTATCTTCATATGACGATATACTCCCCTATCAAATTTTTATCTTTCTTGACATTTTATTTATACAAAAAAAATAAAATTTTCTTTCATTTTTTGTTTCTTAACATTTGTTAACATAATATATTTATGAGTAACCACCATTCGAATGAATGACTTGCCCAGTAATCCATTTTGCCTCTTCACTTACTAAAAAAGATATTAAGCGCGCAGCATCCACTGGTTCTCCTACTTTACCTTGCGGGAACTTCCATACTAAATGATGCTTCAGCTCCTCTGTAATCCATCCTGTATTCGTCGGTCCTGGATCAACAGCATTCACTGTAATCCCCTTCTCCATCGCAACTGGTGCTACTGATTTTGTAAATG
>Ga0209463_1002020_pt1 | contig 11631 bp, 17 predicted proteins | sample AgamicMgSfrz_FD_187169 | JGI IMG/M metagenome (GOLD analysis project Ga0209463, IMG submission 187169) | Agave microbial communities from Guanajuato, Mexico - Mg.Sf.rz (SPAdes) (version 2) | ecosystem: Host-associated > Plants > Phyllosphere > Phylloplane/Leaf | place: Guanajuato, Mexico... | reverse complement strand
CAAATTTTACCCTCTAATCAAAAAACAAAAACACTATGAAAGTAGGATGCAGAACATGAAAAAAGAAAACGAAGAATTAACCTTTAGTAAAGAGGCAATGTTACACATCAAACGAGCGGTTATCTATAATGATTTTATAAGCAAGATAGAAGAAAATAGGGAGTCTTTCCCTACCGAGGAATACGATGAGTTGGAACGCCTGTTGAGGTTACTTACCCACTCTGATGATAGGGACCAATTTAAATTTGTAATAAAAAGTCTGGACACTATGATTATGAAATCCTTTGAAAGCGAACTAGAACAGTTACTTAATTTCTACGGGGATGTCTTTGCAGAGTTGAAGAATATTGAGTTTATAAAAGAATAAATAGCACCAATAGGCATATACCTGCATATTAATGGAGGGAGAAATCAAATAACTCTACACATCGTCCTTCTATACAAATTACACCCACAGAGTCCTATTCTGCTTACTCTGTGGGCTTCTTTTACTTTATGTTGCTACTCTATGTATACAATGGAATCGTCAAGCATTAAAATGTCATGGCATTCTATTAAGTATTCTTTAATAAGTGGTGTTAGACGTTCCATATTATAGGCAAAAATAGATGTAAGCCCTACCTCACATGAGTTCGTCGTTATTTGTTCTTTGTAGTCTTTTATGTCATGTATAACTTTATCTTGGTCTCCCCACTCTACATGTGTCCAAGTTCTTATAGATATTCCCTCGTCAATGTAAGGCTTCAGATATTTATACAAATATTTTATTTTTGCATTAGGATTGAAATCCCCCTGAAGAGCATAAAAGTCAAAGTTATTAACTCGATGAATTTTTTCCATCTCTTCCTGACTTAAAATATGAGTCAGCTTTTTATGTACCATCGGATATAGCTTATCATTTTCTAATATCAATACATGGTCTCCTTGTTCAATTCCCCCGAGAACATAGGTAACAATATTATCAATGTATTTCTCTACGTCTGTAAATTCATAGAGTATGTGAGCACCATTCGCTCTTTTTAACTCTTTTGTTAACTCCCTGATTTTCTTTCTCATTAATGCCGTTCTTCTCCTTTTATCTTTTAGTTAATATACTTGTATATACAACTTCATCCTACCATTTATTATTTGTATTTCACAACTTTCTTTCAAGGGTAACTTAGGTCATTTCGCTATCTAAATTGCGTATTTCTGGGTGATATACCAACTTATTATACAGAGCAAGCGAACTTCCCTATTAATGAAACACCCATTTCTTATTTCCCAATTCATTTCAACTTGAAACTATTGATTTATCTGTCATTTACGATATAATCGTAATTGTTCCTTTTTAGACTAAATAAATATTAAAGTAACACTGTATTAGAAGAATGAGCACAACAATGCAGTGATTATATAGAGATACTCTAAAAAAGCCCCGCCCTTTAGTGAACAACCTAAACGGCAGGGCTTTTTAGGTTGTAATTTTTATTAACTAAATAAAAAAGATAAAGATATTAATATCTCTATCTCACTGCTATTACTTTCTTTTCTATTCGTTTATTAAATAACAACTGCTCCGTTTCTAATTTTTAATGACCTCTTAATTTCCAAGGGTTCTAATTTATTTTCTGCTTCTAAAAGAGTTTTATTTAGAAGTAATATAAACGCATCTTCATCGTTTTCAGCTGTCCCATTCATGCGTTGTTCTCGTTTGTCTATATAAGCACCAGCTGCTGCAAACCACGCATAATCATTTCGATATGGTTCACTTGTATTGGATTCTTTTAAGGTACAAGGAAGTATTTCGTGATGGGTTAAAACAGCTAGATATTTTTCATAACCCTGTGCTATTAACCAAATACAGAAGTCTTTATGCTTCATAACCCCCTTATCTGGAAATAAACTAGCAACATACTGTGCTAATTCAGAGTTAAAATATAATTCGTTTTCAACTGTTTCATATATTGCTCTAAAATCAACAATATCTTGTACACTTTTTTGCATTAATTCATTTTCTAACCATTTTAATTGCTTATTCTCCGGTTGTACCGAAAACTCGTTAATTACATCCCAAAATTCTTTTACATTCATTGTTTTTCTCCTTTATCATGTGCTTTAAGCATTTTTTGAAATTGTATCCGAGTTTTCTAAGTTTGGTTAGAACTTTATAAAATTCAAAAAAGACCATAAACTCTTTCACATTAAAAGTTATGGTCATAATGCTGTACATTATATTGAGATATAAAGAAATTCAGGCAAGATTTATATTTAAGTTTATGTGCTTTGTTTAATGGTATCTTAACATTCCATATAAGTTGCGTTCCCATCCCATCTCATACATAAAGTCTTGAAATTCTCTTTTATTAAGCCTTTCTCGTGCTTGCCAGCTTACTTTAACGTGCCATCCTTTTGTATATTTAAAGTCGTAACCGGCATGCCTACATTTAGCTGCTTTTTGTTTTGATGTTAACTTGTTTTTCTTGACATTTTTTCTCATTTTTATCACTCCTTAAAATTAATTACACTTATATATCCGTGTGAGAGTGTAAAAACAATAATGGAAATGAGAAAATGATTCCTATTACCTATACAACCACATTTTTTTTCGTAATCATTATGTAAATGCGTATATTTTAAGGTGTACGTTGTTCATTTCGCTCTTTAATTATCTTTAATAGCGGCAAAGTATAACTGTCGAATTTCTCTGTATCCTCAAGACTAACCCATTCAACATCTATAATATCTGCGTTATCTTCGTTACTAGTATCAATATATAGCTTTCCACCAGCAATTTCAGCTAAATAAATATACTTATTTGAACTCTCAAACAACTGCCTTTTAATATTTACTTCATATCCTGTTTCTTCTTTCACTTCTCTAATACATGCTTGTTCCGGAGTCTCGTTTTCTTCTATCTTACCTCCTGGGAAAGTCCAGACAATATCTCCACGCTCAACATACTGCTTAACCATCAATACTTTATTGCCTTGTACTATAATAGCTCGTGAAACCATAATTTCCCCTCCTATAAAATAACCGCTGAATTCAGCAAATATGTAGAATTCAGCGGTTACAATTAAAAAATTGTTCTTATTTATCTTTCTGAACTACATTAGTTGAAACCTCATTAGACAATTCCTTTTTTATCTTATTTATAAATTCCTTATCTAATGTTCCTACTTTATCTTCTTGAGAACCGCTTATAATGGTTGCTCCATCATCTTTTTGGTTATACCAAACATGATATTCAACTAACTCTTCCGGTTTGTTGTTATCTGGGCGATAGAAGAATGTAACAATTGCATCTTCACTTCTTGCCATTTTAAATTTAGGGCTTTGAGTCCAAACTACTTTTGCAAATAATTTATCTAACTTCTTAATTGTTTTCTTATTTGTTGTTGTAAACACTTTTGTATCTACTTGTTTATTATCTTTAATAATACGTACTTCTGCATCTATACGTTTTAAGTCTTCTTTCTGTATACTGCACGCAGCCGTTACTCCTGTAGCAAGCAAAATTATTCCTAAGGAAATAACACTATATACCTTTCTCAACTTGATTCACCTGAACTTTCTGATTAAAACGAAACACATACCAATTCTTCAATGCGTATATCACTAAAATACTTGTTGTAATGGCTAAACATATAATATTAGGAATCATTTGTTTGTATAAGTCAGAAATTGTCCAAATATCTATGAACTTAGGCGTAAAGGGCATTACAGGTACAATAGAGTTAAATAGTACATGAATGAGGATAGTTACTGCTAAATTATTAGTTTTTAAGAATACTATGGATAATATAAAACCAAATACGAACGAACCTAATATATCTGAATGGAAAATACCGAAAATAATACTAGATAAGATTGTTCCCCAGATTATAGATGTTTTTGCGCCTAATCGCCTGGTTAATAACCCTCTAAAAATAAATTCTTCTGCAATAGGTCCCACCACGCAGCCGTTTATCACAGTTAACATATATATTATTTTATTAGTAGGCATGTCCATCTCATCCGCCAGAAACTCTTTTACGTAGTTTGGAAACAGTCCATGCAGCGCAAAAGCTGTTAACCAGTACGCACCATACGTAAAGAATAAAAGTGTTGGAACTAAAATAATAATATCTTTTATGTAAGGTTTTAATTCCTTAATATTGACAACATCGGATAGAGGATGTTTTTGCTTTTTAAGTTGTAAACTAAACCATACCAACGGGAAGATACCTAGCATAACATATTGAAATATAACATCTGACACAGGGTCCATTTTGGATGGCTTACCTATAAATAATCCATACAAAGTCGCTAGACCAATAAACAAGACCACTGTACTTAAAACAAAATATCTAATTTTCATTTTTTCAAACATCTACTTTTGTACCTCATTTCTATTTGTAAGATTTAATATTTTTATCCAACTACTATAGATATCGAAAACACTCGTTAAGTATAAAGGGAAATTTAGGATTTATAAACACTTTCTAGTAAAAATGCTTATTCACTGCTAGTATTGGAATGATTTTTTATAATGAGATATACTTTAATAGCATACATACACTTTACTATTTAGACGTAAAGGCTATTCATTAGGAGGGGTAATAAGTTGGATGTAATGAATCTAGATATTAAGCGGAAAGAAACAGAACTCACTATACAAGGAAAAGCTATTTTTATTAGTATTCCTATAGATTCAATTACAGAAATTACACTAGATTATTCTAATATACTGCCTAGTAGCAAAGTTACCTATATAGGTCCGTACCATGATATATCAGATAGATTGGTTTTAAAGACCACTGAACATACGTATATTTTCTTTTCTGAACAAGTTATTACATTGAAAAATAAAATACAAACTTTGATTTAAGGTAGCACATAGTTTCTGTATTAGGGCGATAACGCCATAAAAAAAGGTGGGTTTTACTAACAACTAGTAAAACCCACTCTTTTTTTAAATTTATTTATTTTTATTAAACGAATTCTCCTTTACTTGCCATAACGTAAAGCTGAAGTCCACCCTTTTCAGCGTAATCCCACATTTTAATCCAAGGGTATGTTCCTCTTGATAATTCAAAGTTGCAAGTCTCACCGTGTAAAATAGGTGATTTATCAAATGTACAGTTATCACTAGCAGTTCCTGAATGAATGGACACTGTTCTTTGCGTATCATTATAAAACTGAAGTTTAGTTTCCTCGTTTTCTGGTGTAACTAAAATTTGAAGACCTCTCTCTTCCCCGTAATCCCACATTTTCACCCATGCTCCTTTTCCTTCAGGCAATTGAAATGTACAAATTTCTAAAGGCATAATAACGTCCATATCCGGTATGCAATTATATCGTGTCGTTGCTGGATGGATAGATACTTTTCTTTTTGTATCATTTAAAAATTGAAGCATTATATTTATCCCCTTTTCTTATAAATATCATTTTATTGTCGTAACTACTTGTAATTTTATTTTAGCATAAGCAAATTCTTTTAAACTTTGTTTTTCTTTATTAATCCCCAAATCAAGAAGATTTTTTATTACTGCTAAGAATGCTGTAATATCAAGGTCTGCAATCGTTTTTCCTTTGTTATGTGTATAGTAATCTATATTTTTTCGCAGTTTTTCAACAGGTATTTCGATTTTTTTGGTAAAATTACTACTTGTGAAAAAGTGGTCTGACCACTTACTCAAAATTACTAGAGGTGTACCTAATTTATGTTAAAAATGAATAAAACTTTAAATAAAAAGAAATCATCTTTCACTTCGGATTTAAAACCTGGATTTATTCCTTTTCCGGAAAAGTGTAAAGGATGTAATAAAAAAGTACCTAAAGAGCAATTAAAAGCTCAACAAAACGTGTGCCCTAAATGTGGCTATCATCACGCTCTTTCTGCATATGAGCGCATTTCAATTTTAGTAGATGAAGGTTCTTTTTCTGAATTTAATCGTAACCTTTCCTCTACTGACCCCCTAAACTTTCCGGACTATAAGGAAAAATTAGAGGTTGATAAAGAAAAAACATCCCTACAAGATGCCATCGTTACAGGTAAAGCCACAATTAGCGGCTATCCACTTGTGCTTGGTGTAATGGATTCTCGCTTCCGTATGGGCAGTATGGGTTCCGTAGTAGGTGAAAAGATTACCCGAGCAATTGAAGTTGCTCTTGAAACCAGAACACCATTTGTTCTTTTCTGTGCTAGTGGTGGCGCACGTATGCAAGAAGGTATTCTGAGTTTAATGCAGATGGGCAAAACAAGTGCAGCATTAGAAAAACTAAATAAAGCTGGTATTCTTTATGTTTCTGTTTTAACACACCCTACCACAGGCGGTGTATCTGCTAGTTTTGCGTCACTAGGTGATATTAACATTGCAGAGCCCCAAGCATTAATTGGCTTCGCAGGTAGACGTATTATTGAGCAGACAATTAGAGAAAAATTACCTAAAGACTTTCAGACTTCTGAATTTCTTTTAGAGCATGGTCAACTAGATATGGTGGTTCATCGAAAAGATATGAAAAAAGAATTAGCCACTATCTTAAAAATACACACACTAGGAGACAAGCAGCATGTTAGTAAATAAAGAGACATTTGAAAATATAGAAGAATTAAAACTGAAAATTGAAGAACTGAAGTCATTTTCTGAAAAACATGAAATTGATTTGTCTGACGCTATTGCGAATTTAGAAAATCATCTTTCTGAATATGAGCCGGAAGAAGAAACAAAAGTAATGGATACGTGGGACCGTATTCAACTATCCCGTCACCTTGAGCGTCCTACTACACAAAATTACATTGATTCTATTTTTGATGACTTCATAGAATTGCATGGTGATAGACTTTATGCTGATGACCCTGCTATCATTGGAGGTATTGGGACGTTTGAAGGTATCCCTGTAACAGTAATAGGCAACCAAAAGGGACAGAATACAAAAGAAAATTTACATAGACGTTTTGGTATGGCTCAACCTGAGGGATATCGAAAAGCCCTTCGCTTAATGCAACAAGCTAACAAGTTTAACCGTCCAATCGTAACGTTTATTAACACGGCTGGAGCTTTTCCAGGAAAAGAAGCAGAAGAACGTGGTCAGTCAGAAGCAATTGCTCGTAATCTTCGAGAAATGGCTAGCTTTGGTGTTCCTATTATCTGTTTTGTTATTGGTGAAGGTGGAAGCGGTGGCGCTCTAGCCTTAGGGATTGGCAATAAGATTTTCATGTTAGAAAACACGTTTTATAGCGTTATCTCTCCAGAAGGAGCCGCCGCTCTATTATGGAAAGACTCTACTCAAGCTAAGCGTGCTGCTGAAGCATTAAAAGTAAGTGCACAGGACTTATACGACCTAGGAATAGTAGATGCAGTTGTATCCGAACCTGCCGGTGGAGCACATAAAGACATGGAGCAACAATCTACATACATAAAGAATACACTGCGTAAAGCCCTTCATGACTTGTCATCTATGGGTAGCGAAGAACTCATTAAACAACGCTATGAGAAGTTTAGACAAATAGGCGAATTCGAAGAATCAGTAGAAAATTAATTATAAGGGAGATAACATCATGTTAAACACAAACGAAATTAAAGAAATTATTCAATTAATCGAAAGCAGCTCTTCTATTCAAGAATTTACATTGAAGCAAGGGGTAACAGAACTAGCATTCAAAAAGAAAGGTTCTGAAACAGTGCAACCCGCTCATGCTGCTGTTCAAAACACAGTTATTTCTGAACCGTTTTTAACAACAGCTCCAAAACAAGAAGCTCCTACTCTATCAGAAGTGACAATTCCAACACCCGCTCCTGCTGTAGATACAGATACAGTTGAGGTTGTTTCACCAATGGTAGGCACGTTTTATTCATCTGCTAGCCCTGATACACCTGAATTTGTTAAAAAAGGCGATACAGTTCGCAATGACACGGTAGTATGTATTGTAGAAGCAATGAAGTTATTCAATGAAATTGAAGCTGAAGCTGAAGGCGAAATTGTTGAAGTTCTTGTACAAAACGGACAACTTGTTGAATTTGGACAACCATTATTCAAAGTGCGCCCTACAGGAGGTAGATAATATGTTTAAGAAAGTATTAATTGCTAACCGTGGTGAAATTGCTGTACGTATTATTCGTGCATGTGAAGAACTAGGCATTAAAACTGTAGCGGTTTATTCAGAAGCAGATGTAAGTGCCCTTCATGTGCAACTAGCGGACGAAGCATATTGTATCGGTCCAACTCCTTCTAGAGACAGTTACTTAAATATGAACAATATTATTAGCATTGCTACGCTTACAGGCGTAGATGCTATTCACCCAGGATTCGGTTTCTTATCTGAGAACGCTGAATTTGCTGATAAATGTAAAGAATTTAATATTACGTTTATTGGTCCTTCTTCAGATGCTATTCGTAAAATGGGTGATAAAAATACCGCTCGTTCTACAATGAAAGCTGCTGGTGTTCCAATTGTTCCGGGAACAAAAGATATTGTGAAAGATATGAAAGAAGCAGTTGCCATTGCTGAGGAAGTAAAATATCCTGTTATCATTAAAGCTACAGCTGGCGGTGGTGGTAAAGGTATGCGTGTTGCTAATAGTGTAGATGAATTAGAAAAGTCAGTCGTACAGGCTCAAAAAGAAGCTGAGGCTGCGTTTGGTAATGCGGGTGTCTACATTGAGAAATACGTAGAAGAACCTCGCCACGTTGAAATACAGGTTCTTGGAGACCAACACGGTAATGTAATTCACTTAGGTGAACGTGACTGTTCTATTCAACGTCGCCACCAAAAACTAGTTGAGGAATCTCCATCCCCTGCTTTAAATGAAGAGCTACGTCAACGTATGGGACAAGCAGCAGTTCAAGCAGCACAAGCTGTTAACTACTGCGGAGCTGGAACGGTTGAGTTCCTTTTAGATAAGAATGGTGATTTCTACTTTATGGAGATGAACACTCGTATTCAAGTAGAGCATCCAGTAACTGAAATGGTAACAGGCATTGATTTAATTAAAGAACAAATCTCAGTTGCTTTCGGTCAAGAATTAACAATTAAACAAGAAGACATTACTATTACTGGTCATGCTATTGAGTGTCGGATTAATGCAGAAAATCCAGCTAAAAACTTTATGCCTTCTCCAGGAACAATTCACATGTACCTTCCTCCGGGTGGTAATGGTGTTCGTGTTGATAGCTCATGTTACCCAGGATACACTGTATCGCCTTTTTATGATTCAATGGTAGCGAAACTCATTGTACATGGAAAAGACCGTGAAGAAGCTTTACAACGCATGAAACGAGCTTTAAATGAATTCGTTATAGATGGTATTAATACAACTATTCCTTTTCACTTAGAGTTGTTAAAGCACCCTGAGTTTGTTTCTGGACACTTTGATACAAAGTTCTTAGAAAAACACACTATTATTCCTAAACAAAAGAAGTAACTGTATACACAGTATTTTTTATCTTAGATAGATTAATCTCTAATAAGAATAATAGACAAAGGGAAAAAGTCTTCCAGTAATTTAGGAGGTTAAATTTTGAAACCATTTTACAGATTTCTATTAAGCTTTACATTCCTTTTCATCAGCAATTTAATAGTAAATGCCCTTTTAAAGCATAATTTGAATACCCTAACAGCCCTTTCAGTGGCTTTTGGTAGTTCATTTGGTTTGTTCCTTGTTGAAATCTATGCAATAAAAAAGTTGTTTAAAGATGTAAAAGATGAATGAAACACACATTGTTCAATGACCGATAAGAATTAAAAGGGTGTCAGTAAAAACTGACACCCTTTTAATTGCTATTTAATTAGTGAATTTGTACTCAAAAAGGGTGCGAAATCAATTGTTTTTTATTTGTTTATTAACATTTTCTTCTTCAAAACTGAACCACTTAGTTATTGAACTCTGCTTTTTTTATATGATAATTTAATAATCAGGTATAATATAAAAGATTTTCTTTTACTAAGTAATTTTTCATTATCAAAAGAAATTCACACTATAAAAGGAGAAAATAATAATATGACTGTAACAGAAGAATATTTAAATGAACTAGCAAAAAAGCTTTATAAACAATATTGGGGTATGGAGCTCGATATACCTGTTAAAATTAATTCCAGAATGTACCGGTGGTCTGCACGTTATAATAAACAATATGTGTTTAATAGCAATAATGAAAAAGTCGGCATCCACGGTAAAAATATTGAATTAAGTAGCTTTTTAGTTGAAAACTATTCAAAAGATGGGCTAATTGATTCCTTAAAACATGAGTTATGTCATCATGCTTGCCTAAGTCAAAACAAACCATATACGGACGGTTCGCAATACTTTGAATCAGAATTAAAAAGAATAGATGCGTGTTCTCATTTGCACTCAAGTGAAGAGTTGATTATGCGAGGACATGTTGCAAGAAATAAATAAACACTTTTACTACTTTTTTTAAACTAAACTTTTAACACTATAAACAAAAAATCGCCTTTGTGTAATAGTTGGGCGACTTTTTTATTTACTAATTGAGTACTTATATTTCATTGCGGTGTAAGTTAATTTTGCTATTAGTTTAGTTATATTAAAAGTTGTTTTTAAAGAAATTTTTAATTTTTTGTTTTAACATTCTTTTCTTCTTTTCTTTATTAAAAGCTTTTTGTAATTCTGGTGTGTGAGGAAAAACATCTTCAGCAGTCAGTGACCAAAAATCAAAATTGTGCTTAGTCAATGGGAATTTTAATTCTTTTCCCTCATAAGGTTTTAATTTTTCTAATTCTCTTTTTGTGAACTCTGAAAGCTCTTTTCTGGAATTACTCATATGAAACCCCCTTTATTTATACATTTAATAATACAATGAATTTTAACATACACTTTAAAATAAGCGGATTATTTTTCCTTTTTCATTAAAAACACCCCTCTTTATTGGGATTTTTGGTATGATAAACATTGTTAAATTTAACTAAGGAGTCACTTTATGCACATTATTATCCCTATTCTCTTTTTAATTATCTGCTTAATAGCTATACGGTTTAGAAAGCAGAAACGTATCGTTTTTTCTCTATTCTCGATTCCGCTGCTAATCCTAATTTCATTCTTTGGATATATAGGTTACAACTCTTGGTACCATGTTAAGCCAGCCGACATTACATTTTCAGTAAAACAAGAAGGAAATACGTATACTGTAACAGGTACGTGGAATAAACGTCTTGATAAGTATCGCTTCCCTACAGATTTTATTGCTTTTGATATGCCAAACAATACAAAAGTAAAGAAAGTCGAAAGAAATAGAATTGAAGATTACAAAGACTTAGATTGGAGTTATTTAGAAGCGGACGTAAAAGATGCATTTAAAGACTTTAAACCTAAGCAAAACAACTTACAAGTGTTTGATATGAAAACTTCAAAAAAATTTCGTTTTTCTATTGAAATACCAGAAGGTGTACATCCAAAAGATATAAAAGTTTATTATGTGCATGCAAGAGAGGAACCAATGGATGCTGTTGAATATTGGTTTAAATCTATCCCTTTAACACCACAATAATGTTTCTTTACAAAAATAACCCCCTATAGATTTAGAACGTCTCATAGGAGGTTATTCATTATTTCATTTTCTTGTATTCTCTCATTTTTGCATATAGTTCTTTTTTTGTTGATATATTTAAGTTTTTTAATGCTCCTTTTTCAAGTCTCTTGTATACAG
>Ga0209463_1002018_pt1 | contig 11644 bp, 13 predicted proteins | sample AgamicMgSfrz_FD_187169 | JGI IMG/M metagenome (GOLD analysis project Ga0209463, IMG submission 187169) | Agave microbial communities from Guanajuato, Mexico - Mg.Sf.rz (SPAdes) (version 2) | ecosystem: Host-associated > Plants > Phyllosphere > Phylloplane/Leaf | place: Guanajuato, Mexico... | reverse complement strand
AGCTTTCCCGGCATGAGCGAGGCCCGGCGTGCGGCGCTGCTGCGGCGCTGGATTGCGGCCTGCGGTGGAAAAATGCCATCGCGCGATGCGCTTAATCGTCTTTGGCAGGAGGTTATTTGCGCCAGAGAAGATGCCGCGCCGCGCTTACAGCTGGGAGATCATGAAGTGCGCCGTTATCGTCAGGCGCTTTACTGGCTGCCGCTGAGGCCATCGGTTCGTGAACAGGTGCTGGACTGGCCCGATCCCGCGCAGATACTTTATCTGCCGCACGGATTAGGACGGCTGGAACGAGCGCAGAGCGGGACGGAAATACGTCCGCCTCGTGCAGATGAGCGCGTAACGGTGCGCTTTCAGGCGCACGGCAGCGTGGCCATCGTCGGACGCAACGGGCATCGGCCTGTTAAAAAACTCTGGCAGGAATTCGGCGTGCCGCCCTGGCGTCGTGAAAGCACGCCGATGATTTTTTATAATGAAACGCTGGTGGCGGCGCTGGAGACTTTTGTCTGTCGTGAAGGGTGCGCCGCCGCGGGAAATGCCTGGCGTATCGCCTGGCATCGTGAAAGGGAGAAGTAAAATGAAAGTCCTGTTGATGCTAATGCTGGCATCTTTTATGACGCCTGTGCTGGCAGCGGGCAATGCCGAAGCGGGCCAGCAAAAAGCCGCCGCCTGTAACGCCTGCCACGGCGCGACGGGCAAAGCCTCCGTAACGCTTTATCCTAACCTGGCCGGACAAAATGCTGATTATCTGCAGCATGCGCTTCAGGCTTATAAAAAAGGCGAGCGCAGCGGCGGACAGGCTGAGGTAATGAAAGCGTTTGTTAGCGGCTTAAGCGATGAGGATATGGCGGATTTAGCAGCGTATTATCAGGGGCTAAAGCCCTGATGGCAAAGGGCGGGCAAGCCCGCCCGGCAGGTTAATCTGATTCGCTAACGACAACGGTACCCAGTTCCGGGTGGCTAAAGCTGGCGATATGGTCAAGACGCAGCTCGCGGACATCGCCCGCCAGGTCAACAACCAGATACTCTACGTTTTTACGTGTAATCATATCCTGGGCTTTCGCCTTAAGCTGCTCGCCGTTTTTCAGTTCAAGAACCAGCGACCACTTTTTTTGGCAGGCGAGTTCCAGACTATCGTAATCGTCGCAATTGATCGGTTTATAGGCTTCATTCGTCAACATAGTCGCTCACCAATAAGTTTGCAGCAGCATAAGCCGCCTGTTCCCTGACGGAAGAGTCTAGCGCCGGGGTAGCCGCTATCTCGTTCAGTGTTTTTAACGCGCAACCTATGGCGTCGGGCACGTATCCCAGTTCGCCGCCGCCGATTTCGGCGTACTTCTGACGAACTAAATCACAATATTTCTGCACATGCACCTCCTTCCAGAGCATAAATCTCTGACTCCAGCGACTATAACATAGCCCTTTGCGGGAAATCAGCCGTCGACAGCGTTTTATCCGAAGACAATAATGGGTGACCAGGCCACACTCTACGCTATTGGCAATGGCAGACAGGCAACCCATATCAATGAATGCCCCGGAGATGGGTGACTAACGGTAAACTTTTATGATTGTACTTTCACGTAACGTAACCATCAGCGATGCGGAGCTGGAGATCAGCGCCATCCGTGCGCAGGGCGCTGGCGGCCAGCACGTTAACAAAAGCTCGACGGCGATCCATCTGCGCTTCGATATTCGCGCGTCGTCGCTGCCCGCTTTCTATAAAGAGCGCCTGCTGAGTGCCAGCCATCATCTGATCACTGCGGATGGCATGGTGATTATCAAGTCGCAGGAATATCGTAGTCAGGAGATGAATCGCGAGGCAGCGCTAAAGCGGCTGGAGAACCTGATCCGTGAGTTAACCGCGGTAGAGAAGACCCGCCGCGCTACGCGTCCTACGCTGGCGTCAAAACGGCGCAGGCTGGAAGGAAAAGCGCAGCGCAGTATGACTAAAGCGCTACGCGGTAAGGTGGATCATCGTGCCTGAACAACAAACAGAAGCCGGGCGATTCATTTTGAAATGGTAGGTAAATGGTTGTCCGATGGTTTTAATTCCGATTAGCGGAAACAGACGGTTTTAGTCCTGCCAGGGGCGCCAAATTCTAAAGAATTTTTGCGGTTCATAATGCCATGTCGCACCCGCACCTTTGTACAGCATGTTATCAAACTCATGTTTAATCAAAATAGGTTCTTCTTCATTAAGACGTCCGGTCATTGAGACACGTCCGTGAAAGCCTTTTACGGGCTTTCCGGTGTAATTCGCCAGATTTTGGGCAAAAGAGTTTATGCCGCCCTCGGCTGTATGACAGCCAATACAGCGGATGTTTTCAAAGGGATAATTTTCACTTATTTCATAAACATCCAAACTGACATCAAAGGGCGTTTTGGGCCCGGTAGGCGATCTGACGACTTTTACAAATCCTTCTGGCGAGAGGATGCCATGCCCTACCACGTTAAGGCGCGGCTGCCCTTTATAAGTATCCATAAAGAACAGGTAGGGAGACTGATGATTTAAATCGCCAATCTCTCTTACAATTTCTGGAACACCGCCTAATTCAGCGCCTTTAAGGGATTCAGGAAGCTTATTTACTAATTTTAGTTGTGTACCTTCCGGTTTTGGTGTGATTTCGATTTTTCCTTTTAAGGAAGACTCTATCTCATTTTCTGATACACCTTCAAGTAAGCCCTTTGTAAGCAAACTTTTCCCTAATGAGAGTGCCTGATCGATAATTAATAGTGAATTGATGGCATTTAAATAGAGGGTTAAATTGGAAGGCTCATTTTCTTCTTTAGGTAACGGCTGATCGGCAAAATAATTCATTGCCTTAATTTTATCCTGATCGGTATAATCCTTAAGCCTTTTATTTTCCAGACCAGGAACATTCCAGGTATTATCTGGATGTTCACCACCGAATTCCATTCTTAACTTATAGAAATAATTCGCGGCAGCGGCAGCGATATTTGGGGTGTTAACGTAAGCTACTGCTCCTTTGTTAAAAAGTAGGTGTGCATATGCATCATTTTTATACCAGTCCACGGGAAGCTGTGAAAGATCGTGGATATCGCTTGCTGCCAGGCCGTAAGCCAACATGGTTTTTTTAGCATCCCACGCGCTGCCACGCTGGGCGGTGAAACTATGATCATCCTGTTTCCAGTAAAGCTTTTTCAACACATCGGAAGCAATACCAAACTCCAGAGGTTGATACCCTTCTCCACGGCTATCAGGCGTAAAATGAATTTCATTATGGGCCATATCTATTTCAGTGGATTCCGGTTTAATATTTTCATTAATATTTATGCTGTTTTTTTCTGTAGGAGCGATCTCTCTTTTTTTACGGCCATGTTCTTCATGGCTACGATGGCTGTTATTGTCATGGTGGTTTTGAATTATACGTTTTTTCTCTTTCATATAAATTCCTGCTTTTATGATGACGATTAAATAGCGGTTAGGGTTTATTGTCACTCACTTATATTAATTATTTTTATGAGTGATTTAAGTATCTGGTAAGTTTTTATGGGAGAGTATTGAAAAATCAGACAGGACCGAAAAATAATAAATTAAATGAGAATATCTATGTGAAAATGGATTTTTTGTTCAGGTCAGATTATCTTATTCACGGCGTATCTAAGGTGACTTTTTTATTTTCTATTATTTAACTGTTGGTTTATGAGTGTTAATGATCTGGTATCCAAAAGTGTGTTAATTGATGTGCGATGGCTAACTTATAAAATAAGACAGGATGTAAGCGCTGTACCAGTCATAATTTATAAGCTGAAAATGAATTAACCATTCCCATAAGCATATGAATATTTCAATTCAGGAATAGGATATTGAAATTTTTTGCAGATACGTATTTAATCTGATTTCTTGAGGGTTTTATTATATAAATAATTCCAGGGGTTCCTGATGTAATAATATATTAATTAAAAAGCGGAAAGTAATTAATCTGGATCTCCTGTTTCTGTCTGCTTAGCATTTTTTAATTAAGGTTTGTAAATTTTCTTTGTATAGTATGGTTTTTAAGATTGATTTTTTTCAGTAACGGTAATACTGTTTTTTAATATTGAAGGCGGAAATTCTGCAGCAGCTTTTTTTAGCTACGAGAATGGCTGGATTAATAAATTACAACACAACGGAAGATTTAACCTCAATTTTAATCATTCAGTTAGCATATGGAATTGCCAGTGTGCTGCAATGAAATAAGAGTGGTCTATGCCAGACGTACCGCAGGTCTTCCTGCCTGGAGGTCTGGGTTCAGCGCCAATAAAGCATGATAGTTTAATCTTCATGGACCAGATAAATACAGATTTAACTATTTTACCCTTGAGACAAAAATGGTAGCGTTGAAAAAAATGGAATTCGCGTTAGAAGGATAAGGGAATATGAAAACAGTGATATTTGTTTATGCGGCTCCGCCGATTTTAAGTGGCGGACTTTGTCCATCACCGTCAGTTTTTTCTTTACGGAGTAGAGAGAAGGAGTATCTGGACGCTTTAAATTTTCACCTGAATGACCAGCGGATGGCGTGGCAGGCGCAACTGGATACAATCTACAGTGAGATCGATGAAATCAGGGAACGGGCCCAGGCGATAATTTGCGCGCCAGGCTTAAAATATCAGTTCAGAACCAATGGATTTGAAAAAAAATGTATTATTCATCTCACCATAATGGAGTATTGGTATAACGATACGTCCAGAGTGATTAAATTTCTTAAAGGGTTTGAATCAGGTATGTAATCTGTATTTAATATTTACAGGCAAGGAAATAAATAAGTAACGCGAATCGGCAGGGAAATAAGTAAACCCTTACTCGCCAGCAGGCCAGCTTTCAGGGTTTAGAGTATCAGGGCAGAGAGAGCTGTGAGCGTTTTAGCCCTGAATCGCTTCGACCAGGAAATCCACAATCCGATCGCGTTTGATCATCTGCTTCTCGCCTGCGCGTCGCGCTTTATATTCGATCTCATCGTTGTCCAGGTTACGATCGCCCAGCACGATGGTGTGAGGAATACCGATCAGTTCCATATCGGCAAACATCACGCCTGGACGCTCTTTACGGTCATCCAGCAGCACTTCAATGCCTTTAGCGCGCAGCGTAGCGTACAGCTCTTCCGCCAGCTCTTTCACGCGGAAAGATTTGTGCATATTCATTGGCAGGATTGCGACCTGGAACGGGGCCAGCGCCGCAGGCCAGATGATACCGCGATCGTCATGGTTCTGTTCAATAGCGGCCGCCACGACGCGCGTAATACCGATACCGTAACAGCCCATGGTCAATGTCTGGTTACGGCCATCTTCGCCCTGAACCGCGGCTTTCATCGCTTCAGAATATTTGGTGCCCAGCTGGAAAATATGACCGACTTCGATACCACGCTTAATCAGCAGCGTGCCTTTGCCATCCGGGCTCGGATCGCCTTCTACTACATTACGCAGATCGGCAACCTGCAACGGTTCAGCCAGATCGCGGCCCCAGTTAATGCCGGTAAAGTGTTTACCGTCAATATTGGCACCAGCGCTGAAGTCGCTCATTTTCGCCACGGTACGATCGGCAATCACCGGCAGCGGCAAACCAACCGGACCCAGTGAACCTGGACCTGCACCTACGGCGGCGCGAATCTCTTCTTCCGTAGCGAAAACCAGCGGCGCAGCGACAATATCAACTTTTTCCGCTTTGATTTCGTTCAGCTCATGATCGCCGCGCACCAACAGCGCAACCAGCTGATGGCCACTCTCTTCGCTCGCTTTCACAATCAGCGTCTTAACGGTCTTATCAACCGGCAGATTAAACTGGCTCACCAGCTCAGCGATGGTTTTGGCGTTCGGCGTATCGATCTGCGCTAACGGCTGCAAAGGAGCAGGGCGCTCGCCAGCCGGCGCAACGGCTTCCGCCAGCTCGATATTGGCGGCGTAATCGGATTCGGTAGAGAAAACGATGTCATCTTCGCCGCTCTGCGCCAGTACCTGGAACTCATGGGAAGCGCTGCCGCCGATAGAACCGGTATCCGCCTGTACCGGGCGGAAATCGAGACCCATCCGGCTGAAGATCTGGCTATAGGCGCGATACATCGCTTCGTAGGTTTCCTGTAAGGATTCCTGCGTAGTATGGAAAGAGTACGCGTCTTTCATAATGAATTCGCGTGAACGCATTACGCCGAAACGCGGGCGCACTTCATCACGGAATTTGGTCTGGATCTGGAACAGATTCAGCGGTAGCTGTTTATAAGAACTCAGCTCGTTGCGCACCAGATCGGTGATCACTTCTTCATGCGTCGGACCCAGCACGAAAGGACGATCGCCACGGTCAACCAGACGCAGCAGTTCCGGGCCATACTGCTCCCAGCGACCACTCTCCTGCCACAGATCGGCGGGCTGCACGACCGGCATTGAGATTTCAATCGCGCCGGCGTTAGTCATCTCTTCACGTACGATATTTTCAACTTTTTTGAGTACGCGTAAGCCCGTCGGCAGCCAGGTATAAAGGCCTGAAGCCAGTTTACGAATCATCCCGGCACGCAGCATCAGCTGGTGGCTGATGACTTCGGCATCGGAGGGCGTCTCCTTAAGCGTGGAGAGCAGATATTGAGTAGTACGCATCTGTAAGATTCCAGTTTGGACGGAAAATAGTCAAAGGATGACCTGAAAATACTGGCGGCTAGTGTACCAGCGTGTGATGCACCTCAAAAGAGAGGGGAGAACAAATTAGCGCGGATCGAGCGCCAGTACTTCGGTGCCTTCGGCGGTAACGCGCCAGCGCACGTTAAAATCCAGTAGCCAGACGGCGTATTCGCGCTCCGGCTCTTCGCCTTTGCGGTAGGCCGGACGCGGATCCTGCGCCAGCACCTGACGGATAAACCGCTCAAGGTGCGGATAACGCTGCTGATGACGCGCCAGCTGCTGCTGCGCCTGCGCAGAAAAGCGTACCGGCATCTCAGCCGTAGGCGCGTTTTGCGCAAAACCGGCGCGCGCCTGCGGGATCGCTTCGGCAAACGGCAAGTAGGGCTTAATATCCACGATCGGCGTGCCGTCAACCAGATCAAGGCTGCCCAGATCCAGAATCACCTGGCCTTTTTCACAGCGAATGGTTTTCAGCTCAACCAGCGACATGCCGATGGGATTCGGGCGAAAAGTCGAGCGGGTCGCGAAAACGCCCATACGTGCATTGCCGCCGAGCCGTGGCGGACGCACGGTGGGACGCCAGCCGCCATCCATGGTTTGATGAAACACAAACAGCAACCAGAGATGGCTGAAGGCATCCAGACCACGTACCGCTTCCTGCTGATTATAAGGAGGAAGCAAATGCATTTCGCCGCCGCCATCCTCAATCAGACCGGGCTGGCGTGGCACGGCAAACTTCTCTTTCCAGGGGGATTTGATAACGCCAATCTGTGCGAAGGAAAAGTGTTTCATTTACCGGATACTTTTAACGCGGTGCCCTGGCAGATAGCCTGGCGATAGCAACCTTTGCTTTCATTAACGATTTCACATTTATGCAGCAGTACCGCGTTGGCTTTCATATAAGAAGCGCGGATCTGCATACGTTTACGGGCCGTGTTGATATTCGGCGGGGAATCCTGTCGATTGGTCTGGCAATCTTCGCCGGATACTTCGCCTAAATCGCGGAAAGGATTACTCAGCAGCTCAGTCGTATCGGTGTAGAGCTTAACCGGCGTTGGGCGAACGGCTGGACGAGGGTGCGATTCGGTATTGGTCGGCCTGGTTTCGGGCGCGGTAATCGGCTTATAAGGCTTATGCAGTAAAGAGCATCCTGTCAGCGAAAGCGCCAACAAACAAAGCGGTAACGCGCGCATTAAACTATCCTCGTTTGTCAAAAGTGGCGTTATTGAAGCAAGCAATCCGTGAAATAACAAGTTGTGATAACTTTTGCTGAACAATAAAAGGCGGCCCGACTGGCTGACCGGTAAGCAAGAGTCGCTTATTGCCGGTGAGCCAGCGGGCCGCCCTGGAGTGATGCGTTACTATATTCCCACAGCGGCTGAATTAGCCGTGCCGGGATTACCAGCCTTTAACCGCACCGCCGTTAAAGATTTTATTCGCGGCTTCCGCAACTTCATCAGACTGATAGGCCTGAACGAATTTCTTCACGTTTTCCGCATCTTTATTGTCTTCGCGTGCCACGATAATGTTGACGTAAGGCGAATCTTTATCTTCGACAAAGATGCCGTCTTTCGCTGGCGTCATGCTAATCTGGCTGGCATAGGTCGTATTGATGACTGCCAGAGCGATCTGCGCATCATCCAGAGAACGCGGCAGCTGCGGCGCTTCCAGCTCAACAATTTTCAGTTTCTTCGGGTTATCGATAATATCCAGCGAGGTCGGCAGCAGACCAACGCCATCTTTCAGTTTGATAAGACCTACTTTTTGCAGCAGCAGCAGCGAGCGGCCGAGATTAGTCGGATCGTTAGGAATAGCGACCTGAGCGCCTTCCTGCAGCTCGTCCAGCGATTTGATCTTTTTCGAATAACCGGCAATCGGATAAACGAAAGTGTTGCCGACGGCAACCAGCTTATAGCCGCGATCTTTAACCTGTCCGTCCAGGTAAGGCTGATGCTGGAAGGCGTTGACGTCGATATCGCCCTTGCTTAACGCTTCGTTAGGCAGCACGTAATCGTTAAAGGTGACCAGTTCAACGTCGAGGCCATATTTATCTTTCGCGACTTTCTGCGCCACTTCAGCAACCTGCTGCTCAGCGCCGACAATCACACCGACTTTGATATGGTTCGGATCTTTCTCTTCCTGACCACATCCTGCCAGCGCCATAGCGCCCAGCAGCGCTCCCACAGCGGCAATCTTTTTAAACGTAAAAGACATATCCCTTCCTTAATCGAGAGTATTGATGTTGCTTATTTATGTGTGACAGCTCGAACGATGCGGTCGCCACAGAACTGAATGAGATAGACCAGCACAACCAGCAGTACCAGAACGGTGTTCATTACCGTGGCGTTATAGCCAATGTAACCGTACTGATAGCCAATTTGTCCCAGACCGCCAGCGCCAACGGCACCGCCCATGGCGGAATAGCCAACCAGCGTAATCAACGTAATAGTGGCCGCATTTACTAAACCGGGCAAGGCTTCCGGCAGCAGAACCTTACGGATGATCTGCATTGGCGTGGCGCCCATCGCGCGGGAGGCTTCAATCAGTCCGCCAGGCAGCTCCAGCAGGGCGTTTTCCACCATACGCGCGATAAAAGGCGCCGCGCCGACGGTTAACGGCACGATAGCCGCCTGCAAACCGATTGAGGTGCCTACAATGGCGCGGGTAAACGGAATCATCCAGACCAGCAGAATAATAAAGGGAATCGAGCGGAAAATATTAACCAGCGCCGACAGTACCCGATAAAGCGTGCTATTCGCTATGATCTGGCCGGGACGCGTAATATAAAGCAGAACGCCGACCGGCAGGCCCAGCACAAAACCGAAAAAGCCAGAGACAAAGGTCATTATCAGCGTTTCCCAAATGCCGCGGCCAAGTAACCACATCATTGCTTCAGACATAACCTAATACCTCTACTTTTACATGGTGCTGCTGCAAATACTCAATTGCGTTTTTGGTCTCTTGATCGTCGCCGTGCATTTCCGTCAGCATAATGCCGAACTTCACGCCGCCAGCGTAATCCATCTGGGCGCTGATAATATTATTATTGACGTTGAAGCGACGTGCCGTTTCGGACAGCAGCGGGGCATCAACAGACTGACCGGTAAACTCCAGCCGTAGCAGCGGAACGCTGTTGGCTGTCGGCTGCGCCGATAAACGCTGCTGGTAATCGTCAGGAATATCCAAATGCAACGTGGACTGAATAAACTGCTGCGCCAGCGGCGTTTTAGGATGAGAGAAGACTTCGCTGACGCTGTCTTTTTCAATCATCTGGCCATTGCTGATCACCGCAACCTGATCGCAAATGCGTTTTACTACATCCATTTCATGCGTAATTAACAGAATGGTAATGCCCAGGCGGCGGTTAATATCTTTCAGTAGTTCCAGAATGGCGCGCGTCGTGGCAGGATCGAGCGCGCTGGTGGCTTCATCGCACAGCAACACTTTCGGATTGCTGGCCAGCGCGCGGGCAATGGCGACGCGCTGTTTCTGTCCGCCGGAAAGGTTGGCAGGCCAGGCATCATGCTTATCGCTTAAACCTACTAAGTCGAGCAGCTCGCTTACACGCGCTTTAATCGCGGCGCGCGGCATATTATCCAGCTCAAGCGGTAAGGCGACGTTGCCAGAAACGGTGCGGGAATTAAGCAGATTAAAATGCTGGAAAATCATGCCAATTTGACGACGTGCCAGCGTCAGCTGACCCTCTGACAGCGCCGTCAGCTCTTGCCCGTCAACCAGCACGCTGCCGGAAGTAGGACGCTCCAGCAGATTGACGCAACGAATCAACGTACTTTTACCCGCGCCTGAAGCGCCGATTACGCCATAAATCTGCCCGGCAGGTACGTGCAGGCTTACGTCAGACAACGCGGTAATGGTACGCGCTCCCTGCTTAAAGACTTTTGTAATACTGGAAAGTTTTATCATTGATTTATTAGTTATCTGTTGCGATGAAATTGTCCGTGGTGTGTATCTCTTTTACCTGAACGATCCGGCAAAATTTGGAATGGATGTTAAGGCATCCAGACGTCTAAATCAATCAGAGAGATTCAATCTGCCATTCTCTCTTTTATTACAATCATGCGATACTGCCCGACAAATATGGCAGCAGGAGTAACTACGTGACGGCTAAGGTTCCGGCGATTTTTCTCGATCGCGATGGTACGGTGAATGTGGATCATGGCTATGTCCATGAGATTGATGATTTTCAGTTTATTGACGGCGTCATTGAGGCGATGCAGGAACTGAAAAAAATGGGCTATGCGCTGGTGCTGGTAACGAATCAGTCCGGTATTGCGCGCGGCATGTTTAGCGAAGATCAGTTTATGCAACTCACCGAGTGGATGGACTGGTCGCTGGCTGACAGAGAAGTGGATCTGGATGGTATCTATTATTGCCCGCATCATCCAGAGGCGGTGGTAGAAGCATATCGCCAGGTGTGCGAATGTCGGAAGCCGCAGCCGGGTATGCTGCTCAGCGCGATGAAACACCTGAATATCGATATGGCTGCTTCTTATATGGTTGGCGATAAGATTGATGATGTGCTGGCGGGTAAAGCGGCAGGCGTCGGTACGACAGTCCTGGTTCGTAGCGGTAAAGCGGTAACGGAAGAAGGCGAAAAAGCCGCTGATTGGGTGCTGGATAGCTTCGCAGAGCTGCCGAAACGGATAAAACAGCGTTAAAAACAGGCGTTCTGCGCGAAATTTCGACGAACAGCAAAAAAGTTGAAATTAGCACTTGTCAGGCCGGAAGAACGCCCTATAATGCGCCTCCATCGACACGGCACAGCGGCTTACGCCACGCGGTGTTGAGCGGTTCAGCCGTTCTGAATCGCCGGAGAAAAACCCATGAAAAAGAGGTTGACTCTGAAAGAGGAAAGCGTAATATACGCCACCTCGCGACGCTAAGGTCGCACCGCTCTTTAACAATTTATCAGACAATCTGTGTGGGCACTCACGGACGGGATACGCAAAACTAATTGCAGTATCAAGTCTCAGAGTGAACACGTAATTCATTACGACGTTTTTATGAGCATCAGACT
>Ga0209463_1002017_pt1 | contig 11645 bp, 16 predicted proteins | sample AgamicMgSfrz_FD_187169 | JGI IMG/M metagenome (GOLD analysis project Ga0209463, IMG submission 187169) | Agave microbial communities from Guanajuato, Mexico - Mg.Sf.rz (SPAdes) (version 2) | ecosystem: Host-associated > Plants > Phyllosphere > Phylloplane/Leaf | place: Guanajuato, Mexico... | reverse complement strand
GGAACATGTTTGTGTATCATAGAAATTTTCCTTTCAATTTTAAATGTACCCATGGGCCTTACTGAATTCAGTAATCAAACTATAATATAAAAAAAAATGAAATTGTAGACTGTTTTTAGGTTATGTTTTATAATGATAATAGAGTACGCCCAAAATAAGAGGCGTTTTTTTTCTATAACTTTTTAAAAGAATATTTATCAATGTCAATGGAGACAACTGACACTTCCTGGCTTTATACATATTCCATTCTGTATTATCTTACTGTCTATGTCCTTATATTTTATACATGTTAAGTTCTCATAATGGATTTTATCGGTATGAAATAGAAAAGACACCTTTTAGTTTTAATATCAAGTAACCGTTTTCATTTTCTGCTTTCTCAAAACGATTTGATAGGTTATAATAAATATCTACAAAAACATTAAATGATATGTAAGTAACAGCAATTACACCCTTAATATTTAGCTAAAAGAAAAGCCCACCTCTGACAAATCAGGTGGGTTTTTCTTTTTTAGATGTATATGATACACATCCTTGGTTAACATAAAACATCTTCCAGTACACATCAAAAAATCGAACCCTACTGGCAGTAGCGTTCGATTGAGCATGCTTTTCTTTTTTTATGCAGTTTTTATACATCCTTGATATGAAAGGCTTTCTCAGAGGAATAGATAACGAAAGAAAGTATAAAAAAGCTGTCTTTTATACATATGTTAACCCCTATAAAAAATTGCCTATACGGGAAAAATTATGATAAAAATAGCTCATTTCATAAATCAAATATGTATGAGTTCTACTAAAAGCAACCTAAATAATAATTGTGGTTGCTCTTTTTTTGCCTATATTATTTCCTCATAATCCCTCTTATTTTCTTCAAAACATATTCAAATAATACAACTGGGAGGTGATTTTTATGACAGAACACGGTCCAACACATGAAAATAATAATCATAGTAATAGTTATGATACTAATGGTGGAAATATCCAACCATTAGATGTACCGAAATCAAATAGTAAAAAGATTCCTGCTAATAATGATGGTCTAACTGGAAAAGTAAATGCAAACCTCGGCTATCATCCTGAAAGATAACATGAAAAAACCGTCCTACAGAAGTAAGGCGGTCTTTCATAGATTCATTCTATCTTTTTTAGAGATTGTAGTGTGTAATAAAAAAGAGCGCAACCACGAAAAAACCACCCTACAGAAGTAAGGTGGTTCTCCGATAAGTTTTATCCTACGCAAAAACTATCTCTATATCTATAGTGTTTCTTTTTAATTTTTATATTATACCATTTAACAAAAAAAAGAGCAACCCTAAAGTTACTCTTTCTCTCAGCAAAAACTAACACAAAATGTGTGTATTGGTGCTTAAGAATTGTTCAATAAAGTATACGTTTATGGGTTAATAGGCTTTTATTTTACAGAATTTCCAAGTGTTTTAAGGCCTTGTTAAAGAAAAGAACAAAAAGAGCCATCAAATTTAAATTTTTCCAGATTTTTAAAGTTATTACATTAATTGTTTTTTTAGTTTGTGACCTTTAAATTTATATTCATATACATTTTTGAGATCCACGAAGCTTTTATAAGAATACGTAATGGCAACCGGTGTGCCTACTTGGACTTTATCATAAAGCTTTTCGATGTCTGCATTATGCATTCTCACACAACCTTGACTCACGTATTTCCCAATGCTGCTTTCATTGTTATTGCCGTGAACACCGTATGTATCACCCACCATACGTACCATTTGCATTTAATCCTAACCAACGTTTTCCTAATGGGTTGCGGGGATCGCCCCCAGGAATATGTCCTGTATAGTAAGGGCGGTTTTTAATTTTGTTTACCACTTTAAAAAAATCACCAGGTGTTTTATCCCACGTTTTTCCCGTTGCTACTGGATCAACGATTTCAATATAGCCATTATGAAAATACGCAAGCTTATTGTAGTACTTGTTAATGATGATTAAATCTTGATTCACCGGTTTACTTGCTGCTTCTGTTTTCCCCTTTTGTTTGCTTATAGTCCTTGTATCGCTTCTCATCTCCTTTTCCTTCTCCGTAGGCTTTCTTTACTTCCTCTACTTCTTTAACTAATTTTCCAAGTAATTGCTGATAATCGTTGCGATGATACTTTTCAATATATTTTTGACTCAGCACATCAATAAATGGCTTGATTGGTTTTAATGTTCGGTACCTATATTGCCATTGCCTTTTATCTTCTGGAAGATGATTATAGATTTGTAGAAACAATGGTTGAATGTCACGGTTTCTCCACCTTAATGAAGAATCCTGTTTCTTTTTCCCGACCATATCCTTTCGAATTAACTCATTTATTTTTCTGCGCTTTTTCAAACAACTTTTTTAATTGCTGTTTCTCCTCGTCATTCAATTGATTCGACTGTTGGGTAAACAAAGAAGATGTCTTATCAGGGTTATCCATATAATCTTGATAAAGAGTAAATAGTTTCTCGTGGGCTTCCTGTTCTTTTTTCGCATCATCACGATCTACATAATCAACATAATCTTGAAAAGCCTTTTTATCAGATGTAACAAATTTTGTTTTCAACACTACGCCTGGAATAACAGTAGGCGTACTCATTTCTCATCCTCTCCCATCATATCTTGAATAAATCCATTGATGGTTTCAATTGCCACTGCACATCTTTCCATCATCTTTATATTTCGATCAATGAGTTGTTCTAACTCTGCTTCACGGTCTTTTTGTTCCTGAAAAACGGCTAGTGTTTCAATCTGACCTTTTAAGAATTCTTGCCGAGAAATCTTTTTTTCTTTTGCGATTTTATCATTTTTTTCAAGTGCAACTGAATCAACATATCGAATTTTAATTTTCATTTTATCCGACCTCTCTTTTGTAGTAGTGCTTTCCCCCCTAAAAAGAGAGAAGAGCATAAGGGGTTTTTGCTATCACACGGGGTGATAGGCTAGGCAGAGCCTAGCAAAACCGTGATATCACGAAAACCTCTAAAGTGTGAACCTGCTGTTGACCTAAACTCCTCTATGTGAACCTACTGTGAACATGAAAAACTAATGATGTGAACCTACTGTGAACCTCAAAAAAACACATGTTGACCTACTGTTGACATGTGTTTTTTCACTTCATGGCTAAATCCTGTTGCTTTTCATTCAACTTTTGGAGCTTTTCTTGTAAACTTTTTTGTTCATCTTCATAGAGCTGAATGCTTTCATCACTCGACTGAATGGCATCCTTTTTCATCGCAATTTTTGATTCCGTATCGGCTTTTTCCTCATTCACTTGGTACTTCATATCACGTTGTAACTCGTTCATTTCTTGTTGCGTTTGACGCTTATGTTTGGCTTCTACCTTGATGGCTTTTTCATAGTTTTTCATTTTCTTTTTAACAAATTGTTTTTCTAAATCATTGACCAAAAGCGCATATTCTTGTTTGTTTTCCTTCTTCACTTTTCGTTTTTCGTTGGTCAGAATAGAGTGTCGTAATTAACGCATGAGCGTCTATTTCCTCTGTTGAATCTGTTTCTGAATCACTCGTTACATCATCCACATTTACCGTTTCTTTTTCTTCATTTTCTTGATACAGATCAAAGGCAAGTGCTTCCCAATTTGGAGATAAATCGCTGATTCTTACCACATAATAGCCATCATCCTCATACAATAAATGAACAGGTAATTTGATGTTTGGATTCGCTTTTTCTTGTGCAACAAAGCTTACTTCCTCTTCATCTGTTTGATCCATTTTGATCACCATATCCAGTGAGCCATTAGCCGGATGATACACACGATTTTCAATGGTTACGGTTCCTGTTATGTTAGAAGAAACTGCCTCATAGGTTTTGGTATGATACAAAGGATCTTCCGTTTTCAAATAGAATTTCGATGTCAGTATGGATAAAAAACCGATAAAGAAAAAGATCAACATTGCTGTATACTTCCATGACCGATTGCGATTTAAATTAAATCGATAATCTTCAAATTGCTTCTTAAATGCCATCTGCTCCACCTCATTTCATGATTTCTGTTTTCAATTCTTCAATACTATAAACCACCCATTTATTCTCTTCTTTCCGTAGAGAAACTTTAATAATGTCATGCGTTTGATGTATTGTTCCCTCCTATTTTTATAAAACAGAGATTGGTGTTAACAAAAAAACAGCAAGTTGATCTTTAGTCGAACTTAATGATCACCTTTCTAACTTCCAAAACTTAAGTTAAACTAAAAACTACATAAGTTCACCATGCATTCACCACAGAACACACCACCATTCACATAAGTAGAACTTAAGTTAAACTAACATCTTAACAGTTCATAATATAAACCATATACACAAATCGGAAACAGGAATTGTTGATTTTTTGTCGAAATCATATAAAATTAAATGAATAGTTGACTGTGAACTGGGTGAATAACCGCAAACTCAACAGGTGAATGACTGTGAACCGAGTGAACAAAAGTAAACAAAGTGAGTGATTGACCGTGAATTGAATGAACCCTTATAAAAATCATATGTGAATGACTGTGAACTGAGTGAATGTACATAAAATATTAGTAAATGGTGGTGGATTAAATGAATACTTCTGAAAGTACAAATTTTATTGGCGTACCAGAAGCATCTGAGTATACCAATATTCCTCCTGAAACATTAAAAAGGTATTTAATTAATCATGAACAGTTTTTGAATTTCAAAAAAGAAGGTAGACGCTATAAAATAAGTATTGAATCACTAGATCTATTAAAAAAAATCCGTGAGCTCTATAGTGAGGGATTACTAAAAGATGATGTAAACGATAATTTGGCAAGTGATGGGCTTCCTATAACTATTACAGTCAAGAATCAAGAAGAGAAAGGCTCTATCTCTATAAACGATGAGCTGAGTGAAATAAAAAAGATGTTACAACAACAAGAACAACAAATGACACAGCAAATGCAATTTAATCAAAAGTTAGTAGAAGAGTTACAGAAAGTTAGCCAAACCAATCAAGAATTAAAGCAAATGATAAACAGAAAAGATACTGAGTTGATTGGTGAGTTAAGAAAAGGATTATCAGAAAGTAAAAGAATGATTGAAGAAGCTTCTGCTAGTGCAGAGTTAGAAAAGAAAAAAACATGGTGGGAAAAATTAATGGGTAAATAATAAAAAGCTTCTACTAGGATAGTAGAAGCTTTTTATTATTATAGTGTTGTAATTTCATTATAAAAGTTAATGATTATAACATATTTTCAATACATTGAGGAGGGGTATTTTTTTGACCCTCCTCATTTTTTAAAATGAATTGTATAATAAAACAAATTTATTGTTAGGGAAAAACAGTTAAAAAGAATTCTTTTGAGATATATTACTAATTTTTATTGAATTATGAGATTAATTAACGCTATAATAAAACTAACAAAAATGTCCGGAATAGAAAAAAGACTTCAACTGTTTAAGTAGTGCGACCAACACACTTAAACCGTTCCCCCTAATTGCGGTAGGGAAAACACTTGTCGAAGTCTCTTGTTAATAGAGTTAGTTTTTCTATAAGATAAAACTTATGTTTTTATTTTATATGAAATTGACAGCTATTTCAAGGGCTTAGTTCATCAAAATCAAGACATTGTTTTCCTTTTTCCAGGGAAACAGTGTCTTTTTTGTGTTCCTTAAAGGAGAAGATGAACAAATGACAAAAATATTAACCTGTTATTTAAAAGATGTAGATACCTTCAATGGGCGGTTCAAATGGTTATGGACCAACAAGTCTACGCTACGTAAAAAGAAAGAAGAGTTTTTAGAAACTCTTCGTATCCACTTTAAACAACAACAATCTGCTATACATAAAGAATTTCCTAAAAAGAGAATGGAAATGCTCGATCATGTCATCTATAACCTAGTGGCTACGGGCATTCAAGCGATCCGTTCTGAAACACTTATGAAGAAATTTAATGTGTCCAAAAGTACCGTTTCTCGTTTTGTACGCTCGTTAAAAGCGACTCCGTTTGTACTTGTGGCACGTTACATTAAAGAAGATACAACAGGTACTCATCCTGACAGTTATGTATTTATCCTTAAAAGCCATAAGAACTTTCATCACATTTGCGACGAAATCTTTTTTGCCCATGATACAACAGGTATACAAACGCTTCAACAAGAAGAAATGACCACTCCTGTGACACGTCCTGTGACGTCTCCAGAAAGTGCTGAAAACGTTGATACACCAAGCTTAGAGGCCGATAAATCACCTGATGCCTTTATTAACCTTGATTTACCTGTAAATCATATAAATAATCATTTAATATCTGTTTCACAGTCATTCAGCTATATCAAAGGGGTGCCTAAGAAAGTCAATCAAGTCTATGCAGGTAAATATGGGCATCAACTACAAGACTTTTATGCTCGTATCCAAAATGCTGCAAAAGCAGTAAAAAAAGATACAGAGATTAAAATTGAGAAAGAGCAAATACATGAAATTGCGTATACGTCCATTGTGGGATTAGATAAATATGTGCATGAAGCCAATCAACAAGGCAACCCGTTATCCCTACGGGATATGTGTCGATTAATCTATCAGATTGCGAAAAATCAATTCTATGAATTAACAAAGCCTAAAAGTCAGGATTATTCATCAGTATACGCAAATCAGCAAGAAGTTATACATAACGAAAGTCAACCAACAACATTAGCCAAACCAAAACATATTATCCGTAAAGAACTGGTTCCTGATTGGTTAAAAACTGAACAGCAGCCAGAAAAGGGTACACAAGAAACAGAGGTTACGTTGGAGCAGAAGCTTGAAATGATTCAGTTAAAGCAAGATTTAGGACAAGAACTCACGCCAGAAGAAGAGAACTTGCTGCAAGAACACTGCTCAACGTACAGTTCATTAGAAATGGCAGAACTGAAACAGGATTTAGGACAGGCATTAACACCTGAGGAGCAAGACTTATTGCACCAATATGCTAAATTAAAGGAACCAGCTTCTTAATTTTTAAAAATAGTTAAAGCATAGCAAGGAGTTTCACTATTTTTAACGTATTCAGTGTTTTAAGAGAGGACTTGGCAGGATTTGAACCTGCAAGACACCAAAGTTGTATAGTGTAATACGACTGGCTGCTCTGCCATTGAGCTACAAGTCCACACTATAAGTATGCACATAGTATCTGGTTATATGTACGACAGAAGAAAATGTAAAAAGTGAAGAAATCCCTTAGAAGCTAAATTATTATTAGGATATGTTTATTTAGAACACTGTTCTAAATAATAAATAAATCTATATCTACGCAGGAGGAGCACATTATGCCACATAAAATTACGTTAACTGGATCAGCCACAGGACCACTACGAGAATACGATCGCTATGTTACCTTTGACATGCGTGAAAAAGGGTCACCATCTGCGCCTAAAGGCTTGAAGAAGAGTACGTTTATTTCGTACACGGTATTTGTTGCAAAGAAGGCTTTTAACAAAACAGGTCTCACGAAAAAAAGTATTATGCATGAAAAAATCTTAATTCAAGGAGAACCCACTTTAGACATTCCGATTGATGAATGCCCTGGTGAAGTAGGTGTAATCTGCTTCCAGATTACCGTTCTTCCGAATAAGAAAAACAAAGAAGACAATGAACCAAACAATAAAAAAGAGGCCAAACAAGAGGCTTCTGTAGCGCAACAAGAAGTTGCTGCTACTAAGCAGGAAGAAAAACCGGTAACTGCTTCTCAACCTGTAGCAAAAGAGGAGAAGAAAGCTAAAACAGTACAGACAGAAGTAAAAGAGACACCTGTTCAAGAAAAAAAGGTGGAGCCACAAAAAAAACAAATAATAAATCAGCCAAAAGGGACACAGGATCTTCTAAGCTTCGATGACATTATCGTACCTGAAGAATTCTTAAAGACACGTCCAAACCCTGAAAAGACACAAAAGGTCATTGATTTTGTGAAACGTACAGGACGCTTAGATGAGCCATTGACGATTGAAAAAGGATCGAATGTCTTAAAAGACGGTTACCGTCGTTATGTTGTAGCCAAAACCGTTAAAATGGATAAAGTTCCAGTTATGTATGAATACCAAAAGTCATAATGTATTTCCTTTAAGGGGATCTATAACAATGAGATTTGTGAAGGAAAGCATCATTTATCCATTACCACAGAATCAAGACATTGCAGAAATAGAGGCTTCTTTTCGCACCCAATTGCCCGATGTGTACAAAGAATTCTTGAAACACTATAACGGATGTACAGTAATTGATTCTATGCCTTTAACAATGATCAATAAGAGATGTCAAATTGAACGTTTTTTAGGCATTATTAAAAACTTTAGTGAGCATCCGTATGGTGTGTATGATATTGGTTGCTGCGAAACTTCTTTAGGAGAACAAGGCCGGAATTTTTATGATGAAGATCTCATCGAATCTGAATTAATTCCAATTGCGAAGCTAACATGGGGAGATTATTTATGTTTGAACTTTCACTATGATAGGAACAATCCGTCTGTTGATTTTCTAGATTACGAAGAATCATATGAGTGTGATCCAGCTACATCAAAGATTGCTGAGACCTTTCAAGAGTTTTTGAGTATGTTATTATCTAAGGATACGAAATAGCAGAAAATGCTATTTCGTAATGAGATTATCTACTCATTTTGATTTTCAATCATAAAAGAGGAAGTGTCAACATGAAAAAGTGGCTTTGGATCATGTTATCATTTGGAGTAATTTTTCTTGTATTTGTCATGAATCATTTCTTGGATAAAAGCCAACAACAGCCAAACATGATACGTAGCGTCTCACTTACAACCAGCACATCTCCTAATCAACGAAACATTGTTGAAGTAAAAAAGATGTATAAACAAACCACTGATTACTTTGATTATGAGCAAAAACAAAAGGCTGATTCTCTTAGAATGTACTATGGACAACCTGGAAGCACTCTTAACCAATATAAAGAGCTCCAAGGAATTCAGCCTTCTATGATTCATGACGTTGATGTACATTGGAAAAGTGAACAACATGTCATCATCAATATCATGAAAACGAATCTACAACATAAAAACAAGGTATACAAGCGCTTTAACTATAACCTTAACGAGATGTAGGGTTTGGATCCATGGTTTTACGTGTCTTCATCCGAAGTCTTATGTATGATCTTACAATAGGAATAGTTGCTATCATTAGCTTTTTTATGGTGATTTTCCGCCAGGATAAGCGAAGTTTAAACGATTTGATGGCAGCTACCTATGTGAAACGTGTAGAGCCTATCAAAGTAGAGAGCTCTAACCTTATTTAAAATCTTTTTCAAAAGAGCAATGCTATTAAGAGTTCTTGTAGCCGGCGTTGTTTATGGTATTACATTAGGTATTGCGTTAATTGTAAGTGTGTTCATGATGGTGTTCCATAAAGATAAAAGAAGTCTTCATGACATGATGGCAGGCACGTATGTTACATATTCAAAACCAGGTGAAATAGAGGATAAACAAGCATTTGTAGATTAATACTTGATCTACAATAGAATGAATTGTAACTTATTACCTTTTTATTCCGGATACAGGTAGCAAATTGAGAAGGTTGCCACATTCAATAGTAAAGATACTTTTGATAGAATAATATGGAAAGCTAAACTTTCATTTCATTTACAATACCGAATACCCTCTGTTTCCAATCTAATATTCGGGCCTATTTAAAAATCCTACACCTCAGTGTGTAGAATTTTTTCTGTGTGTCACCTACCGTGTGAAGGTAATTCTACGCTACATATAAGAAAATTTCTAAAAAGGTGAAGAGGATAAATGTAGATTATTGAACATACTTATTACTTTCTGCTTTAACTATCCATACAAGTAGTTCTTTTTCTTTGGCATTTAAATGTCGACCTAACCGTTTTTCAAAATCAGAGACTAATTCTGCGAAACGAGGACTATTTTCCATCTACATACCTCCTGTGTCAACTATATTATAAGATATAAAAGATGTATTTCATATGAATCTTTATACTTGTTTTTCGTTGCCCAAACTTTTTTCACTTCCTGCAGTTTTTTGATCATATTTACAACAAAGACCGCCCATTATGTATCAGTTTATAAAGCGGTCTTAACTCTATTCATGCTATATGTTTATGACCAAAATATCGACACTATTCTAAAAAGACGTCAGGTGAAGAAGGCGATGGCTAAAATCGCTGCCACACAAGCCAAATAGATATTACCACTCCAATCCCTTTTTTCCTTTTCATGCACCGCATAGCTATTATAAGAATCTTCAATTGGCTCTATTTTAAGTTTTCGCTGCATTTGGACTTCTTTATCTAAGATCAAGTCTAATTCCTCCATTGTTGGATAATTGTAAGGTAGGAATCTCCCTTGTTCGTCTCTCAATCGGTTGCTGACGTCTCGTAATTCGTGCTGCCTTTTCATGGCTAGAGGGTTGTTGGTTGGACTCAATAGTTGTTCCAAAGATTGATTGGCCGTCTGTTGATGTTCCAAGTAACGTAGAAGTTCTTGTAGACGTTCCTTTTCTCTCAAGGTCATCATATCCTCCGCCTCCTTTCTCTTCGATGTTGGGCTCTTGTTCCATCCATAACGGGTGGGAAGAAGGCTGCCATGGAGAGGAGGGAAGAGGGACGTCATTGATTTTATACTGGTTCATTAATTCTAAGAAGATAGGGTTATGCGCTGCTGTAAAAAGCGCACACCTCATAATTTGATTTCGGTCTAATTCGGTAGCCTGAAACAGACTATCCACATATGTACGATAAATGGAATGATACCGCACGGTTGGTCGATAGGTATCTACATGATTTTTCAGCTTCTTATTTTTCTTCATACGCGTTTTTCTCTTTCAGAATGACCTCTAACATCTGTTTACCTTCTGACGTTAAATAGACGTCTTTTCGATTCAATAACGAGATTGCTAATTCTTTTGTCATCTGATTCGCTCCATTCCTGGTGGTTTATCCTGACGTCTTGGGGTGACGTCTTACTAAATGATATGAACGGTAACTTGTCCACTATTCCGATATTTTCTTCAAAATTGTATGAAACTTCGAATTTTTGGACAAGACTGATGTTAAAAAGGTGATTGTATATGTTTGGGTTAGGCAAGCAACGTAGCAAATTAGGAAAATGGTTAGATCAAAGAGGAATTTCGCAACAATGGTTAGCAAGTACTTCAAAAGTTAGTAGGTCTACTGTTAGTGATCTCTGTAAACGAAATGTAGACCATGCGCCTACGCAAAGAACTATGACCAAAATACTCAAGGCTTTAAGAAAAATAGATCCCAATTTAAAGGCACATGATTTTTTTGATATATAAGTAGAAACTGCTATAATGATTTTGGGAATGATATGTAAATGTTTTATAGAGTTTAACGTAGCATGAAGAAACCACTCGTTATATACAAGTGGTTTCTTTAAATTGTAGAATAACTTCTACTGCTTTTTTATATCCTCCAGCTTCTCTTAAAGACTTTCCAACTAAAAAACTCTTATCCCTAAACGAAGCGTTTGATAGCACTTGTTCTGTTGTGTTTCGTAATGTAGGAGCATCTAGGTTCAAGCGATTAAGTTGTAAACCAGCTCCTAACTTTTCAATTTGATTAGCAACTATTGGTTGATCCCCCATAACAGGAATGACAACAAGAGGAACTCCAAAGTAAAGTGCTTCACTAGAACTATTCATTCCACC
>Ga0209463_1002016_pt1 | contig 11645 bp, 7 predicted proteins | sample AgamicMgSfrz_FD_187169 | JGI IMG/M metagenome (GOLD analysis project Ga0209463, IMG submission 187169) | Agave microbial communities from Guanajuato, Mexico - Mg.Sf.rz (SPAdes) (version 2) | ecosystem: Host-associated > Plants > Phyllosphere > Phylloplane/Leaf | place: Guanajuato, Mexico... | reverse complement strand
ATGTTCCGACAGGGTAAGATAGAGATCGGTTCTGCGCAATTCTTCATCCCGGTCCCGGATCAAGGAGAATAAAATGAGATCGGACTCCAGCCGCAGTTGACCTTTGAATTGTTCCATCGTAGCCGTGTGAATCTGACAAGCATATCCGCATCGTTCCAGTCGGGCTGCAATGAGAGCAGCATCCTTGCGATATTGCGGGATGGTAGCCAGCTGTAATGGAATGGGCAGATCCTTGGCAAAAGGATACTCCGAGGATTGGTTCACCCCAGTAATACATTCGTATAGATGAGTTCGTATAGCCGGATCGCTTAGCGGTCCGGTTTTTTGCGTGTTACACGTGAGCAGCTTGTTGACCATGACACCAGCACTAATTTGTGTCCAGTCAGCCCCCTGAGCGGTAACCGGATTCTGAACAAGGTGAAAGAAAGGCGTTTCCGCTTCGCCATGTTCTCCCCATTCGGTCTGGGTGCTCCAGGGGATCTGCAGAATATCCACCCGGTCCAGATGGGCTCTTCCTTGGAAATAGGCCGGGAATGCTTCCAGTCTGCACAGGTGTTCATCCCACAACGCCACCTTGAAGGGTCCTGTTCCTACAGGCTTTTGCATGATCGTGGATTCAATTGACTTGTCATCGCCAGGCCTCATGGTGTTGTCCGAGGGTACAATAGCCGCTCGGCTGGTGGATAGAAAGGACAGAAATAATTCATGCGGTGCTATGAGACGGAAACATACCGTTAATGAGTCCAGGGCTTCAACAGACAGAATCTGTCTGCTCACATCGCGATACAATGTCCGTCGCTTTGTTGATTTCAACCTGGCAAACGTATACACCACATCATCGGCAGTCAATGGCCCCCCATTGTGAAACAAGACACCTTTGCGCAAATGAAAAAGCCATGTTTTCCGATCCTGGCTAACATCCCAGGTATGGGCAAGACATGGAATAATGTCTCCCTGCTCGTTACGCTGTACCAGCCCATCAAACACATGACTGGTGACAAAAGACTCGGCAAGCAGATTAATATACAGCGGGTCAAGGGCATGAAGCTGCTGCTGCAGTGGCAGTCTCAACGTATCAATTCGCTCGTTATGCTCTCCTGCTTCCGTATGATGGCCTGAGTAACCGAGCAGCCAGTGGTTTAAATGCTCCCGCATCATGGTCGAGGTGGAGAAGGCGCGCACCTGTTCAGCGGCTTGATGCAATTCCCGGCGATTGAGGGCTTGCATCATATATTCTGCTGCGATCTGTTCGGCTGGTACAAGCAGCGTGAGTGTTGACCTGCGACCTCGACCACGCTGGGAAACCCAGCGAATCCAATCGCAGGCAGCCATTTTTTTGACAATGGTAAGCGTATTTCGATGTGTGCAATCCAGCAGTTCTGCGAGATCGGAGAGCGTAGCTTCATGCTCTGCCATATCACCAAAGCGGTTATGAAGCAGCAAATATTGTTGATGCAGTTTCACGATTTCAATCCTCCTCGGGAAGAGAGCTGTTGATGCAACCGAACTAAAATAGGAAATTTAATCTCCTGTAATTTCTCTTTATCTTCTTATTTTATCATCTAGAATAAAGTCTAGAAAGATAATGGAGGTTTTTCCCATGATTGAGAAAATAATGGCTTCACCGAATCGCGCTTTGATTACGCTGCTGTCAGCTTTGCTGCTGGCTGTTATCCATCAGTATTTATTTTATGGAAAAGAGGCGGGCGTGTCCTATCCGCTCTTTGTGCTTCTTTTTTATGCATTTATGTATGTATTTGCGAGGGATCGAATCCGGATATTAACCCTGATTGACGCTTGGATGGCTGCAGTCGTTCTGATGCTCGCGCTAACCTTTTTGTTTTTTGACAATGAACTGCTGCGCGTACTCAATTTTCTGATCGTCCCCGGATTAATCATATTACATATGACGTATTTGGCTGGACGTAAGCGTAGGCAGTGGTGGGACCTCCGAATCATTGGTTCATCGCTGGATCATCTGCTGCCACAAACGATTCGTCACTGGGGGACCATCGCAGGCATTGCTGTAAAAGCAGGGGGAAGCGGAATGGGCAAGTCCCAGAAAGCAGTCCTGGTCAAAGTATTCATTGGTCTGGCCGCATCCTTCCCGATCCTGATTGTGGTGGTCGCATTGCTGACTTCTGCAGATGGCGTATTCAATCAATACTTGTCCGGTTTTCCGGAATGGTTGAACCATCTGACTCTAACACCTGGATTTCCGAGAATCATCTGGATTATCATTGCAGGCATGTTGCTGTTTAGTTATGTATGGGGATTCGTTCAACCTATGGAATACGAAGCAGAGAAGAGGGAGAACGCCCATTGGAAAAATACAACCTTGTTAACGCCTGCTGCAGTTCAAGTCCCCAATCATGACAATGCAGGCCAGATGAATCCAGAAACCGAATCGCGAATGATAAGTGACCCTAAAACCAATGCTCATTCCATCAATAAAGACAGGGAGACAGTGAAACTGGACCCCATCATCGTGGGCACCATGCTGTTCGTTATTAACTGTGTGTATGTACTGTTTGTTTTCGTGCAGTTTTCCTACCTTTTTGGTGCTGGGAGTGGACATCTTCCCTCTGACCTGTCTTATGCAGAATATGCGCGAAGTGGTTTTGCCGAGCTGGTGCTGGTCACGGGTATTAACTTTTTCATTCTCATTGTTGCACTTCAATATACTCGGCCGAGTGGGAAAGCAGCTTCGATCATGCATCAGGTGCTGCTGTTTGTTCTCGTGGGGTGCTCCGCCGTTATGCTGTATTCTGCGTTTATGCGACTCCATTTGTACGAACAGGCCTACGGGTATACCTATATTCGTTTCTTGGTACATGCATTCATGATTTTTCTGGCATTGCTGCTATTCATAGCAGGTTTACGCATCCGGTATACATCCATTCCATTGCTTCGTTGGTACATTGTGCTGTCACTTACAGCCTATGCAGCCGTCAATTATGTGGGTATGGATAACCGGATCGCCGAGCTGAACATCGAACGTTACCATAATACAGGCAACATTGATGCTGCCTACCTGGCGAATTTGTCAGCGGATGCAATTCCGCTGTTACGGGAGTTTGCGGAAGAGGAATTTCCGACGCTGAAGGAACATTTATTGGAGCGTGAAGCTGAAATGAATGAGAGAAAAGATGGCAGTTCCTGGCCTTCTTTTAACGTGGCAAGATATAGGGCTGCGAAGGAATTGTCCAAACTGAGAACAGACTAGCCAATCATTAGGGCGTTTGAGCCATGAATTTATGCAAAAGCGATATGTAAGTGTTATAATATAAAAATGAACCTATAAAGGGGGTGAATCCCTTGTTTGAACTTCAGGAATTATTACCTTATTTATTCTCAATAGGGCTTATTTTCACCGTGAGCTATGCCTACATTGCCCATTTGCACTGTGGGTTGACAGAGTACTGGATGGAAGGTGGAGGGGGAGACGGCATCGAACCCGGACTTCCTGCCTTGACTCTGGATGGACAGCATAGACCTGAAGATTTAACCAGGATGATCAGACGCAGAGAAGCACCGGATGAAGATGAGCCAGACTGTAAGACCTCGTTGATTGCTGTACAACCTAATCAACGAGGAGGATATATATGGAACATAAGACAAGCAAGGGGTTCACTTTTACATCTGGCAAGGGACGGATCTATGGGCTGATTGCCATTTTATTTGCAGTCATGCTGCTAGCTGGATGCAGCAACAACGTATCGGAGATTAACGCGTCAACACCAGGATTTTTTAATCACTATATTGTATTTCCACTGTCGTATCTGATTCAGCATATTGCAACCATCTTTGGTGGCAGTTACGGCGTCTCAATTATCGTGATTACTTTGGTCATTCGGCTTGCGCTACTGCCTTTAATGATGCGGCAGGCCAAATCCCAGCAGGGCACCCGGGTGATCATGAATGCCATGAAGCCCGAGATGGATGCACTTAAGAAAAAATATGAGGGCAAAAATGACACTGCAGATCGTCAGAAGCTCTCCCAAGAGACGATGGAACTGTACAAAAAGCATAACTTCAATCCACTGAATATCGGTTGCTTGCCGCTGCTGATTCAGCTGCCGATCCTTTCAGGCATATACACGGCGATTCGACTAACGCCAGAGCTGTCTTCTCATTCTTTTTTGTGGTTCAAACTCGGGGCACCCGATTATGTGCTTGCTGTTGTGGTTGCGGTGATCTACCTGATCCAGGCGAAGGTTTCACAGGCCAATATGGCACCTGAACAGCGGAAGCAGTTTGCGATTATGGGGTACATTTCACCTCTGATGATGGCCTTTTTCTCTCTGTCAGCACCTGCAGCCATGCCTCTCTATTGGACGGTCGGCGGTTCATTCCTCGTCCTGCAGACGCTGTTGTTCCGCAAACTGTATCCGGTGGAACATCCTCAAGAGCCAGTAATTTTGCAGGAGAAGAAGATCAAACCCGCCAAAGGAACCAAACCCGCAAAAGGAACCAAACCCGCAAAATCCTAGTTGCGAAGTATTAATTTAGAAACGTTATGAGAACGGGAGCAGGGAGCGGTGTTCTCAAGCGAATATGCCAAAAGAAGCGTAATCCTTAGATGGATTACGCTTCTTTTGGTTTGTTCGTCATTCCTTAAACGGCACGATCATCCTTAAGTTGGAAACGGGATACAAAATACCAAATGAGCTCCCGGCGGGAGTATACGCTTGTCTTGGCGAAAATGGATTTCAAATGGTCCTGGACTGTATACGCGGATATATTCATCGCCGCAGCGATTTCTTTGGAAGAGTAGCTGCGCAGCACATATCCGAGCAATTCCCGTTCGCGTGCCGATAAACCGTGACTCTCCGCAAGCAGGGGCAGCAAATCCTGTGGCATGGCCTGTTCAAGTCTGACGGCGATCTGATCCGGACCATTCAACTGCTGCATGCGACTTGCATGCAGCACAAGATAGCGACCATCCAGGAGCTGTATGCAGACTTTGGAAGGTGACTTAGCGGACGACTCTGAAGATACAGCCGATGAGAGCGTCTGGCTTAACAAATGAGAACAAACCGCTCGTACCGGACGAGGCAGGATGTCTGGGCCCACTGACTCAAGCTGCTGCAATTGGGTTAGCCAATATTGTGCCGAGGCATTGGACGACAATAACTGAAAGGAATCAGATATTATCATAATTCCCGGATCGATCGGACTTCCTTGTTTGATCTCGTCCATAAGTGTCAGACGGGTCCTTTTCAACATCCTGGCTATGGAAGTTGTCCACTCCTCAATCCACTGCCCTTCCTCTTCCGAAAAGAAAGGCCGATCCACCTTACGATAGAGGGTCAGGTAACCCCAACACGTCTCGTCACAAATGAGTACAGCTCGAAGCTCATCGCCGAAACCAGCAGGCTGCAAGATCGAACGATATCGCAAACTTCGATCAGGCATATCACGAATGGCTGCCTGTAGAATGGCTGCAGGCTTGTTGCTGCGAATCAAGTCTGCATATTTATGTACATCGTCTTCCGTATATTCGTTAATGAACAGCCGATCGTGTATCGCTTCGATGCCCTCTTCTGTCACAGCACCGGTCGATAGCAGGGTCTGTGGATCCACTGTCGTGAAACAATATGCGTCATAGGGGACAACGGCGTGGATTGCTTTCAATACCGCTTCCCGGTAGGTGCGGGAGGACCAGGATCCCTTTTCGAGAGAAGTTATGGATGTTCTGCCTTGCTCTAATGCTGATTTCATATAAGGTGTCTCCTCTCCCCAAGGGGATATCCCATTGTTCTGGGATTGTGGGCTTATCGTACTCTTTTATAATGAAATTAGACGAATCAGGAGTCAAGTCTAACTTCAACACAGAAGGAGTGTGGCACCATGAATGCTAATCATTCATCTCCCAGGAGTTGGGAGACAGCGGATGAAACCCGTTATGAACAATCCATTTCCCTGAAGATTCCGGGATATTCTCATATGCATGATCTGATGGAGAGGCTGCTTACTGCTTCGTTAACGGATAACAACGACGCTAAGATACTCATTGCCGGTGCCGGAGGAGGAAAAGAGATTACCTTGCTGGCAGGCAGACACTCAGGATGGACGTTCACCGGAGTAGACCCTTCGGGACCCATGCTTGAACTGGCCAAGCGAAGGGTTACTGAAGCAGGAGCGGGTTCAAGAGTCACATTGGAAGGCATAACGGTGGAAGAGCTGCCACCAGATGAGTTATATGACGGGGCGACAAGCATGCTGATGCTGCATTTCATTCAGGGCATGGAGGCGAAGAGGAAGTTTATGACCAGCCTCACAGCGAGGCTAAAGCCCGGAGCACCGCTGATTCTTGCTGCTGTCAATGCAGAACTGGAGTCGCCTGCCCATAAGATCATGATGAATGCATGGAGGGAGCACATGTTATATGCGGGAGTAACACGGGAAGAATGGGATTATTTCGCAGCTTCCCTGGGAAGGGAGTCTGATCCGATCTCGTCCGAGCAGACCGTCGCGCTGCTCTCCGAATGTGGTTTTACTCATATTACACGCTATTTTGGAGCATTTTGGGTGGAGGGTTATTATGCAAGTCGAATCTAACGTTAAGGCAAATAAAGACCAGATCTGGGTCATAGGCGGTTATGGTCAAGTCGGGCAGATGATATGTACGCAACTTGGACGCTTGTTCCCGGGCAAGGTGTGGGCGGCAGGTACCCGTATGAATCGTGCTCAGGAATTCAGTCGCTGTACAGGAGGGATCGTGCAGCCGCTGCAGCTGGATGTGAGGCAAGATGTCAGTCCAGCTATGCTGGAAACGGTCAAGTTGGTTATCATGTGTGTGGATCAATCAGACACGCGGTTCGTGGAGGCGTGCGCACAATCAGGGACGGATTATATGGATATCTCAGCCAAGGTTGATTTTCTTGCTCAAGTAGAAACGTTACATAAGAAAATGCAGCGTCACAAGGCAACAGCCATGCTGAGTGTGGGACTGTCACCTGGCGTGACGAATCTGCTTGTACGTGAAGCTGGTGCTCAACTGAATCAGGTGGATGAAGCGGATATTACGGTCATGCTGGGACTGGGGGAGAAGCATGGAAAGGCAGCGGTAGAGTGGACTGTTGATCAGATGAATGCGACTTATAATGTGATGAAGGATGGTAAGCCAACCGAGGTTCGGAGTTTCCAGGATGGCAAATGGATTGATTTTGGACCAAAGCTGGGACGCAGAAAAGCCTATCGGTTTAACTTCTCGGATCAACATGCGGTTGCCCGCACGTTGCGTATTCCAACGGTATCAACGCGCCTATGCCTGGATTCCCGCTGGATGACAAGATCCATGGCGATCTCGAAGCGAGCCGGGGTGTTCAGCTTGCTGCGTTTCCCTTCCATCCGAAGCGGAACCGTCAAGGCATTTGGTCTCATTCCCGGCGGAGAAGAGATGTTTGCTGTCAAGGTGGATGCAGTCGGATGGAAACAAGGCAAACCGGTTCGAGTAGAGCAGCTGCTAGTGGGTGAGCGTGAAGCCGATGCGACGGCAGCAGTGGCTGCAGCGGTTGCAGAACGAATGTACCGGACTGAACTGCCCCACGGCGTCTTCCATATTGAACAATGTCTCACCCTGCAAGATGTTCAAAATGCGCTCCCTTCTCCGCTGAATGTCGTGACCGTTATCAAGTGAGCATTTTGCATAAATCCAAAAAGCGACTTCCAATCTTCAATGTATAGATCGAGATGGTTCTATTCTTCTATATATTGTTTCCCGGAGCGAGTGGAATCGAATGATGAAAATGCAGAACTACATATTTGGTCGTACATTCAAGTTGATTATTTTGGCTTACCTCTCCAATCTGCTATGATGGAACCAGAATCATGACAAGAGCGGAGGGGGATCATGACCTGTGTTGCAGTACTGCCATACTATAAAGTACAGAGGGAAGTGACAGGTCTGGCGCAAGAGATCAAGTCGAACGAACGATCCATGATCCTGTACTCGGACAAAATTGTAACGAAATATCGCGAGTTTCATATCAAGGATGTATTCGACATGTCCTTTCGAAGAATGGGAGATGAGGGGGGATTTTTTTACCTCCATACAAGTACCGGAGTGTATCCTTACATGGTGAAAGTTGACCCCAAACCTTTCATCCTAAGTTATAGAAAGATAACGATTCAGAAATATTCATGACTTGACCTTTCCGTTACGTAAAGGCTTATCCTTTGGATCTGAGCTATTTATTTGAATCCAGAGGAGATGTGAAACGAATGGGCATATTGATTCAGCAAGTGATGATTCTATCCATGAAAGACGGAGAGGCCCCCTTCCTGGGGGATATTCGTATTGAAGGAGACCGAATTGCCGAAATCTCGGATCACCTTGCCGCCAAGCCGGGTGACGACATCATGAACGGAAAAAACATGCTTGCCATGCCTGGACTGGTGAATGCGCATCAGCATTCACCAATGAGTTTGCTGCGTGGGTTCTCGGATGATCTGAAGTTAATGGACTGGCTGGACCGCAAAATGCTGCCTGCAGAAGCACAAATGACGCCTGAAGACATTTATTGGGGAGCCCAATTGTCCATGGCCGAGATGATTCGATCAGGCACGACAGCCTATGCAGATATGTACATTCACATGAATGAGATCGCTGAAGCCGTAACGAAAACGGGCATTCGTGCATCTCTCACGCGCGGAATGGTATTCATGGAGGATGATGGTGGACGGAGAATGCAGGAAGCCATTGATCTCGTTCATCGCTGGTCAGGCAAGGCAGATGGAAGAATCACAACGATGTATGGGCCTCATTCGCCATACACCTGTCCCGTAGAACCGCTGAGGGAAGTCATCGGCCTGGCTGAGCAGGATGATATTCCGCTTCATATCCATCTGGCCGAAACCAAGGAAGAGGTCGCGAAGATTCGTGAACGTTACGGGTTGACACCAACGGAATACCTTGAGGAAGCTGGCATGTTCGAGAACGCACATGTGCTGCTTGCCCATGGGGTGCACCTCAATCGCAGAGATATTGGCAGGTTGAAAGGCATGCGTGGAGGCATCGCCCACAATCCGGTCAGTAATCTGAAACTGGGCTGTGGCATTGCTCCCATCACGGACATGATTGCACAGGAGATCCATGTCGGACTTGGAACAGATGGAGCCGGAAGCGCGACGACTGTAGATATGTTCGAAGAGATCAAGGCTGCAACATGGCTGCAGAAGCTGGATTACGGAGATCCGACTCGCTTGCCGGCAAGGCAAGTACTACAGATGGCGACTCGTGGCAGCGCGGTTCTGCTTAAGCTTCAGGAGGATATAGGCATGCTTGAGGCAGGGCGGAAGGCGGATCTGATTCTGATTGATCTGGAGAAGCCCCATCTTCAGCCTGTACATGAGGTTGAGTCGCTACTTGCATACAGTGTTAATGGTGCGGACGTAGACACGACGATTGTCAATGGAGAGGTTCTGATGAGAGGCAGGAAGCTCTTAACGATAGATGAGGATGAACTTTACCGCGAGGTGAAGGTTAGAGCGAAGCGGATCGTTGAGGGAATTTAATATAGTCTTTGTTAGGAGTGATAAGAAGCTAGCCCAGAACCGATGTTCTGAGCTGGCTTCTTGCTGTTATCGGGAAGGGAAATGTTCGGGATGGGATTCCATCTATAACCTTAATAAGCGAGAATAAGATATATATTTTGTTTACTAGCAGATCATTTGATAAAATAGAAGAGACGTGAAGATAGATCGTTCAGGATGAAGTAGATTAGGACGTGGACTCAAGCATTTGTTTGATGTTCTTGTTTTGCACGTCCATGTGAATATATGAACATAAGTATCTATTATATAAAAAGAATGGAGCCATCCCATGAAATATCGCAATATGGAAGATTGCATCAACGATCTGGAGCAGCATGGACATTTAATCCGGATTAAGGAAGAAGTGGACCCGAATCTCGAAATGGCTGCAATACATATGAGAGTGCACGAGGCGAAAGGCCCGGCGCTGCTGTTTGAAAATGTGAAAGGTTCGAAGTTTCAGGCGGTGTCCAACCTGTTTGGCACGCTCGAACGCTGCAAATTCATGTTTCGTAACACTCTCGAAGGCGTTCAACGGGTCATGGCTGTGCGGGACGATCCGATGAAGGCACTCAAAACGCCTTTCCAGCACATCAGCACAGGCCTAGCAGCCTGGCAGGCGCTGCCCAAACAGAAGTCGATCAGTCTGCCCGTGTCAGCTCAGGAAATTCAAATCTCGGATCTGCCGCTGATCAAGCATTGGCCTATGGACGGGGGAGCCTTTGTAACGTTGCCACAGGTTTATTCGGAGGACCCGGATAAGCCGGGAATCATGAACTCCAATTTGGGCATGTATCGTGTTCAGCTAAACGGCAACGATTATGCATTGAACAAGGAAATTGGGCTGCACTATCAGATTCATCGTGGTATTGGTATACATCAGGCGAAGGCTGTCAAAAAGGGGGAGCCGCTCAAAGTCAGTATCTTTATCGGAGGTCCTCCAGCTCATACACTATCTGCGGTTATGCCGTTACCGGAGGGTCTCAGCGAATTGACCTTTGCGGGTCTGCTCGCCGGACGCCGTTTCCGCTACAGCTACAAGGATGGATACTGTATTAGCAATGATGCCGATTTTGTCATTACCGGAGATATATATCCAGGGGAAACGAAACCGGAGGGACCCTTTGGGGATCATCTGGGCTATTACAGCTTGACGCATGAATTCCCGCTGATGAAGGTGCACAAAGTGTATGCGAAGCCTAATGCGATCTGGCCATTTACGGTTGTGGGTCGTCCCCCGCAGGAGGATACGGCATTTGGTGATCTGATTCATGAAATTACGGGCGATGCCATCAAACAGGAGATTCCGGGTGTCAAAGAAGTACATGCCGTAGACGCTGCCGGTGTGCATCCTCTGTTGTTTGCGATTGGAAGTGAGCGTTATACGCCGTATCAGACGGTGAAGCAGCCGACGGAATTGCTGACCATTGCGAATCGTATTCTGGGTACGGGGCAGCTTAGTCTGGCCAAGTATCTGTTTATTACAGCTGAGGATCAGCAGCCGCTGGATACCCACCGCGAAGTTGAATTCCTGACCTATATTCTGGAGCGCATGAATTTGCAGCGGGATATCCACTTCCATACCAATACAACCATCGATACGCTGGATTACTCAGGGACTGGGCTGAATACCGGCAGTAAGGTTGTTTTTGCAGCCTACGGTGAGAAGATTCGGGAGTTATGTACAGAAGTGCCGGATACCTTGAAGAATATTCGTGGTTATACGAATGCGCAGCTGATTATGCCAGGGATCGTTTCGATTCAGACGTCAGCTTTTACGAGTTATGAAGATACGGCGCGGGAAATGCAGCACTTTACAGAGATGCTGAAGGAACAAGGAGGACTCGATACCTGTCCGTTGATCATCCTGTGCGATGACAGCTCTTTCCTGAGTGCGAACCTGAGCAACTTCCTATGGGCTACATTTACACGCAGCAATCCGTCCCACGACATGTATGGGGTAAACAGCAGTTATACGCATAAGCACTGGGGCTGCGACCAGATGATCATTGATGCCCGGGTGAAGCCGCATCAAGCGCCGCCGCTTATACCGGATCCTGCGGTGGAGAAAAGCATTGAACGCTTATTTGTCAGTGGAGCCAGTC
>Ga0209463_1002012_pt1 | contig 11653 bp, 11 predicted proteins | sample AgamicMgSfrz_FD_187169 | JGI IMG/M metagenome (GOLD analysis project Ga0209463, IMG submission 187169) | Agave microbial communities from Guanajuato, Mexico - Mg.Sf.rz (SPAdes) (version 2) | ecosystem: Host-associated > Plants > Phyllosphere > Phylloplane/Leaf | place: Guanajuato, Mexico... | reverse complement strand
AAATACGTGGTTATCAACAATATAATCTAGTAAATCACTGCCTTGGTTATAGTGAATGCCTAAGCTTTGCTCTTGAATAAATGCGTTGTGGCACGTTGCATCTACTTGAAGACAAGCGGCTAATGCGATTGGTCCTAACGGGCAATGACATATGGTCAACACGATACGCTGAAGCATCATTTACAATTAATCCGCCTACTTCGATTTCGCGAGCTGCCTTCATAGCAAACTGTAAGTCGTTCGTAAAAAGGCCTGCTTGTAACCCATAGTCAGAATCATTTACCTTTGGGAACAATAATACTAAAAATTCTATAGCTATCTCTTGAGGAGTAAGGCTACTCTATCCTTATAAACCTCTCGTTAACAATTTTGAGCGACACGTAGAGAGTGTTTCAAAATCTACCTTTGGGCTATTAGAGAAAGAGAAAAAACCTACATAATTGTGCATAAAATGTCGGATAGCATTGTTTGAATCCTGCTATTCTGATAATAAGGGAGGTCATAAAAATGGATTTGCTTAAAAATATGAACAGAGCTTTGCATTATATTGAAGAGAATCTAACTAACGATATAAATTTTAGAGAAGTAGTAAAGCTAGCTCTTTGCTCGGAGTATCACTTTAAAAGAATGTTTTCTTTTCTTGCAGGTATCACTTTATCAGAATACATTCGCAGAAGAAGACTTACTCTTGCAGCATTCGAACTTAAAGATAAGAACGTGAAGGTTATTGATATTGCGATTAAATACAGATACAACTCACCGGATTCTTTTGCACGAGCTTTTCAAAACTTACATGGTATAAGTCCTTCAGAAGCCAAAAAGGATGGCTGTTCACTTAAGGCTTATCCACCAATGACCTTCCAGCTATCGATTAAAGGAGGAGATGAAATGAACTATCGAATTGAAGAAAAAGAGGCATTTCGTATAGTCGGCATTAAAGAAAGAGTTCCTATAATTTTTCACGGAGTTAACCCAAAGATTGCTGCTATGTGGGAAAGTTTACAGGATGAAACAATAGATAAACTAAAAAAACTTTCTAATGTTAAACCATTAGGACTGCTTAGTGCGTCTGTAAATTTTTCCAAAGGGCGAATGGAGGAAAAAGGGGAGCTTGATCATTACATCGGGGTAGCAACAACCAAGAATTGCCCCCATAATTTAATAAAGCTTGAAGTACCTGCTTTGACATGGGCTGTATTTGAAGCCGTTGGGCCATTTCCTGATACTTTACAAGATGTATGGGGACGGATTTATTCTGAATGGTTTCCATCCTCAAATTACGAACAAGTAGAGGGACCAGAAATTTTATGGAATGAACATAAGGATGTAACCTCACCGACTTTTAAAAGTGAGATTTGGATACCAGTATCAAAAAACTAATGCTGATTCAATAATAAATATTTTAATATAAGAAAAAGGGAGTCCACAAATGTAATCCTCCCTTTTTTTAATTTATAGCTTTCTGTAATGCTGATTATGGCAACTATAAGCTTACGAAGTATAAGTCTTACTAAGCAAATTTTTTATTTATTGTTATATTGTTTTATAACTGTGACTACAACTGCCATTAACAGAACAATTGCGCTATTTATAAGTAAGTAGTATCCAACTTGTAAACCATAAAATATTGCAAAAGCGTCTCTAATGATTAACAGTGCTAATATACCGCCTATTGCCCCAAATAAAGCCGCCAGTATCAATATTGTAAAAGCAGCAGCGTATAGACTTTTCTTTTTTTGTAGGAGATAAATCCAACCATATTTGAAATTATAAGAAAGAAGCCGATAAGTATTAAGAAAAAGTTAGCCATTTTCTTTAATTCTCCTCTACGGACTATTAATCGGTTAAAATTCCCAATACCTAATATCACTTTAACATAAAATTTCATGTGAAAGTTTTGCTTCTTATAACATGTTTTATATTCAGCAAAAAGAAGCTGACTTACATTTTAAGATCTTTCTTTATATTTTTTCTTATAGCTAAACTAGCTAAGCGTTTACGCGCTGATTCCATAGGACCCATTTTAAAATAACGAAGCCACAAAGCAGCAAATAACATTTGAAACAAGCAGATTAATATCCAAACAAAAATGACGAAGAATGAACGAGGGTGTCCACCCCACCCAAGGCCCCATCCATAAAATAAAATTGAGCTTAAAACATTCTGTAACACGTAGCAACTTAAAGACATCTTACCTACTTTCTCTAAAACGCTCCATAATGAAAAGGCCTGAAATTTTTCAATTAGAAAACTAATGGCTCCCATGTATCCAATCGATAAAATAGGGGCAAATACATACCTTACTGGAAAATCAAAGTATCCTCCAGGAACAAATAATAATAGGTTTAGAGGTAGCCCAACTAAAAATCCCGCCTTCATCATCCGTTTTCTGATATTAATACCATTGGAATTATTGTCAAAAGCCCCTATTCTCACTAGTAAAACACCAATTAAAAACATACATATATTAAATGGAATGACGAAAATTGCTTCTGTGCGCAGCTCCCAAAAATGAAAAATTCGATACTGAATTTGATTCATCCATGATCCATTTTGATAAAGGTTCACCACTTCTTTTGGGACAGCAACTAGCTCATCTCCTATTGAGTTATTTAGCACACCTAAAAATACAAGTAATATAAAGAAAAGATGAATCGCTGCTGCACTAATCATTGTTATTCGTATCGTCGTCTTCCGCATTTTTACGATAAACGATACGACAATGGCAGTTACTGCATAAGACATTAGAATGTCGTACTCTAAGACAAAAATAAAGTGCAAAAGCCCTTCCATTAATAAAAGTAAAGACAGCCATATGTACCTTCCTGGCCAAGTCTGATTTAATCGTTTTGATTGCTGATATTTCAGCTCTAAACCAACACCAAACATAATAGCTAAGAGGCCAAGTAATTTCCCGTTAATTAAGGATAGAAAAAGGATTCTTAAAAAATCATCTCCTGATAACCACCATTTGTTATGGGTAAAAGTAAATATATAATTTATATCTCCCAGATAGGCAAACAGCCAAATGTTCGTTCCTAATGTTCCCAGAATCGCTAGTCCTCTTAGTATATCTAAAGAGCGAATTCGTTTTTTATTCTCCACTTCTCATGCCCCCATCCGTTACTTTTATTCTAATAACGTTCCGAATACATTTCTAAAAAGGATCGTTTATTTTCGTTACTCCCCTTCTTAATATGTCATAGTTCAACTATATTAGATTACGTTGCGTCACCTTCAACCTTATTTTTAAATAAATGAATGAATCATTTTTAGTGTGATAAAGAGAGCTTGGATACGTTTTGAGAAGTGCAAAGACTGCCCGCTTTGGAAACAGGTTTAGCCAAAATCCAAAAGATATACTGACATACGCAGAGTACTAATTACACAAAAAAAGAAACCCTAGTATTGTTAAGGTTTCTTTTTTTCTAATATTCCACTCTAAGCGACAATTGAAGATAAATTAAAATGCTTTTACTGCGATAGAGCATTTTCCGACGTTTTGTAATTCATAAAGTAAATAACGTCGCTGAATACACACTTTCTAAAAGCTAGCATCTAGCTTTTAGAAAGTTCGTTTATCTCCCTTTCAATAAGAGCCACTGAAAGCTCGAATGCTTGTATCCGTCTTTTAGCTAAGGTTATTTGAGATTTATATCTATCAGCATTTTCTTTAGCTTCAAACGTTTTTACTGTCTGTCTGAGTTTGTGTAAAGTTGAATCGATTTGACGTTTTGCTTCAACTAATTCAGGTACATCAAATTTCATTAGAGTCCCTCCTTTTTATAATTCTTATCGGTAAGGTTTCTTTCTTTAAAAAGATAGTTTATCGGTAGAGCTACTGTTATCTATATTTCTTGTCCTGTCCATGAGTAGCCAGCCAAAAATGCTTATCATACCAAATACGGTAAACACGAACTTACTACTTAAGACTTCTACTTAACAATATACCTGATAAAACAATTTTTTTATCCATAGAAATTGAAAAGATTCCTTTAAAGGAAGTTAGTTTCTGTAAAGTGTTGAGAAGTAATGTTCATTTTTATTAAGATGCTCAGCTGTTTCAAAATAGCATCTGCGTACGATTCATTTTAAATAACATATTCAAAATCTCTCAACGCAATAAAATTTGTCATACAAATTTCGATTTTATCTTCACAACAAAAATAGTTTGTGATATACTTCACATGTAAGGATGTTCATATGAACTAACAAACTCTTTAATGTAAAGTAGAAAAAGCTATTTCACTCCGATGCCAATACGATTGAAATAGCTTTTTTTATGTTCTTATTTCGAGCACCCCCTACCACTTCTGCTGCTATGGCCTTCTATGAAGTTTATTAATCTTGTTAAAAAATCAGCTAAACAAACCTTCAATTGTTAAATTAAAGGTTTGTTTACATATATTGCGTTATACTTTTAAACATGTATTACGGTTGTAGAGGAGTTTTCAATTGAAACAGAAAGAGATTTTTTCGTGGATTAAATCCATTATTATTGCCTGTATTCTGGCTTTTGTGGTAAGAGAGTACCTATTTACACCTATAGTAGTAGACGGTGAATCAATGATGCCGGCTTTAAAAGACAGTGAACACATTATTCTTAATGAAGTAGGTAAAAATAAAGTAAATAATATAAAAAGATTTGATATTATCGTTTTTCATGCTACAAAGGAAAAAGACTATATTAAAAGAGTAATTGGATTACCTGGTGATCATATAGAATATTGCAATGACACGCTATATATAAACGGTAAAAAATATGAAGAGCCTTATCTAGATCAATATAAAAAAGAAATAGCAACAGGCCCATTAACTGAGGATTTTAAACTTGAAGATTATACAGGCAGCAAAACCGTTCCAAAGGGTCAATTATTTGTCATGGGAGATAATAGAAGGTACAGCTTAGATAGCAGATCACCTAAAGTAGGAACAATCTCCGTAGACAAAATCGTAGGAAAAGCCAAATTAGCTTATTGACCTTTAAAAGAATTTCAATGGATTAAGTAAAATCTTTTAAAGCTCCCTTATGAAAGGGAGCTTTTTCTATTTCTTTACCAGTCCTTCACATGAAATGAAGCATTGTTGCTTTAAGTCCCACACTAGCTGCAGCCCCTGTTTAAATTCATTTTTCCTTATATTTTCTGCGAAAGTGAGAAATAGCTGCTGCTCCTACACCAGCAATCAAAACCGAAAAAATAGTAGATAGCGTATCATTGGCAACAAACGTATTCACCAAAAATGCAGATAGAAAAATAGCTACAAAACCTATTCCTAAATATGAAAGATTAATAATTGATCACTCCAGCTATAGCATTATTCCTATGTAAAAGGTTTTACAATTAAAAACATAATGAACATAGTAAGTGCAAATAAAGCCCCCTGAAAAACAAAGTTAATTGGTTGATGAGTATCTTCATTAGCCTTTACAAACAGCTTTGACCATCTTGTATACATTGCTAATTTTACACAAAGACTAAATAAAACACCTGCAATGATTGAAGCGATTGCTACTTTTAAGATATGAATTCACTCCTTTCTAAACTAACAGAAGGATGTCCATGAATTAACATAAAAACCCAAATAATACAAAATTCTAAGAATCATAGCAAGTAGTCTTTCCACTTTCTGTGCCGCAACTAATTAACCACCCTACCTTATTTTCAAACATGATTCTTGCACTTTTTTATCATTGCTTCCCCACTATATTCAGCGCTGCAGCTGCCTTTGGCCAACCCACGTAAAAAGCCATATGGGTTATTAGTGCAATAATTTCTTTTTCAGTCACTCCATTCTTTTTTGCCAGTTGCAGATGAAAAGGCATTTGTTCGGTGTTGCCAATACTGATTAAAGCAGAAAGTGTACTCAAACTTCTTTCTTTTAAGGTTAAAGTCGGGTCTCTCCACACTTCTCCAAATAAAATATTTTCTCCATATTTCACAAAGTCAGGAGCAAGATCTCTCATTTCTTCCAGCAGCTTGGACTCAATACGGTTATTCATGTTTATTCTGCCTCCTTTTGATTCACCATTTGCGCGATTCCTTGCCCAAATGACCAGTTTTCAAGGGGTGTCTCGTTTAATGTAATAAAAATATTGTTTGTAGAAATATTCAAGTGAGTGGAAAGCTCCCCTGCAATAGATTGATACAGCTGCTTTTTCTGCTGAATGGTTCTCCCCTGCCCACATGTAATGGAGATATAAATCATTTGATCTGTTCTTTTGCCCCCATTTTCTAAGAGATACTGTGAATCATAGAAAAAATGCTGAGGTGGATACGGTAAAAATAGTTGGAAATAATCGTTTTTTGGGATGTGAAAATGGTGGATTAACGACTGATGAATACAATTGCTTACTTTTTTTAATTCCTTATCGTTTAATTGATGTTCTGGATAATAAACGTTCACAAATGGCATCTATCATCTTCCTTTCTATATCCAGTGTACTTCCATACTCTTCATTTGTATAATTGAAAATAAGTCTAATAATTATCGAAAAAACCGATAGAGATGGGGTTAGAAAGTGGAAATTAAAGAATTAACGACGTTTAAAACAATTGTGGCAGAAGGAACGTTTTCACTTGCAGCAAAAAAATTGAACTACGCTCAATCTACCGTCACCGCTCATATTAAAAAGTTAGAAAAAGATCTTGGATTTCTTTTGTTTGAACGAGGCTGGGAAGCAAAATTAACAAAGGAAGGTACACTATTTGTAGAAGAAGTAGATAGCTTGTTGAGGCACTGGGAGTATTCAATCTCTCAAGCACAGCGTATAAGCAAAGAGGAAAAAGGAACAATCAAAATAGGGTTATCAGAATCGATTGCTCAAAGGTTGATGCCAGCTATATTAAGCTATTTAAATGCCGAAAAACCTTACATACACTGCGATTTCACCATTGGAAACACGGCACTTTTATCAGAACTATTACGTCAAGATAAGCTGGACTTTGCTGTTTGCGGACACAATACGCGCCTTTCCGGCGTAACTTTTACTCCGCTTGGTAAAGAACAAATTCAATTTATTGTGAATACGCCTAACCATCCGCTGCTACAGCAGAAATCAGTTGAAATAGACAATATTATTCACTATCCTATCTTAATAGGAGAAAATAGCTGCTATTACTATCAATCCGTCAACCACTTTTTATCCGAGAATAATTTAGCCTTTAAGCAAGTCTACAACTGCAGTGCCCTGCACCTTATTCCAGAAATGATGTTTGGATATGCAGTAGGAATTATCCCTAGAGGCACTAGTTTAAAACCAACTAATATCCCGTTTAAAGTACAAGGGTTTGACCCTGAGATGCCTATTGGGTTATTAATTTCTGCTGAAAAAAGAAGCTACTTGAGTCAGACAAAAAAGAATGTTATAGAGGTAATTAAATCTTCGTTATCGTAGATCAACACTCACGTAGAATAACGTATTCACCTAAAAAATCCTCTGCTCTGGAAGCAAAGGATTTTTTATAGTTATAGAGAGTTTGGTCTCTTTTACAGATTAATATAATACTTATTCACTATCTGTATCATGAGCATAGTTTTTTGATAAGCTATCTTTAAAATCTTGAGGAAGCGTCATATTCCTAAAATTTAACCCAATTAAATCTTCAACATCTTCATTTAAATACGACCATTTAGATGGTGATTTCATTAAATGGTCTAACAAAACAGCTTCATTAAAACCTATGACACATATACCTAAGCTCCGCTCTCCCCATATCGCCCACTTCTTAGAAGAAGAAAACCATACAACTTTTTCTGAATGATAGTATGGAGCATCGGCAGGGCTGTCCTCCGGTCCAATTTCTAGGACATTCCTATACTCTTCACTTGATAAAGAAGTAGGAAGCTGCAAATAATTAAAATAGCCAAACTCTTTATAAAAATAATTTGTCGGATGTGGATCTAAAACAGCAACTGTAACTTCTTTTTCATTAAAGATTTTTGTTAAATATTGTACCGTAGGCCAAAACTCCTCACACATGCCCCAGTAGAACTCTTCGAATAAGTAATAATCACACCTTTGGTTAAATACTTGATGGGGCAATTCCTTATTTGTGTTGAAGATATTTTTTAGATTTTTATTAGCGGATTGAAATTCTTTGATATCTTTAATTTTTTTCATTTAAAAGCCCCTTATTCCCTTATCATTACATTTTATTAAATATTATCTGTCACCAGAAATATCCTTAAACGTATATTTAAAAAATCCATATAATGTTATATTTTATATAATATATAAAATATGATAAATTAAGTTAGGATATTGATAATGTACTTGGTTATATTTCTAATGAGGGTTTAGGGAGGACATATAAATGAAAAAAGTATTGGTCTTTATTACAGATGGTTTTGCTGATTGGGAAGCCAGTTATGTAACCGCTGAGTTAAATAAACCAGAAACAGGATTTCAAGTTCAGACAATTGCAATTGATAAAAATCCTAAAGTTTCAATGGGAGGATTAACTGTGATTCCGGATTACAGCTTACAAGACTTTTCTTTTAACTTGGAATTTGTAATGTTACTTCTTCCTGGGGGAACTGGATGGAGAGAAGAAAAGAATCACCAGGTAAAGAAACTCGTGAGTGTTTGTCTTGAAAATAACATTCCCGTTGCAGCAATTTGTGATGCAACTACCTTTTTAGGGAATTACGGATTTCTGGATCAGCATAAACATACAGGAAATTCGTTACCTTATCTAAAAGAAGGAGCACCTAATTATCGGGGGGATAAAAACTATATAGAGGAACAATCTGTTAGTGATGGCTGTCTAATCACAGCTAATGGAAGTGGTGCACTGGAATTTTCGAGAGACATATTAAATAAATTAGAAGTTTTAAAAGGTAAAGAACTAGAAGAATGGTACGATTTATTTAAAAAAGGGTTTATTAAAAGGTAGTTACATAGATGGGTGATCATTAATCAATTGGTCGCTCTAAAGGAATGGAATGGATGAGAACCTGCAGTAGCGGAAGTGTAACCGCCCGCCCACAGAAATCAACCGCAGTATAACAAGCGATTTGCTCATGCATTCCATTCGTTCGTCCTTAGATTGAATTGATTTCATTATGTCTCATTCTCTTTTCATTTTAATACATATAAAGCATAATCCTCTTCATTCGAAAACCCAAGTTTATTGGCTAGTACTTTCGATGCTTTATTGTTATTATCGCAATCCCAAGCAGGCATAACATTTTTTTCTAAACATTTATTTATAAACGCCTGGCCCACTATCTTTCCTAATCCTTGTCCTCTATAGTTAGGGTTAGTCACAATATCGATTTCAGCTATGGTTCCGCTATGAAAGATAGACACACATTCAGCGATAATCTTTTCTTTATGGATAAGACAAACTCCTAATCCGTTTTTTAGAAAATTATTCTCTGATCCCCAGTACTCCACTATATATGATTTATTGAAATTCTTACTTTTCCTTAAAGAATCAGCGTTAAAGTCTTTTAACTCATAAAGATTGGACAGGCTGTACGTAGAATGAACTTTTGAAGGAAGAAATCTATACTTAGAACGTTTCATTTTCTTTAGATACGTTTTGAAAGTTTCGTCAAAAACAATTTCCCAGTCAGTGGATGGAGTAAAAACCGTAAACCGTTTCTCCTTACCATACACGTTCTCAACAAAATAACGATAGAGAAAGTTATTAAATACCACGTCACTGCCTTGTCCAAATACATAATAGTCACCTGCACCTATTCTAATAAATCCTGATGATGGCCTCATCATATCATTTACGTACACAGTTCCTTGAATAACATGATTAACAACAGAAAAAGCAAATGTAGGAGTCTTAAATGACGCTTCTAACATGTTATTTATCTTGTAATAATCTTTTGGTTCTAAACAATGCATTTTATTTCCCCCTTAATAAATATCACTGTCTTAATTATATAAGTGCATGCACAAATTTAGTTATCATAATGTGCTTTATCGATACAAAAACAGCCCGACGAATAGTTAAAATAAAGGTTAATTACTCTTTTTCAGGAGAGCTAAATCAAAAAAATTTTATATATAAGTTTGTTATAATAAAGATTGTTAAAAGCAAGGAGGAGTATAAGTGCACATAAGAAAACATGAAAGACAGTCATTTTATGCCGGATGTCAATTCGTAGATATAGAAGATCAAGCAAATGAACACGCCTTGCCTCTCCTTATTATGTATCCTACATATAAAGAAGAACAAGTTGAAAAGATGGGACCTTACACGGTAAGCGCTGCGCAAAATGCTCCACTTTCAAATGGACCATTTCCTTTAGTCATTATTTCTCATGGCGATGGAAGCACGCCTCTTGCTTATCGAACCATTGCTCAGTTTTTAGCACGTAATGGTTTTATTGTAGGGGTACTTCAACATCCGTTTAATAATCGAGAGAATAATACGCTGTCTGGAACAATAGATAACCTAAAAAATCGTCCTACCCATATACGTACTGTAATCGACTGGTTTTTAAAGGAACATTCATTTTCTTCCTACATTAAATCAAATAATATTTCTCTTATTGGCCATTCAATGGGAGGATATACGGCTCTTGCTGTAGCAGGTGGAGTTCCCACTTCTTTTCCTTCTGAATCTCTTGATCAAAAGCCTTATTGTTTATCTGTTGATCATGATAAGCGTGTTCAATCACTTATTCTTTTAGCGCCAGCCACCGGATGGTTCAGGGAAAGAGGAGCCCTTGAAGACGTGAATATACCTATTTTAATGATTACAGGCGAAAAGGATACGATTACTCCTTCTTTTCACGGGGAATTTGTGTTAAATGGCGTTTCTGATGCGGAAAAAGTTCAGCATATAGTTGTAGAAAATGGAGGGCATTTTTCATTTCTCAGTCCATTTCCCGACTTTATGAAATCTCCTACCTTCCTTCCCTCTCAGGATCCGGAAGACTTTAATCGCAAGGAGTTTCACGAGGACCTGCAAAACACTATATTGGACTTTTTATTACGTTCTTTTTAGCTGTCATTATTCTATATATTTTTGAGACTTCCAAAGATACTAGAAACATTGGTAAATCTTCTATCAAGAAAAGAAAGTGATGTTAAGCAATTCCACTTACTATACCTAACCACGTAAAACCAAAAAAAGAAGTAACCATATTGGTAACTTCTTTTTTTCCTATTCATACGTCAGATATTCACCTACAAAATAATCATTTATACTTAGTCTTTTAAAAACGACAGCAGCGCTTCGTTAAATTCGTGTGCATGCGTTGCATTTAAGCCGTGTGGACCGCCTTTTATTAAGGCTAACTTGGAATCAGAAATGGCTTCATGCGTTCGCTTTCCGCTATATTCGAATGGAACAATCCCATCTGCATCACCGTGAATAATAAGAGTAGGTATTGTAAACTTGGCTAGATCGTCTCTGAAATCCGTTTTGCTGAAAGCAGCTATGCAGTCAAGTGTCCCTTTAGGCGATGCGGCGGCGGCAATATCCCGGTTGTAAAGTCGAAATGGTTCGCTGACTAAGTCATTTCCGCCTTCAAGCCCAAAAAATGTCTTTGTAAAATTATCAAGAAAAGCTAAGCGATCATTTTTTACGCCGTTTTCAAATTCTTGGATTCCTGCATCATCTAATGCTCCTTCAGGATGATCTTCTGACTTATAAAGAAATGGTGGTACAGCTCCTGCAAATAC
>Ga0209463_1002009_pt1 | contig 11666 bp, 13 predicted proteins | sample AgamicMgSfrz_FD_187169 | JGI IMG/M metagenome (GOLD analysis project Ga0209463, IMG submission 187169) | Agave microbial communities from Guanajuato, Mexico - Mg.Sf.rz (SPAdes) (version 2) | ecosystem: Host-associated > Plants > Phyllosphere > Phylloplane/Leaf | place: Guanajuato, Mexico... | reverse complement strand
TGTAGAGCTATTGATAGATGTTGCAGTAAGAGATCAATTTATCGAGCGATACGGTAATAATGCTGTTACCAAAGTGACTTCAAGAAGTTATCTTGCCACTATTGAATTGCCTATGAATCAATTCGCCTACCAGTTTTTAGCTGGATTCGGTAATAAAGTGAAAATGATAAAACCCAAAGCTTTTATTGCTAAATATTTGAATTTTTTGGAGGATACAGTGAAACTTTATAAATAAAGTTTTCAGAGTTTGGCTAAGTTTTGGTGTCAAGTTTTAAGTTTTGGTGTCAGGCACCATAAAAAGACAGATAGTGAAATTTGTCCATATGAGGAAGACAGGAGTGCGTCCAATTAAACAACGCATATTTTACTTTTAAAGAGTGTATATTACTTCAAAATAGATTTCGACTTACTTTTAAGTTATTGCTTTTTCACAAATGCCCCCGACACAGCTGTTCCCTCAATGCTTAAGGTATGGTAGCAGCCAAGAATATCGAATTTAAAATAAAAAATCTCCCAATAAGACGGAAGATTTTTCATTTTAAGGAATCGAATTATTCAGCTCTCCCCCTTCTACTCCTTCAAATAGTTAAAGGAATCAGTAGAACTGTCCCCCCTGCTTCCCCCTCACAACCGCTGCAGTCGAAGTTCCTGAATAAATGAATCATAATCAATCTCTAATGTATCACAATTACTCTTCACTTCTTCAAAGAAATCAAACTCCCTATCTACTGGGCGGTCGCGGTTTTCGTAATAAAAGTTAATTAAATGGTATAGTTTTACAAAGGAATCTAGCTTTTCTTTTTTATTCATTTATCCTCTCTCCTCCTGTTTTTGATACAGTCTTTTTATCTACTAAACCGAAAGCTTGGTTTATCTCCCCGGCACCACAATCCTTCCAATTGGTTGGCTTATGATTTCCCCGTTGTCCATCATTTTTATTCCTCGGACAAATGTGGCTACTGGCATTCCGGTAATGGGGGTTTGGTCATATGCTGTTACTTTACTTTTGCTATGGAGCTGCTCTCTTTTAATAGTGTGTTTTTTATTTATATCTACTATGGTAATATCCGCATCTGTTCCTACCAGTAATGATCCCTTTTGTGGATAGATTCCATATTGTTTTGCTGGATTTTCGGAGAGTAGCTTACATGCATCGTCCAATGAGATTTTTCCTTCGCTAACTGCGTTTAATAATAATGGTGCAAGGGTTTCTACGCCACACATTCCAGCAGGGATATCCCATAAACTTCCGTCCTTTTCTTCTTCTGTATGCGGAGCATGATCAGAGCAAACAATCGATACTGTTCCGTCCTGAATCCCTCTCCACAGCTCATCTTGGTCCTTTTTATATTTAACAGGTGGATATACTTTCATTTGTGGGCCTACTCTTTCATAATCCGCATTGGATAAAAAGAGATAATGAGGACAAGTTTCTGATGTAATATTCGCATAGCCATCTGTTTGTGCTTGTCTTACTAACTTTACTCCTTCGCCTGTACTTACATGGAGGATATGCAGTCTCGTTCCAAGATTTTTCGCCAGGGCAATGCCAGATTGAATCGTCATTTCCTCCGCTAGGTTGGGACGTCCTTGAAGAAGTGCTTCATAATCTCTTTTCCCCGAAGCCTCTACTTCCTCTGTCAGCCTTTGAATAATTTGATTATTTTCCGCATGAATGGCAAGAATTTGTCCTGTTTTTTGCACCTCTCGGAAAATACTATATACCTCTCCATCTGAAAGTGGCGGAATTACGCCTTCGTCCCCATCCTTATAGTTATACATTAACTGATAAGTCTCTTTATTAATCGCATAGCCCCAGAAAAACTTAAAGCCGACAACACCAGCATGATGAAGGGGAAGGATATCCTCTTTATTGGCATCCCCTAAGCAAATGCCCCATATTCCGAAGTCCACATGTGCCTTCGATGTAAGATTTTCCTTTTGCTTCTCAAAATTGTCCACATTATTAATAGGCGGATTGGTGTTGGGCATTTCAAAAACAGTTGTTATCCCCCCAGCAGCTGCTGCCTTGGTACTATAGTAAAAATCCTCTTTATAAGTGGGTCCTGGATCTCTTGAATGAACATGTGTATCGATAAAGCCAGGGCAGACATACAATCCTTCTCCATCCGTTACTTCCAAAGCTTCTCCCGTTAACTCTTCCTTTGAGATGGCAGCAATTTTTCCATCTTTTATGTAAAGATACCCTTTATCAAATCCACTTCCAGTATATAAATAGCCATTTTTTATGACATGATCCCACAACATTTTCTCCACTCCTTTTTTCATGTTTTAAAAGTCGATTTATCAGCTAATTTTGCGAGGATCTCAGCTAAACTTCCACTTTTTCAGCCAATTCTGTAGGGATATCAGTCAAACTCCCGATTTATCAGCCAACTCTTCATGGATATCAGCCAAACTTCCAATTTATCAGTCAATTCTGCATGGATATCAGCCAAACCCACAATTTATCAGCCAACTCTTCATGGATATCAGCCAAACTTCTGATTTATCAGCCAATTCTTCATAAATATCAGCCAAACCCACAATTTATCAGCCAACTCTTCATGGATATCAGCCAAACTTCTGATTTATCAGCCAACTCTTCATGGATATCAGCCAAACTCCCGATTTATCAGCCAACTCTTCATAAATATCAGCCAAACCACCACTTTTTCAGCCAACTCTACAGGAATATCAGCCAAACCCACAATTTATCAGCCAATTCTTCATGGATATCAGCCAAACCACCTTTCCCTACGCTTGATGAACCAGCACTCCACCGATTATCTCTTCTATCTCTTTTATTCCATGCAACTTCATATACGCTTCCATCTCTTCCCGTATCGTTATCATCGCTTCTGGATCAACAAATGAAGCCGTGCCAATTTGAACAGCAGAGGCACCCGCTAGCATTAACTCGATTGCATCCTCACCCGTCATGACACCACCGCACCCGATAATTGGGAGGGAGGTAGCCTGATATACTTGATAAACCATTCGCACAACAAGTGGCAAAATGGCAGGACCAGAATATCCGCCCATAATATTGCTGATTTTCGGTTTTCGTGAATGAACATCGATAGACATAGCCAAAAAAGTATTAGAAACCGTTAAAATATCGGCACCGGCAGCTTCACACGCTCGAGCAATTTCCGTAATACTAGTTACATTGGGCGATAACTTCGGAATAAGCGGCTTATTTGTCACGTTACGCACACGCGTTACTAATTCATATGTGACAGATGGATCCATTCCAAAGGCTAAACCGTTATTTTTCAAATTCGGACAGGAAATATTTAATTCGATAGCATCAACATCTGCCATTTCACCAAGTTCTTCGCAAACCTCAGCAAATTCCTCCATACTTTCTGCTGAAACACTCGCAATAAATGGTGTGGAAAAAGAAGCATAAAAAGGGACCGTCTTTTCCTTAAAATACGTTAACCCCTCACTTTGAATCCCAATCGAATTAATCATGCCACCAGCCTTCGTTTCACAAATACGCGGAGTCGGGTTCCCTGTTCGCCGATGCTTCGTAATACTTTTGGGGATAATCGCACCAATTTGATTAACATCAATATAGTTAGTCATCTGTTCCGCAAATGTTCCCGATGCAGGCATTAACGGATTTTTCAAATGAAGATTGCCTAACGTTACTTCCAAGCCACTCATGCAAAAACCACCTTCTCTAAAGGAAAGACTGGCCCTTCCAAACAAATGCGCACAGGACGAATCCGTTCCTCTTCTTCTATTTGACAAACACATCCATAGCAAGAACCAATCCCACATCCCATATTTTCTTCCAAGGCAATTTCAGCAAATAGTTGATGTTCACAAGCCACTTGCTTCATTAATACTGATAATCTTCGGGAACCACATGTATAGATTCCATCTATCCTTTTTTCTTTTATAAGAGCTTCTGCTAAAAGTTTTACTCGCTGAGGATCACTCGTTCCATCCTCATCATTTACAAAGATCGCCTCAACCCCCGCTTCCTTTAATTCCGCTTCCACTAAATAATCCTCTTTTGCTCTGGCACTTATAATAGCAAAACACGAAATATTCTTACTTTTCGCTTTAAATGCTAGTGCAGAAAGAGTGGCAATCCCTACGCCTCTGGCAACGACAAGGATATTTTCACTTTCTTCTTTCAAGCTAAACCCCTTGCCTAATGGTCCCAATATATCAAGCATTTCTGGCGGTTTTCGCTGCGCTAAAGCCTTCGTTCCCACGCCTTTCACTAGATAAAGAAATTCCAATGTACATTCTTCTTCATTTATGCGAAAAATACTGAGCGGTCTGCGAAGCAAAGGCTTAGCATCATCGCTACATTTTATATGAAAAAATTGCCCTGCCTGAACAGGGAATAGCTGTTTATTTGGGACCTTTACTTTCAGATGAAAATACCGCTTGCTTACTTGCTGGTTTGATAAAATTTCCGCCTTCACTGCCATCCTTATCTCCCCTTTCTCTTGCTGTACTGATCTAGCAAAAAGTGTGTATCCGTGTAGACCACGTTTGCTTGTTCTCTATGAAGACAGATCTACTGCCTGCTGTAAAACAACTGCCTCTAACACATCGATTCCGGTCAATATATCGTCTAAATCGGTATGCTCATCTGGATGATGACTAATTCCATTTAAAGACGGAATAAAGATTAAGCTTACTGGTCCTAATGAAGTCATATTCATGGCGTCATGCCCTGCCCCACTTTGCATCCATTGATAAGGAAGACTTTTGTCCTGACAAATTTTTTCTACTTGCAGGGAAAGTTCCTCTGATAAATGAACAGGATCTTCCTTACTAATCTCCTGCGATATAATCTCTAATCCTCTTCTTTCCTTTACGTCGTCCAATTTTTTAGACAGAGCATCGAGTACCTTATTTCTTGAGACGATGGAAGTGGAGCGAATGTCTACTTTCATTTCCACTATTCCTGGGACAACATTCATCGCTCCCATCGGAATGGAAAGAACCCCAATTGTTGCGACTGTTCCATGATGCTGTTCTTGTTTAGCTGCTGCTTCTAAAGCGAGTGCTATTTCACTTGCCCCAAGCAAGGCATCCTTCCGCATATTCATTGGTGTTGTCCCAGAATGAGAAGCTGCTCCCTTTACTTCAATAATTAGTCGAACGGGTGCGGCAATCCCTGTTACAATCCCAATTTTCTTATTGTTGTTTATAAGAATGGGACCTTGTTCAATATGTAGTTCAAAGAAAGCCTTAAAGCGTTCCTGCGACCGACTCGCTAAATCCAATTGATCAAATCGTAACGCACAAAGCGAAAGAGCTTTTTCAAAAGCGATTCCATCCTTATCCTTTAGCTGCTGGTACTTTTCCTTTTGCAATGTTCCTGCCATTGCCTTACTTCCCACCGTAGACACACCGAATCTCGAGGATTCTTCACAAGCAAATGAAATAATTTCAATCGGATGATCGGTTTCAATCTTTTGTTCGTTTAGTCGTTTTATTACTTCTAATCCCGCAGTAACTCCAACTACCCCATCGTATTTTCCGCCTTGGTAAACCGTATCGAGATGGGAACCTATTACTACTGGCGGAAGTTTTTTATGCTTCCCTTCTCTTTTGGCAATAATATTTCCGGCATAATCCATCCTAATTTCTAGGCCCTCATTTTTGCACAATCGCATAAATGCATGACTGCATGCCTGTTCCTCATTCGTAAAAGCAACTCTCGTAATCCCTTTACTTCCCGAATTATATTGATTCATATTATTCAAAAGCTCTTCATATCTTCTTTTTCGATCCATCTTTCTATCTCCTTGATTATGGGCTTTGGAGAAAAAAATAGCCGTTTACTCCACCCTCTCTTTATAAACGAATAGAACTTAATAGATGCATAGATTTCATATGCTCGCTTGCCTCTTTCGCCACTTCATTTATTTGTTTCACTAATTTTTCTTGATATATCTCGATATATTCACTTTCTCCAACGATACTGATACTGACATTCGTTTTTTTCTCATCGTAAAATATCGGCGCAGAAATGGCAGATACACCTATTTCCAATTCTTCTACGCAAAAAGCAAGTTGGGAATGATAGATTTCGTTTAATTCCTTTTTTATGTCGTGAGGGTTGGTTTTGGTGTATGGAGTGGCAGCTTCAAAGGGTGTTTCTTGCACGATTTTCTCTATCGTCGCTTCCTCTTGATAGGCTACAATTACTTTTGCTGCAGCTGCACAATGAATCGGCATCCGTTGTCCCACATGCACAAAATACTTATTGCGTAAATCTGATGGCTGATGGGTATAAACACAGTACACATCTCCCCCATGATATCTACAAATGAAGGTATAAAGATTGGTTTGATTTGATAATTTTTCTCCATACCTGCCTAATAGTTTAATAGGATCCTGCAATCTTAAAAATTGACTACCCCACAGCATCGTTTTCGGTCCAAGATAATATTGTTTAGTGGCTTTATCCTGGATAACAAGCTGTTGTTCACACATATTTGTAAGCATTCGATGAATGGTCCCCTTACTTAAATTGGTCTCTCTCGCAAGTTCACTAACTCCCATCCCCATTTTCGGATTAGAAGAAAGGCAGTCCATTACATCTGTAAAGCGATTTAACCATTCCATGCCTTTTCTCTCCTTTAAAAATAAGTTTCTCTTGGCGGAACACTGTTCCATTTTTTTAGAATAAGAGAAGGTGCCATAAATACACCCTTCTCCCTCACAAAAAATATAGATAAAGCGTAAATGGAACCACCCCTCTGCCTGTTATACAATCTCTTTATCCTTCGATTCAGGAATTAAAAAGATAAAGGCTAATGCAGATAAAATATAGACACCAGATAATAAGCTAAGTGCATAGCTTAAAGAATGATTGAGCGAAATATAACCAATAATAAATGGCGCAAATCCCGCAATGGCTCTTCCGACATTAAAAATAATATTTTCCGCAGTCGAGCGAACTTCTGTATTATAATGCTCCGCTAGAAGTGCACCATATCCACCCATCATTCCATTTACAAAGAATCCTAATACTCCACCAAGAAGCAATAGGGCTGCCATTGAAGTAACTTGGAAATAGATCCAAACAATAATTGCTGCTGCAATCAAGAAAGTTATATAAGATGGTCTGCGGCCAATTTTATCTGCCAAATAACCAAAGATTAAGATACCAATAATCATGCCGATAATCGTCGTTACAGTCCACAACGTTGTTTTATTAAAATCATAGCCTAGTTCTGATGCAAGCATGGTTGGCATCCAAGTCATAATGCCATAAAAACCAAAATTTTGAACGCTTGTAGCGATAATTAAGCCAATCGTTATCTTCGTTGTTTCCTTTGAAGCAAATAACTGTCCAATCGCTATCTTATTTTTATTTTCTTCCTTCAGTTTTGTCCAAATCTCTGGTTCCTTTAAATTTCTACGAGACCAAAAAGCAAAAATTGCTGGTAAAACCCCTGCAAGAAAGACACCATGCCATCCGAATTTTGGGGCAACAAACAATACCGTTAAAGTAGCAAGAACAATCCCTAATTGAAATCCAACCGCTACAACAGAAGTAGCACGAGATCGATACTTCTTCGGCCAAGTCTCACTTACGAGTGTCATCCCAATTCCAAATTCTCCCCCAAGCCCTAAACCAGCTAAAAAGCGAAAGACGGCAAATGTTTCTAAATTAGGCGCAAAAGCACACAAACCTGTAAAAACAGAAAAAATTAAAATAGTCCAAGTAAACACTCGTACTCGCCCATATTTATCAGCCATTACCCCAAACACAATCCCACCAATTACAGCACCTAGCAAAGTAATCGTAGAAAGACTTCCCGCCTGAGCTTGATTAATGCCAAAAAAAGCAATAATAAGTGGCAGCGTATAAGCCAAGATCATCATATCCAACCCATCCATGGCATAGCCAACCGTTGAAGACCATAATGTTTTCCACTGATAACCCGTTATTTTCTTTTCTGGTACCTCTGTTGTTTCATATGCTTTCATATTCACTGGATAAATCCTCCCCTTAACAAAATTTCATTCTATCCTTCTAAAAAAAGACTCCCATCTTTCTAGCAGAAGTAATAAATAATCCCTATCTCCTCTCCTAAAATACAATCTATCATGTCTTTCTACCGTCAAATGTTTCACTGAACGGAACGACGTTTCAGAATTAAGTAGCATAAACGTATGATACTACTAAGTTTTTTGGAAATCTATTATATTGTCAGAAAATATGACAATATTTTTTATTTTCAGATTTTTAAAGATGGAATCAATCATGCAAATACCCCCATCTCGAAGTTAGATGAGGGTACCAACAATTTATACGATATTAAACTTTCATTTTTGGAATTATTCTCTATTAGATAAATTCCAGCTTGATCATTCTCTTCAACATCTGTTATATCACTAGCATTTGTCTTTTGGTGATGCCTGACGCCTTTAGCAATTACTGCCATAAATTGAACATAGAACCATGCCAATAACCTTATTCACTAGGATAGAGATTCTGATATGTTTCTACCGTATGTATAATTAAATCCTTTAAAACATTGATATCAATATCAGCTAATTTATTTACATAAATACAAGCCTTGCTCTTCGTGTGCTTACCAAAGTTCTCTAATAATTTTTCTCTTTCCTCACTTTCATAGGCCAAATAAAGACTAATCTTCGCCTTTCTTGGTGAAAAACCTACTAAAGGTGCATCCCCTTCATGTCCTGATGCATACTTATAGTGATAGCTACCAAAGCCTATAATACTTGGACCCCACATTTTTGCATCATAACCAGTTACCTCTTCAAAAATTTCTAATAACTGATAGGCATCTGCCTTCTTCTTCTCACTTTCCACTCTTTCAATAAATTCAATTACACTATTGTCCGTTTCTTTCATCTTCGGTTCATACATATATGCGCACTCTCCTATATTCTAATTACATACTTGTTTCCATTATTGTCAGGATTATTACATTCTAGAATCAATCCTGATTTCCTGTTTAATAACCAAATATCCTACAAATACTTTTGAGAACTTTATAAATTTCCCCTTTATATACTAAAATTGTAGTATAGGAATGATTGTTGTTAATAATTTATTTCCAAAACCTAAAAGGGATATATGAGAGACATTCAAAGCTCTTTGCTATTTAAATATCTAATCCAAACCAGGTTCTTACTTTCAATCAAGCCCATACGACCTTCTTCAAATTGAGAAAGAAGTGTTAAGCTCCAATGAGGTCTACCAGAGAAATATAATCATCTTTTCTACCTTTTGTTCTATCCACTAAAGATTAAAAATGATGAGCATCTGTCGTTCTTAACTCTTCACAAATTCTCGTCTTCAAAAATGCTGCTCTCCTCTCCTATAAATAATAGCGTTAACAATTACCCATTTATCTTACTTATTATCATCTTTACCCTTACTATTTTCTTTATCATCATAGTACGTTTTCAATTCTTTATAAATATATCTAGCTATGTTTTCTGGAAAATAATTATTAAACTCATCATTATACTTGGCAAAAAAGTCATCATTGTCAATAAGGTTTAAAAAGTTTCTACTCGCTGGAAATATATTATCCATTTCGTTTAGAATTTCTCGTACTTTTTTTCTGTTTGTAGAATCATTGTACTGAATAGCATTTCTAATCGCTTGGATTAAATTCCATGTTTCTCTATCCATTTTTTCCTTATATTCTGGATTATAAAGCAACTTTATTTCTTTCAGAAGCTCCTTGTCAGCTATAAAATGTTCTTCCCATGCTTGGATTTGTGATTTTTCCCGCCTAAATAAATCAAGCATAATAAAGGCAAATTCATTTAATTCTTCCTCAGAAATACCTTCAATATTGTACAGCCGTTCCATTCTCGTAATTACTTCTAACTTATCATTTAATTCCGCTTGTTTTTTTTCAATTAACTGCTTCTGCACAAGCAATAACTCTCGATTTTTTAACTTTTGATTAGTCATTTGTTCTTTTATTTCATTTAAAGACAGACCAAAATGTTTTAAAATCATTATTTGTTGAAAAAGTTCCCAGTCTAATCTTGTATATACTTTTCGACCATTTTTATTATATTTTTTCGGGGTAAGTAATTCTATTTTATCGTAGTACCGTAGTGTTCTCACCGTTGAACCTACTAATTTTGCAAACTGACCAATTGTTACTTCCATGTTAACACCACCTTACTGAATTATATACTGTTACGTAAAGTCACAATCAATATACTTGTTAATAGTTTTACTAATATAAATGAACAAAATGAAAACAGGATATTTTTTTTAGAAAAAGGTTGCTTACGACATTACGTCACCATCTATGATTGGTTCTATATTAAGTTTGAGAGGAAGGTTATGTATGGAACAACAATCATTATTTCGAAATCCCCCTTTTATATTTCTGTTTATTGGTAGTTTTTTAGCGATTATTGGTTATAGCATGTTTTTCATGACAACAACTTGGTTTGTTATTTCTGATTTAGGTTCTGCTAGTTTATTAGGCATTATACTTATTGCCATTACTGTGCCACGTATTCTTATGATGGCATTTGGCGGGGTTCTTGCTGATAAATTCAAGAAGACGACAATTATGTTCAGTACGAGTTCAATCCAAGGCGTTCTACTAGTTATCCTATTTTTAATGAACAATGCAAATCAATTAACATTTGTATACCTAATCATTTTGGGATTCTTTTTTGGAACATTAGATGCTTTTTCTGGACCAGCTGGGACATCATTAATCCCGAAAATAGTACAGAAAAACCAAATAAAACAAGCAAATGCCGTTATTCAGGGGTTGGGTCAGATTGGTTTTGTTATTGGACCTATTATATCTGGGAGTGTCATGGAATTCGCTGGCGTCACAACTGGGTATTTAGTTTCGGCTATTATTGTTCTTTTGTCTGCCTTTTTTATGTTTCCACCTTTTTTGAAAGAAGGTCCCGTAGACAATACCATTCAACAAACGCCGCTTAAAGATTTCATAGAAGGGTTTTCTTATGTAAAAGCAAGTAAATTTTTAATTACAGGTATCCTTATTTTAATTACGTTAAACTTCTTTGCCTTCGGAGCGATATCGATCGCAATCCCAATTTTAGTAGAAACGTATGGAGGGACACCCATTAATCTTAGTTACATTGATGCTGCTTTAGGGGTGGGGATGCTAGTAAGTACAGCCATAATCGGAATGATCAACATACGTCGTAGAGGATTAACATCGATTGCTGGATTAATTGCAACATTAATCGTAGCTATAGCATTTAGCCAAATTCCTAATTTGTATATTTTAACAGCGTTAGCGTTCTTAATTGGATTTACCATGACATTTGTTTCAATCCCATTTTTCGCTTCAGCACAAGAAGATACTGATCCCCGCATTATGGGTAGGGTCATGAGTATTGTCTTCTTAGCAATGAACGGGTTTGATCCGCTTGCCTATGCAAGTGTAACTTTACTCGTTTCTAGAGGATTTGATATTCAATTAGTCATTTTGTCCTTTTCAATTGTTGGATTAATTATTGCTCTTTCCATTTTATGGAGAGGGAAGACGTTTAGAAATTATAAGTCTAACTATTAATTTCCCTTCAGGAAAAGAGGCTGGGACAAAAAGTCTCTTTAGTAGAAAAAAGGTGAAATCGCCAGTGGCGATTTCACCTTTTTTCACTTATTTTAAGAGCTTGGTTGG
>Ga0209463_1002008_pt1 | contig 11668 bp, 12 predicted proteins | sample AgamicMgSfrz_FD_187169 | JGI IMG/M metagenome (GOLD analysis project Ga0209463, IMG submission 187169) | Agave microbial communities from Guanajuato, Mexico - Mg.Sf.rz (SPAdes) (version 2) | ecosystem: Host-associated > Plants > Phyllosphere > Phylloplane/Leaf | place: Guanajuato, Mexico... | reverse complement strand
ATGGTTAAAGCCGCAAACACTTGGGTTGCATAGGAAACTCCCACTGAAAGGATAATCATGAACCTACCAAATTTATGTGTCCATGAAGATTTAATTTCTCTTCCATCAGCCATCTTTTTTAAACTTACATTAAGGTAGTTTTTAGAACTATCCATATCACTTTTAATTACTTTACATCCAAGCTCTTTTTCGTCATAATATTGTCCCGGTGTACATGCCATTGCACTAACTTCTTCTTTATTATTGTTATGATTGACGAAAAAAGAAGAAGAGAAAAATCCTGTAAAAATAGCTAATAGTAAAAAACTCCGCTTCATATTCCCCTCCTTATCTATAAAATAATAGTAAACTTATCTAACTTAACACTTCCTGAAATAACTTAACTATGACAAAAGTCATCGTAGCAATTCCTATAGCAATTCCAGAATATATAATTTGCAACTTTGCTTCTCGCATTCTACGCTTATCTCCTTCAGATAGTGCCATTTTAAACCCAGCAGCTACAATCGCTAGAAGAGAGAACCCCCAAATAATACCGGCTATAATATTTACCATGTTATTGCCTTTGTCGTGAAAATCTTGTACACCATTCATGTCTATAATCATTTCATTGCTGTTTGCGCCAGCAATCTTTTGAATGGTCGACTCAGCCCCTTCTTTGGTTTGTCCATATTTCTCTTCTGTCTCGCTTCCTTGATATGGAATGCTAGCTGCATAAATTTTTAATTCTGAATTTCCAATACTTAAGATTATGCTTAACCCAATTAGAGAAAGTGTTAGTATGTTTCTTAGCGTCTTCATTTTCTCACCTCTTCTACCAAAAAAATCATAAATAATCCAATAAAACTGTTCTTTTTTTATCTATATATAAAGAAACAGCACCAACTCTTCTGAATTGGTGCTGTCTACTCACTGGAAATTAAGCACGTTTTCTTGCATTATTCTCCGACACTGTAAATTTCAGCGAAGATTTTAACAATTACCATTGCTAATAACGCAATACCAATACCAATACCAGCAGTTATAATTTGCATTTTTGCTTGCTCAGTAGTCTTCGTATCCCCCTGGCTTGTAGCATATTTAAAACCTGCCCACACAATTACGATAACACTTACACCGAATATTAAGCCAGCTAGGTAGTTACCGAACTTGTACATTGTTGCTACGATACTAGCTAATGCAGTACCATCATTGTCAGTAGTAGTTTGTAGTTCTTGTTTTACACTAGTATCATCTTTATATGGTACAGATGTTGAATCAGCAAAAACTGTATTACTAGTAAAGTGACCTCCAATACCAACAAACAAAAGTGCCACAAACATTAAAATTGATAAAATTCTATTTTTTGTCATTTTGAATATCCTTCCTTTAAAATAAATTAAATCTAAACTGTGATTTTTTAACTTTAAATTAACAAGATTAAGATTCTGAATTAGAAATTAATATGAATTCAAAAACAAAATTTAATAGAGTTACCTTAAAGCAATTAAAAGCCGTTCTCCTTAGACTTCTTCTAATTTTTGTATATTTTAGCAGGCATCAAATTTTTGTGTGTAAAAAAGTTTAAAAAGTTTTTTTATTTTAAAATTCTTTTAGAAACTCTTCTATCTCAGCCTTCCTTCTCCACGCAACAAAGTCAGTAGGGTTTTCATTGATATACTTCTCCAATAATACTAATTCTTTAGATAGTTGTTCTTTTAAATCCTGAAGCTCCTTTTGTTCTTTTAACTGCTCATTTTTCTCTATCTTTAATACATCTGGTTCATCCTTACTTACTATAGTTGAATATTGCATTAGCCCAACTACAGCTAAAATAGTTAGCACATAACCAATTTGTATAAAGAATGAGAGAATAAACAAAACAACTAAAACTGCACATGCTATGTAAACTTGCAACGTATAGAACTCCCAGACAAATATTAGTTTTTCTTTTAATCTATTAAGTATCTCTTTCACCATACCCCTCCTTTGCTGCTATTTTTAAAATCAGCTCGATAATATTCATTACAGAAAAAAAGTCAATTTTTTCTGTATTTTTTCTAACCTGCTTTTTTTACATACGAAAAACACTTATATAAATTATTTATATAAGTTAATTGACAATTTATAGAAAAGTGATAATTTATATAAAAAAAACAAGACGTTACATTCGTAATGTCGCAAAGGAGAAAAACATGACAACTTTATTAAACACAACTACAGGATTATACAACGAAAACGGCGAGTTTATTCCTCGTAAGGCAAAGCATTCTAATTCTAGTAAAGTAGTTAACAATTCTAAATCTATTAAAACAGCTAAACTTTCTAAACAAGAAGTAGAAGTACATATTCAAAAACTATCTACTAGAACTGAAAGATTAGAATTTAGAATGAATAATCAAAAAAGCTATCTTGCTGAAAAATGTGATGAGTTTGTTAAAAATTTTAGCATTAAATCTTTTGATTTGCGTTCTAATCCAGATTCAGAAACAATTCTTGCTTCAATGAGAGCTCACTTTTCTAAATATGCAAAAACATTTAAAAAGTATTTAGGTATGGGATTGCTAGTTGGAGGTATTATTACAACTGGTTTATTTACGGTTGCAACAAATTCAGAAGCTTGTGTGGAAGAATATAAGTATGAAGTAAAAAGCGGAGATACATTATATAGTCTTGCTAAACTTCATGGTGTTGATGTAGATGCAATTAAGAGCGTTAACGAATTATCGTCTAATAGCTTACGTGCTCATCAACATTTAATTATGCCAGCTCACAATCAAATCACTGGAAAAGTTGTTCACCCTCATGTTGAACAAGAAGTTGAACCACAAGAAGATAATGATTCTGTTGTTATTAACAAGAACGTAAAAGCTTATGTTAATGTTAACAAAGGTGGAAGTTTACGAGTAAGACAACATCCTAACACAGCATCTGCTGCAATTGGTTCTGTTACTAGAGGACAAGAATTAACTGTTCATTACACAAATAATGGATGGGCTGAAATTACTTTCAATGGTAAAACTGGTTATGTAAGTTCTGCTTTTCTGAATTTCAATAACAAACCTTCAGTTAATACTGCTGATACAATTGTTAAAAAAGATACAACTGTTATTACTGTCACTACTACTAGCACAACTGTAAAAGAAAAATTAGTAGCTCGAAACATGTATGTTACTGCTTCTAAGTTAAATGTTCGTAGTAATTCAAATACACACAGTTCAGTATTAGGAAGTGTAGCTCGTAATAGTAAAGTATATGTTATTTCTGAAACAAGCAATGGTTGGGCAAAAGTTTCTTACAATGGTAAAACTGGTTATATGAGTCTTGAACATCTAACTTCTAAACCATCTATTAAAGAAACTTCTTCAAAAACAACTACTGTAACTAATCAATATAAAGTACGTGGTATTGTTGTTGGTGATGAACCTCAATTTATTCACTTTAAGATTAATGGTAAAATTCAACCTGTTGAAGTTACCAATCAAGCTATGTTTAATGAATTAAAAAGTTTACAAGGTCAAAACTTAGAACTTTTATTGAAACAAAGACCGGGCAAAAACCCTCTTCTTGTTTCATATCAATAATAAACAGATAATCTAATCATACAGAAGGCATCTTTTGATGCTTTCTTTTTTATTGATTAAACTTTTACAAAAAGTTGACACTACTTATTTTGTGCTATATAAAAGGTTAGATTTTTTTTAAAAAAGTGGGGTGGATACATGAAAGTTATCTTGGCTACCGGAGTTCCTAGAGTCAACCTTCAAATTGAAAAAAGGTTCGAAAAGGAAGTAGAAGTAGTGGGAAAACCACTTTTCCGTGAGGCTGTCGAAAGTACAGTGGCGCGAAACAAAGCTGAGATTGTGGTTTTGTCAGACGAACTAGAAGGTGTGACAGAAATGACCGAATTAATTCTGTTATTACGAGCTCGGTACGCAAACACACGTATTATATACATTGGCAAAAAGATGACTCCTGATTTTAAAGCTTTTCTTTATAAATATAATGTATTTGATATTTTAAATGAAAAGTTTTCAGAAACTGAGTTACGAAATGCCTTTTTAAAACCAAAGACTTGGCAAGAGATTTCTATTGAAATTGGAAACCTTGACCCTTTCATTAATGAATATGAGTCACCTAATGTTAAAGCAGGTGAAGTAGATAAAATAGAAAGAAACAATTACACACGCATTAAACCAGCAGTAACTTATAAAGAATCACTTTATCAAGAAATAATAGCATTTTGGTCAACCCTAGACCAATCAGGAAAAACATTTACTGCGGTTAATACAGCCCTTTTTTTAGCTGCTAATCCTGATTTAAAAATACTATTGCTAGATTTTAATATAAAACATCCAACAGTTCATTTGCAGTATGGATTTCAAGACGGTGATAGAAACTTAGGAGCTCTAATCGACGACATGGACGATGAAGAAAACTTTGTTCTCAACAGCAATGTTTTAGAATATTACCTTATTACACATCCGGTATATCCAAATTTAAAGATACTACCTGGCGCTATATTAAGGAATAAAGAACAAGAACCAGAGTATTATATTAATTTAATAGATAAGATATTAGATGCTAGTCAATCAATGAACTTTTCAACAATTTTAATTGATACACATTCAGGATTAAAGAATTCGTTAAATACTCATATTTTAAGAAAAGCAACAAAAATCTTATTTCATGTAAACGAATCACCAGGAGCTCTTTTCTCTGTAAGAAGTATGTTAGACCCTGAGTTTGGTGAGTTTGTACCAAACTTAATTCAGAAAAAGAAGTTAGTCCCTATTTTAAATAGAGCAACAGATGAATACTATGTAAAGTTTAGGCACAACTTAGATGCCATTATAGATGGAAGTAATAAAACCTCTGTGGTTATAAAAGAAAATAATGCAATACATGCGAGCATAATGGATGGTTCTCCATTACTGAAACACCCAAATGATGATTATTATATGACGTTTTTTAATATTGCAAACCTCATACATCCTGGCTTGTTCAAACCTATTAAAAAAAGAAGAGGTTTTAGCGAGCCAGGAGGACCTAAACGTTCCTTATTCGGTGGGAAAAAGAAATAGTTTTTCTCTACTACCATAAAGAATGTTTATGTTTACATTTATTTTATTAAGAGAGGTGAAACAATGAAAAACGATAATTCCTTAACTTCTACACATGGAATTGAAGACGTAATCATTATAATAAGTATCTTTATTTTTGCATACATATTATTCTATTGCTTCTCGCTAGCATATAAGGTTTACCTTATGCGGAAAGAAGCAAAAACAGGGATTATTTTAGAAATAAGTTTGGAAAAAGATAGCGAGCAAAACCCGTTTGCTATTGAGCAGTTATGGAGTTCTTTTCATGGATTATATTTGCCATGGTACAAAACAATCTTCAAAGCTCAGCCATTCTTTAGTTTTGAAATCAAATCTGAAAACACAATGAAAACAAAGCAAAAGAATATAACTTTCAACATTTGGGTTCCGGAAGAGTACAAAAAATTTGTTACCCAACGTATTTTGTCTATCTACCCTTCTGCTGAAATTAAAGTTTTAAAAAGAGACTATATACCACAAGAAGAAGCGGCTATTGAGAACGGTGGATTCTTAACTATTGAAACAGCTGAATTAGGTTTATCGAGCCATAGTGCTTTTAGTCTTAAAACATTTACTGATTACGAAGTTGACCCTTTAGCATCAGTAACAGCAGCACTAACAGATTTGGATAATAGAGAAATCGCGATTGTTCAGATTGTAGCTCAACCTATTTCTTTTAAATGGAGAAGAAAAGCAGAACGAGTTCTAACTAGGTTTGAAAGAACTGGTCGCAAGCCTAACAATCTGCCGGAGTGGACCCATTTCTTTTCTGGATTATTAGGTACCGTATTTTTTGTTATAGATGAAATTATAAATGGTATTTTCACAAGAAATCCTGATTTTAAAGACGGTAAAGTGTCTAAAACATCCTTAGATAGCGATAGACAAAAAGAAATGGGTGAAAAGACAAAGCGCCCTCCTTTCAGTTTTCAAGTTAGGTTGTTATTTGCTACACCATATGACAAGCAGCAAGCTCAAGTACGCATTAGAAATATGGTAGCATCATTCAACGATTTTGAAGGTCCCTATAACGGACTAAAAAAAGAGTTAGTTGTTTATAAAAAAATAACTTTATCAAGAATGAGAAATCGTCATCTTCAAATATTTAATGACGACATTGTATCAACTCAGGAATTAGCTGGTCTTGCTCATTTACCAAATAAAAATATGAAAACTCCGGGTTTAAAGAAAATTTTAAGTAAGAAACAAGAGGCACCTATAAATCTTTCTGACGAAAATTCGTTTGCTGTGGCAGAATTTCGTGATGGAAAAACCCTTATAGGTCTCGATGAAAAAGCACGTATGCGTCATATATATGTGACGGGTATGACGGGTGTAGGTAATTTATTGGTATTGCCGTGTGAATAAGAAACTATTCATATTATCAGTGAGGAAATTCGATGAAGGCTGAGATGCTAACATCGAGAGGGCTTGCATCACAAGTCTTTGTAACGCATAGAGACTGAGCGCTATGAGAGCAAAAATGTCTCCACGAGTCTTCGCTACCTAAGTCTATTTTAGATATGGTAAAAATATATGCTGACCTATTTTAAATTAAGAAAAAATAGAATTAGAGGATAAAAAGCCTCTAAGTTAACAATGTGAAATCCACCCTTTTAGAAAATATGCTTGTAAATGACATAGAATCTGGAAACGGGGTCGTGGTGAGTAAAATTGCCGTCTAATTGAGAAATCTCTTAGATTATCAGCGGGGAAATTCGATGAAAGCTGAGACGCTAATATCGAGAGGGCTTGCATCACAAGTCTTTGTAACGCATAGAAACTGAGCGCTATGAGAGCAAAAATGTTTCCACGAGTCTCCGCTACCTACGTCCATTCTGGATACGGTAAAAATATATGCTGAGCTGCATTAAATTCAAAATGCAGAACTACTTGATAAAAAACTAGTAGGATAACAACCTGAATTGACCCACATGGTGAGCTAGTCGATGAGATTATTGCCAAGGTGTCATCCAAACGCGATGATATCTATATTTTAGACCCATCTGACATAGCTTTCCCTTTCGGCATGAATCTTTTAGAAATTACAACTACAGACTCTTTGCGTAGAGAACTAGAAAAAGTATTAGTTATAGATGCTTATATCACAATCATGCAAAGGGTATTTGGTGAAGCTAGTATTGGTGCTGTTTGTGCCGTCTAATTGAGAAATCTTTTAGATTATTAGCGGGGAAATTCGATGAAAGCTGAGACGCTAATATCGAGAGGGCTTGCATCACAAGTCTTTGTAACGCATAGAAACTGAGCGCTATGAGAGCAAAAATGTTTCCACGAGTCTCCGCTACCTACGTCCATTCTGGATACGGTAAAAATATATGCTGAACTGTATTAAATTCAAAATACAGAACTACTTGATAAAAAACTAGTAGGATAACAATTTGGCAAACACTGACGACTTATTCCGTTAACAAACCAGCGGCTTTTAGGAGTAATCCTAATTGAAAAACTCCTTTAATTCAGGGGAAGCCCTAGTGATTATAAATCATGGGTAATCCTGAGCCAACCCTGCTTATGCAGGAAGGTGCAACGACTATTAGTAGGACACAAGCTTATGGTGTTCCGAAACGGGGAGCGTCCTATGTTTAGGACGGTGATATAGTCTGTACGTCCATAGTAATATGGAGCAGCCATTAATAATGGCGGCATTAATCTTGCGAATTAATGTGAACATAGTAGATGAGTTGTTCAGCTATACTAGACCATCCTGAAGGTGGTGGGCTTATGGAGATGTGTTTGATGTTAACATCTAGTGATTATAGGGACAGGGTTACCCCTTACATTAGTGACCCTATTGTAAGAGACTACTGGACTAAAACATTCCCAGCATTAGCTGGTGATACTAGATTCCAAACACAAAACCTTAACGCACCTTTAAATAAACTACGTCGTTTTATAGCAAACGGCATTGTAGCAAATATTATATGTCAGAAAAAATCAACACTAAACATTGCAGACGCAATCAACTCTGGAGCAGTTATTTTAGCTCGTTTCTCCAGGGGGGATATGGGATTCCAGAACAGTGCCCTATTAGGTGCGATGCTAATCTCAAAAATCCAAATTGCTGCGATGCAACGGGTAAATATCCCTCAAGACCAAAGGGTACCTACGTATTTGTACGTAGATGAGTTCCAGAACTTCATTGGTTGACGCACAGCCCCTATTAATTGCGAGATTAATAGTGAACTTTACTGTATGCGGGAAACTCCGAGTATATCAATCTACCTGTATCTTGCCAATACATAAAATAGGTAAAAATGATTGATTGCGGACAATCCGCAGGGAAGCGGTGGCTCGCCCCTCAACGACTACACGTAGAGCAACCATAAAACTATGGTTGAAGATATAGTCTGACCCTTGTAGCGATACAAGGAGTGGGTATTAATAATCCCACCCCCGCCTACGGGAGTAACAAAAGTGGATGCGTCTGGTGCTAAATCCTTTGCAGAGATTCTTTCAGAAGCTCGTAAATACAAACTTGGGTTGGTAATTGCCCATCAGTTTGTAGAACAATTAAGACAGTCAGGTTCTAACTTTTTGCTTGAAGCGATATTTAATAACTGCGGTACTACTATTACTTTCAGGGTTGGGAAAACAGATGCCCAGTTCTATGAGAAAGTGTATTGGGACCCAGATATAAAAATGGGATTCAAAGCCAACGACCTCTCCTCCTTAGGGATGGGAGAAGTTGTAATGAGGGTGATTACCAAAGCAGGGATTCAAAGCGACCCTTTCTCTGCTACAACCTTCCCTCCTGTCAAAGCTTCTAGTGAAGCTAATCCTGAATTAGTTAAACGTAGAAGTAGAGCATCCATTTGTGTTCCGAGAGAAGAAGTTATTACTTCTATTCGTGAAAGAATGGAATTTGACACCCTTCCGGATGTTACAGGCTGAGCATATTGCTCAGCTTTTTTTTATTTTTAAAGGGAAGTTTCGCCTAGACATGAATCATTAGATAGAATCAGTCAATGGTTCAAAAATACACTAAAGAGGTGCAACATATGTTATATAATAAACCGACTATTAAAAGTCCCAGCAAAGCTGGTTATTTGGAAACTTATCATTTAGAAACTGAAAATACAAAAGTTTCAATCCATACAGTTGTGGGTGGTTACGAATCTTTTCTAGGCGTTAACAACAAACAACGTCTTGCATATGTATTAAGAGGAATTGGCACAGCTATCTTTAAACCAGAAGATAAAACTGTAGCTACTCTATTAGAAGGAACTGCTGTAGAAGTGCCAGCTGCACAGTCATTTGAAATGGACGGTCAATTACGTTATGTATTGGTTGAAAGTCCAAATGGCGCAGAGATTTTAAAAAATACTAAAGAAGAGAATGTAACTGCAACTGCGGGTGATGATTCTACACTAATTTATGTGTTAAACGGAATTGGTAACCTTGTTATTGACGGTAAGATTCATGTATTAAGAGAAGAAACGTTAGCAGAAATTCCGGCTAACTCTACATATGAGTTAAAAGGTAATTTTGAATATATTATTGCTAGAGGCTAAACCTCTAAACAAACAGGCAAGTATCCATGTATGTGGTACTTGCCTGTTTGTATTTGTATAAAGGTTTTTTCGAAATAAATAAAAAAGAATCTGCAAAGGGGGAATGACAACTTGTTTGATTTTGAAAAACACTCTATAACTGAAGTTATTGAAATAGCTATTAGTGATAACAAAATTAAAGCTGGATTTGCTTACAATTATATATTAAAAAAATATGGTGGAATGGTTCATGGAATCATTAATAGAAATAACCTCTACCTTCAAGGCGGAGAGCGTGAAGATTTAGTCCAAGAAGGCTATACTGGTCTTTATAAGGCAATTAGAGATTACAAACCTGAACACGGTTCTTTTGAAAACTTTGCGAAAGTTGTTATTAGAAGACATTTAATTACGGCTATTAAAAAAGCAACAAGGTTAAAAAATAAACCTCTTAATGAAATGTATAGTTTTGATAAAACATTACCTGATAATGATAATTTGACTATGATGGATATTATAGGCTTTAAAGATGAAGTCTTAGACCGCTCTAGTTTGGACCATCTTGACCCCGAAGAGGTATTTATTTTAAGAGAAACTCAAAAACTGCAAAAAGAGCACTTAGAGCAAATCTTAAGTGAAAACGAGATGGCAGTTTACAAACTCTATTCAGAAAAGAAAAAATACCCTGAAATTATGCAAGAATTAGGTATCAGTAGCCCTAAAGAAGTTGATAATACCATTCAGCGTATTAAAAGAAAATACCGCGAAGTTTTACTGTTTGATGCGGATAACCTTACAGATATAGATATAAAGAAGCAAAAAGTAAATTAATATCTATTAAAAAGAGATTCCTAGCTATTATATAATACTAAGAATCTCTTTTCTTTTATTCCTCATTGTGTTTTGAATTTAAACTATCCACCAGTTGGTCCAAATGATTTAGTTCATGTGTAAATTCTATAAGTGCAGAAACCATAGGAAAAGCATGGTGCCAATTACTAATGTTCTCCACTTTATATAACTCAATAATTTGGTTAACAAGTTTATTTGTATTTTCAAATAAAACTTCATCTTTTTTATGCCTCTTTGAACTTTTAATTTTTTTGTCCAATTTTAAAAGTATTTTTTCCTTGTACTCTAAAAGCTCATGTAAATGACCTTCAATGTTTTTCTGTAACTCTTCAGGAAATAGTTCCTTTTTATAAAAGTAGTGTGTTTCAATTGTTTTCACTAACAAATAACTTTTATCTAAGTTATTTGTTAACTCTCTATAAACAACTAATTTCCGTGAATGTTTATATTTTGGTCTACGAATTTTACTACTAAAATCCTCCTTGTATAATAAGTATAGTTCTTTCGTCTTTTCTATATTTTTCAGCAGTTTTTCTCTTTCTTCTTTATACACATTTTCCTCAATGTTTCCCATCATAATCATTTTCATAAATCGTGTTCCATCCTCATTTACTTTTCGGACATTTTCTAGTAATTTTTTTTGATAATTTGGAGGAATAAACACTGCGTTAATAAATACAGATGATGAAATACCTACTAAAATTAGTAAAAACCTATTGAGTACAAATCCATAATCACTTGCCATTTGTGCTTGAGGAGCTTCTAAGATAGCAATTATGGTCAACACTACGATACCTATACTTTTTTCAAACCCTAAACTTAGGTTTATGGATATGGCAATAACAATTACTATCCCCACTATCCAAGGTTCTGGGTGCTGTGTAGATAATAGTGTAACCAACGCAATTGCTGCACCAATCAAGTTAGATTTAACTTGTTCAACTACATGTTTCCATGAGCGGTAAAGCGATGGCATAACTGTTAAACTAGCTGCTACAGCTGCATAGATTTCTGGCGACAAATGAAATAATTTCGCCATATAAATGGCTAGAACAACAGATAATCCTGTTTTCAGTGTCCTGGCACCAAATTTCATTCAAAATACCTCCTGAAATTTATTAATTATATGCTAAACAACATAAAAGGAGTCGGATGACTCCTTTATTATCTATTGATTTTTTCTAGGAATTCCCCAATTTCCTCGTTTGTATTGTCTAAGGA
>Ga0209463_1002006_pt1 | contig 11691 bp, 13 predicted proteins | sample AgamicMgSfrz_FD_187169 | JGI IMG/M metagenome (GOLD analysis project Ga0209463, IMG submission 187169) | Agave microbial communities from Guanajuato, Mexico - Mg.Sf.rz (SPAdes) (version 2) | ecosystem: Host-associated > Plants > Phyllosphere > Phylloplane/Leaf | place: Guanajuato, Mexico... | reverse complement strand
GAATATAATTGTTTTATACATATAATTAGGAGGAAGCTATGGAAGAAACAATAAGTCTTAAAGAGTTATTTTTAACATTAAAAAAAAGAATTATGTTAATTATTACAATTACTATGTTTGCAATAATTGTAACTGGACTAGCAAGCTACTTTGTGCTCACACCAGTTTATAAGTCTTCAACACAGATACTTGTAAATCAGTCAAAAACAGATGATTCAGCCTTCTATAACACTAATGAAGTACAAACAAACATTCAGTTAATAGGTACATACAGTGTAATTCTAAAAAGTGCAGCTATCTTAAATAATGTTAAGAATGAATTAGGGTTAGACATTAGTGTATCACAGCTGAATAGCAAAATTTCAGTGGAAAGCGCACAGAATTCTCAGATAATGACAGTTTCGGTAACTGACTCAGATCCAGCAGTTGCTTTACAAATTGCTAACAAGACAGCAGAAGTTTTTCAAAAAGAAATCTCGGAAATTATGAATGTTGATAATGTTACAGTTTTACCGCTTGCAAATGATCAGGAAAACCAGGCACCTATAAGTCCAAATCCACCTTTGAATATAGTGATTTCAGCGGCCATTGGTTTATTGATTGGAATAGGTCTGGCATTTTTACTAGAGTATTTAGATAATACGGTTAAATCAGAACAAGATATTGAAAGATTATTGGAAATTCCTGTGCTAGGAGCAATTACAACAATCGATGATAATTTTGATTCTAAATTAAAGAATGTGAATACCGGGAGAAACAGGGGTGGGTTAGTTGACAGTAAGTAAAATCAGTAAAAAGAGATTATTAGATAGTAAAAGGAAACTTGTAGCAAAGTACGATCCAAAGTCACCTATCTCAGAACAGTACCGAACAATTCGAACGAATATCATGTATTCAAGTATTGATAATGAAATACGTTCAATTATGGTTACATCTTCAGGACCGGGAGAAGGGAAGTCAACAACAACCGCAAATTTGGCTGTGGTATTTGCTCAACAGGGAAAATCTGTACTGTTGGTAGATGCAGACTTAAGAAAACCTACTGTACACTATACATTTAAGTTGAATAATATAGTGGGGTTAACATCCATACTGACTAATCAAACTACTTTAAAAGAAGCAGTAAGTAAAGCTGATGAAAGCAGTCTCTATATATTATCTAGTGGACCAGTTCCCCCGAATCCTTCCGAGCTATTAGGATCAAAAGCAATGAAAAGTTTTATGAAGGAAGCGTTAGAAGAATTCGATCTTATTATATTTGATACTCCTCCAGTATTGGCAGTTACAGATGCACAAATATTAGGGAACTTATGTAACGGAAGTGTTCTGGTTGTGAGTAGTGGTAAAACAGAAAAGGAATCGTTACTAAAAACAAAAGAGATTCTTACAAATTCAAATGGAAAACTTTTAGGTGTGGTATTAAACAATAAAAAAGCAGATAAAAAAGGAAATTATTACTATTATGGTGCAAACTAGGCATAAAAAGTAATAATGGGTAGAGAGGTGTATGATTATGATTGATATCCATTGTCATATTTTACCTGGACTTGATGATGGCCCTACAGAAATAGAAGAAAGTCTCTTAATGGCAAGAGAAGCAGTAAATGAAGGAATTAAGATTATAATTGCAACTCCTCATCATCGAAATAATAGATATGAAAATTCAAAGTCTCACATATTAAGAAATATTACTGAATTTAGCAATAAATTAAGAGAAGAAAATATCCCACTAGAAATACTTCCAGGACAAGAGAACAGAATATATGGAGAGATTATAGAAGACTATCATAAAGGGGAAATATTGACTCTCTCCAATTCAAATTATCTGTTCATTGAATTTCCTACTTCTTCAGTACCCAGGTATACAGAGAAGTTATTTTATGACCTTTTAACCGAGGGGTTAACTCCAATTATTGTCCATCCAGAACGCAACAAAGAATTACAAGGAAATTCTAATTTACTTTATGATTTAGTCAGGAATGGAGCTTTAACCCAAATAACGGCTGCGAGTTTAATAGGAAACTTTGGAAAAAGTATACAGAAGTTTTCAAGGCAATTAATAGAATACAATTTAACCCATTTCATCGCTTCAGATGCACATAATACTCATAACCGCACTTTTAAACTTTTGCATGCATATGAATACATACATAAGGAGTTTGGTCAAGACTACTTTTATTTATTTACAGAAAATTCAGAAACTTTACTCAAGGGGAACATAATTTACAAAGAAATTCCGGAAAAAATAAAAAGGAAAAAATTCCTTGGGGTTTTTTAGCTTATTCAATTCTTAGGATGTGAGTATTTAAAACCTATGTATACCAAATTGCTATATAAGTGCAATAAATTTGCTGGAGGGGTTGAGGTCAATATGTCTGATTTGGCTAAGGATGAATCTTTATACTCATCTCAAAATCTTAGTACTATTGTTGATCAGAAAAAAAGCTATTTAATTATGAAAAGATTAATTGACATATTTGGATCATTAATAGGATTAATATTATTAAGTCTTTTAATGCTTATTGTATCAATTATTATAAAATTTGAAGATCCAAATGGAACTGTTTTTTTTAAACAGGTTCGTATTGGTAAAAATGGAAAAAAATTTTATATGTATAAATTTAGGTCTATGATAGCAGATGCGGAAGACAAGCTGGAAGAACTGCTTAAATTAAATGAGATTCAAGGGGCAATGTTTAAGATGAAAAAAGACCCAAGAGTTACGAAAATCGGAAGGTTTATAAGGAAAACAAGTATTGATGAGTTACCACAATTGCTAAATGTCCTAAAAGGCGATATGAGTTTAGTAGGACCTAGGCCACCCTTGCCGAGAGAAGTAAAGGAATATACAAAGTATGATAAACAAAGACTTTTAGTTGTTCCAGGATGTACTGGATTATGGCAGGTAAGCGGTAGAAATGATTTGGATTTTAGTGAAATGGTTGAATTAGATATTCAATACATACGCAATCGCTCAGTGTTATTAGATATCAAGCTAATATTTAAAACTGTCTTAGTGCTTTTTGGATCGAAAAATGCTTTTTAATAAAAAACGGATTAACACGTTAACTGAAACTATAATAAGGTGGAGAAAATAGTTGAAAATTTGCTTTGCAGCATCTTCTGGAGGCCATCTCGAACAATTAATGATGCTAAAACCACTCATGGATAAACATGATAGTTTTGTGCTAACTGAGAAGACGGAATATAAATTTAATAGTAAGGGATCCAAAACTTTTTATGTTAAGCAAATAAATAGAAAGGAAGCACTGTTTATTATTAAATTTTTTTACTTATTCTGCACTTCTCTAAATATCTTTTTACGTGAAAAACCAGATGTCATAATTTCTACTGGTGCCTTAGCTACTATTCCTATTTGTTTAATTGCTAAATTATTCAAACGAAGACTGATATTCATAGAATCTTTTTCGAAAATAAATTCCTCAACACTAACTGGGAAATTACTGTATAAATACTCTGATTTATTTCTAATTCAATGGGAAGATCTCAGAAAGTACTATCCAAATGCTAAGTATGGAGGAGGGATATATTGATTTTTATTTCCTTGGGATCACAAAAATTTCAATTTAACCGTGTATTAGAAGAAATGGATCGATTAATTAAGGAAGAATACATACAGTGTAAAGTATTCGCACAAATTGGATATTCTACTTATATTCCAAAATATTATGAGTACAGTAAGTTTTTAGATAAAAACGAATACCTAGCTAAAATAGAGAATAGCAGCATTGTTGTTACTCATGGGGGAACAGGTTCTATTATTAATAGTGTAAAAAAAGAAAAAATGGTAATAGGAATTCCTCGTCTAGAAAAGTACGGAGAACATGTTGACAATCATCAATTAGATATTATTGAACAGTTTGCTGAGGCAGAACTGATATATGCTATTAAAGAAATGGATGAATTGTTAACGGCCCTTAATAAAGTTGAGTCCATAAATTTTCGTAAATATCAATCCAATACTGAGAATGTAATTAAGCTTCTAGAGGATTATTTAATAGGTATAAAATAGTAGGAGGTCAATATTTATGAAGGTTTTAATGATTGGATCACATCTTCAAGTAAAGGGAGGTATAACACAAGTAGTTAAGAACTATCATCAAGCTGGAATTGGAAAAAAGGTTGATTTATCATATTACCCTACGTACTATGGAAAGTCACTCCCTATAAATGTATTGTATTTCACATTAAGAGTTATTAATTTATTCATTCAACTCTTTTTATTGTCAAGAGTTTATGATGTGGCACATATTCATATGTCCTACAAAGGCAGTTTTACTAGAAAAAGAATTATTATTAATATACTAGCCAGAAAAAAAATACCTATAATTCTTCACATGCATGGATCATCCTTTAAAGATTACTATAAAGAAGCATCTAAAGGTAAACAAAAGCAAATCAGTGACACATTAAATAAAGCAAGAATAATAGTTGCCTTAGGAATATCTTGGAAGAGTTACTTTGAGTCAATTTCTAATACTAAAGTAATTTCTTTAGATAATGCAGTATTCCCTAAAAAACAAGAGCATGTACGAAATGAGAAAATGTATATTACCACAATGGGCGTCCTTTCTAAAAGAAAAGGTACTTACGACATAATTGAAGTAGCAAAAAAATTGAGAGGAAAAATAGACGAGAAATACAAGTTCTTAATAGCAGGAGACGGTGATATAGAAAAGGTTAAAAAACTAATTGAACTTAATGGATTAAGCGATATGTTTGTAATTCCAGGGTGGATTTCTGATTCGGAAGAAATTGAAAAGATTTATAGACAAAGTGCCATATATATTTTACCTTCCTATAATGAGGGAATGCCTATGTCAATTCTTGAAGCTATGAGCTATGGAATACCGATTATATCGACAAATGTAGGATCCATAGCAGCAGTTGTTGAAAAGGAAAACGGATATGTTGTTAATCCAGGAGATATAGAAAGTATAGAATCATGTATACAGCAGTTATTAAAAAATGAAGAAAAGAATGAAATCATGGGACGAAACAATATTGAAAAGATAACGAAAAATTATAATATTTATCGATCCGTTGAAGATTTAATTACTATTTATAAAAACATATCGGGTGTTAAGAATATAGCTAGTTAAGTAGGTGTTATCTTGATTAAGTCAAAAGATGATTATAAATTCTATCTCCAAGCAGATAAGGAAGCCTTAAATATAAAAAGGAAATTCCCCAGGCCAATAATAGACGATATATGGAAATTTGAAAAGATATTGAGGAAACTTGAATATTACCACAATTGTAAAAATAAAGGGATATTTAAAATATATATTCTAGCACTTAAGTTTAAATTTCATAGACTTTCACAGAAGCTAGGATTTGATATACCAATTAATGTTTTTGGTCCGGGCTTATCTATTGCTCATAGAGGAACAATAGTAGTTAATGGCAATGCTAAGGTTGGAAAAAATTGTAGAATTCATGTTTGTACAAATATTGGAACTGCTTATGATACTAAAAGTGAGGTTCCTACTTTAGGTGACAATGTTTATATTGGTCCTGGGGCGAAAATTTTCGGTTCTATAGAAATAGCTAATGGAGTAGCTATTGGAGCAAACTCTGTGGTGTCAAAAAGTTTTTTAGAGCCCAATATAACTATAGCTGGGGTACCTGCAAAGAAGATAAGTAATAAGAGTACTGTTGAGTTACTTTTTAAGATGGATTAATGAAATGCTGAGGTAATGATATGGATATATTAATTGGTGTACTTTATGGTGTAATGTCTCTGTTAAATCCCGAGATTAAAGCTTTCTATTTAGTTAAATATGGTTTTCTAATGTTAACTTGTTATGTAATATTAATACTCTATGTTCCACATATATTAAAAAAATGTAATATATTTGAAAAAAAATCGATAATTTTATTGATTTGTATTCTAATAGCTATGGGAATACCAACTGGAATTTTTAAATTATATAATCCTGATTATGAAATCACTCAATATGTTAGATTAAGCTTTTTTGTACCTATAATCATATATATATTATGGAAGAAGAGAGATTTTTCTAGTTATTTAATCAATTTTTCATTCCTTATAAACATTATCGGTGTTTTTCAGTTCTTTTTTATGGGGCAGGCAGGAAGAGTTACAGGGATATTTAGCCATCCGAATTTTTATTCTATATATTTAATAATTGTAATTATTTATATTCTGGAGCGTTTAAAGTTTAACTCATTTTACCAAAAGTATAATTACTTTTATTATATTTATATCTTATTTATCCTGGCATTGATCTTATTTGGTACAGGCGCGCGTACTTCCTTTATAACAATAATAGTTGTGCTTTTGTTTAATTTTTGTCTTAACCTTAGAAAAAAACCACAATCTCTCTTTATTCTAATAACCATTGCTACACTTGGTTTTTTATTACTTATTAGGTTTAAGTCAACGTTATTTCAGACAAGAATATTCAATCTAGAATATGGAAATACCTATACGAACCAAGTAAACTCTTTTGAATGGAGGCTTTTACGTTGGTCCGATGGTTTGATTGAATTTACAAACCAGAGTGTTTTAGGGAAAATTTTTGGTACTGGTTGGCAAAGTAGCCCGCTTCTATCACCAACTTTTAAAGGTTTCAGTATGCATAATGAATACCTTAGGATGTTAGTTGATTTTGGTGTAGTAGGATTAATTATATTCCTAGTTATGTTGGTTGCTTTCTTCTCTATAGGCTTAAAAAGGATTGATTTAAGAGGGCATTATTCTTTGTGTCTAATTATGATTGTAATTATAATAGCCGGAATAACTGAAAATATATTTGTATCAAGTGAATCCTTTTCCATTTTGGTACTAAGTATTGCAAATAGTTTCTCTACTATACAATTTAAAATAAAGGACAGTAAAATGATCTTAAGAGAAATGGATAGTGCTACAAATAAAAAAATATATGAAGGGGTGTAAATTATGGATAACCCTTTAATTAGTATTATTGTTCCTGTATATAATGTTGAAGAATACTTACCAAGATGTATAAAGTCAATATTAGCACAAACATATCCAAACTTTGAGTTGCTTCTTATTAATGATGGTTCTACAGATAATTCATTACATATATTAGAGCAATTTTCCAGGTTGGATGAAAGGATTACGATTTATTCTAAGGATAACGGAGGTCAGGCGAGTGCAAGAAATTTGGGATTAGAGAAAATGAATGGTGAATATTTAATTATGGTTGATAGTGATGATTATATTGATCATAAGCTATTAGAAGTTTGTCTTGAAGCTATGAGTAACCATAACTGTGATTTAGTTCTTTTTGATAGGTATGATGTCAATCAAAATGGGGATAAAAGATATTATTCTATAGGTAGCGGCACTTCTATCAGAGATGCTGGGAGCATACCTTGGAATAAGTTTTATAAAGCAGAACTTTGGGAGGGTTGCTACTTTCCAGAGGGATACTGGTATGAAGATTTAGGGATAATTCCAGTAATTGTATCTAGAGCCCGAAAAATTGTTAATATAAATATTCCATTGTATTACTATGAAACTACTAGAAATGGTTCACAAACAAATGCAATTAGAGCTAGTAAATTTTTAGATATAATAGCAATGCTTGATAATGCAAACAATAAAATAAAGGAGTTGGGACTACTAGAAGAAAAAAAACTAGAAGTCCAAAAATTGTATATTGAGCATTTAATATATGTCACTATATTAATTAGAGTTGTAAAAGTTAAGGACAAAAGTGTGAGAGTTGAATTAATTGATAAAATTAATAGCTTTGTTAAAAAAGAATTACCTGATTGGAGAGACATTGAATATTCTCAAGGGAACCTTTTGACAAGCAGAATAAGGAAATTGATTCTTGAACTATATTTGAATAAAAACTTCTTATTAGGAGACTTAATTTGGAAGTATCCGAAGCTGATTAAGAGAAAGTTAAGCGGATTCTAAATTGATATTCTCATGGAGTATGGAGGGGATGGTAGTATGCGAATTTTAGTAGATGCATACACGGAGAAGAATCTTGGTGACGATTTATTCTTAAAAATATTATTTGATAGATATCCTAACAATATAGAGTGGTTTGTAAAATCGAAAAACCAAGAAAATTTACAAGCCTTCCGTAATTACGGGAATGTCTATCATTTTAATAAAGGTCAACTAAGTTATAAGGATTTTGATGCTGTTATTAATATAGGTGGATCAATTTTTATGCAAAACGGAAATTGGTGGATTAAACAACTCATAAAAAGATTAATGTATGCTCTTCCAATGAAATTGCATAAAAAGCCTGTTTATATAATTGGCTGTAATTATGGTCCTTCGAACAGTAAGTTAATGTATATATTGAATAAATTATATATTCAACATTTTGTTCGTGATATTTCTTTCAGAGATAACGAAAGCTATAGTTTGTTTGAAAATTTGCCGAATGTACGTTTTAGCCCTGATATAGTTTATTCTTTAGAAAATAAACTAATAAAAAGGGAGAAAAGTAAAAAATTAGGAATTAGTATCATGCATTTTGAAGATAAGAAAGTTAATGATACTTATATCCACAAGATGGTTGAACTTACAAAGCTTTTTTTAATTGATGGGTACGAAGTAGAGTTTTTTTCATTTTGTGAAAACCAAAATGATGAACAAACTTTTATAAAAATTGAAACCATTCTAGGTAAAAAACTGGTTCATAATCTTTATCGCGGGAAAGATTTGAATGCATATTTAGAGAGATTTAGTATACAAGATTACTTCATTACCCTCAGATTTCATTCTTTAATCCTAGCACAGATCTATAACACTACGTACTACCCAATTATATATAGCAAAAAAACTTCAAACGTTCTGGAGGATCAAGGGTTTAAAGGCAACTATACAACAATAGAACATATTAATTGTTTAACAATTGATCATATAAAGAGACAATTTAAAGATAATTCTATTAACTTTGGTTTAAAACAGGAAATAAGTATAAATGCAGCTGAGCACTTTAAAGAAATTGACCAATTTTTAAAATTAAACAAAAGTAACGTTTGGAAAGCAGCTCCTACTGTAGAGAACGTTAAAAATCTGCAATAGAGAGTTGGGAGAAATTGAGTACGTACAAAAAACTTTTAAATAACTCTATTATCTTCGCTATCGGTAACTTAGGTACAAAATTTATTGTGTTTTTTTTGGTCCCAATATATACATATTACTTATCTACTGCTGAATATGGTCAGGTTGACTTATTAACAACTACTTTAAGTCTAATGTTACCACTTATTAATTTAAGTATATTTGATGCAGTTTTTAGGTTTGTTATGGACTTAAAATATGATAAGCATCAAATATTATTAAATGCATTAATTATTACGGTTATTGGTTTTTTGTTATTAGTTACAATTTATCCAATATTGAGTTTTCTCTTGCCAATAGAAAATAATATTATAATTTTTTATTTAATTATACTGTTCCAATCAATCAATGCATCTTTATCACAGTATATAAGAGCGATTGGTGAGGTAAAGTTATTTGCATTGAATGGTATGTTAAATGCCTTACTAATGCTGATATTAAATATAGTTTTTTTAGTGAATTTTGGTCTGGGTTTAGCGGGATACTTATATGCGTTTTTGATAGCAAATATTATTTGCTGCCTTTTTCTTTATATTTTTAGTGAAGTTAAAAAAGTTCTTGTATGGAGAAATAGGTACAAATTAAATGTAAAGCTGATTAGGGAGATGTTAGTTTACAGCACTCCTCTAATACCAAACACATTGATGTGGTGGATCATGGCTCTATCTGACAGATTTGTGATAACAATCTTTTTAGGGTTGGGAGCAAATGGAATTTATGCAGTAGCGAATAAGATACCTAATTTACTAAATATTGCAAATACAATCTTTTTCCAGGCTTGGCAGATGACAGCCGTAGAGGAAGCAGATTCAAAGAAAAAGGATATTATTTTTTCTAAGGTTTTTGAAGTTTTCTCTGTAATGATGCTTCTTGTAGCGTCATTATTAATTTTAAATGTAAAGATTATTATTAACCTATTAGCATCGGCAGACTTTTTTCTAGCATGGAAGTATGTTCCGTTTTTAATATTAGGCACAGTTTTTTCAAGTTTTGCAGGTTTTTTAGGAACTAATTACATAGCTACTAAAAAAACCAGGGGAGTATTTAAGACTTCATTAATCGGAGGGGTTATAAACGTAGTCTTAAACTTTTCGTTAATACCGTTCATCGGAATTAATGGTGCCTCCATTAGTACAATGGTAAGCTTTTTTCTTATATGGATAATTAGAATCAAAGATACTAAGAAATTTGTTTCAATAAAAATTAACATGAAAAATATGGTGATGACGCTATCTTTAATTTTCATCCAGATACTTATTTTATATTTGGAAGTAAAACTTTCTTATATTTATCAACTAATAGTTTTTGCTGCAATACTAGCAGTTAATTATAAAACTATTCAATTGGCTTTAGGAGTAACAGGAAGAATAGTATTTAAAAAGTATAGAGTTCTTTCAAAAAGTAGTTAACTGAAACAAGTATTTATTAGTATATAGAAGGATAAATATTATGAAGAAAAAGCATGTATTAGCGATGTTATTATGTTTTGTTTTTATGTCAATAATCATTGGTTATGTAAAAAGTAATAATAAACCAGATCTTTATATTGATTTTGAGAAAGCAACACTATTGAAAAGTGAAAATATCATCAAATCTAAGAAATCAAATTTTGATATTCAAGGTACGCCTGATGGTCTAGCAGTTACTAATTCCCTTAGTAAAAAAGGGAAGAATTCAATAGCTTTTGAGTTGGATGCCAATGAAGCAAGAAGAGAATTGAAAATAGTCGATATCCCTAACAATAAAACAAAATATATATCCTTCAGTGTTTTTTTTCCTCAAAGTTATGAAATTCCAAACAATTGGAATTTGTTTTCGCAATGGTGGCAAGGAGCACCGGCTTCACCTCCAATAGCTTTTGAACTTGAGCCGAATTCTTCAAGTTTTAAATTTAGGATAGTAACCAGAGATGGAACTGTAAGTGATTTTAACATGAGAACACAGTATTTAGGCTTATTAGAAAAAAATAAATGGCAAGATTTTATTATAAAGATATTTATTGATGACACAGGTGCTGATAATGGTGAACTGGTAGTCTGGCAAAATGGAACTAAAATTGTCCAGTATAAAGGTAAGTTGGGTTATACAGATTTAAAGGATAAAGTTAATTTTAGAATAGGGCTATATCGCTCAAAAAATATAAATACAATGGCTAAAGCTTATTATGATGAAGTAAAAGTAGGAAACACTTTTGAACAGGTGAAATAACTTGAATGTTATAAAAATTAACTCATAAAGGGGTAGAAAGTAAATGACTAACATTACAGTAGCAGGAACTGGTTATGTAGGCCTAGTCACAGGTGTTTGTTTAGCTGAAGTAGGACATTCAGTTACTTGTGTGGATAACGTACAAGAAAAAATTGACCTTTTAAATAAAGGTATTTCTCCTATTTATGAACCAGAATTAGATCTGTTGATTGTTAAAAATGCTCAGGAGGGTAAGCTGAATTTCACCACAGATTATGAAAGTGCTTATAGAAAATCTGATGTTGTTTTTATTGGAGTTGGTACACCTGAAAACGAGGATGGATCCGCTAACTTAAATTTTGTATACACAGTTGCTCGCCAAATTGCGGAAAACATTA
>Ga0209463_1002005_pt1 | contig 11693 bp, 28 predicted proteins | sample AgamicMgSfrz_FD_187169 | JGI IMG/M metagenome (GOLD analysis project Ga0209463, IMG submission 187169) | Agave microbial communities from Guanajuato, Mexico - Mg.Sf.rz (SPAdes) (version 2) | ecosystem: Host-associated > Plants > Phyllosphere > Phylloplane/Leaf | place: Guanajuato, Mexico... | reverse complement strand
AGGGAGGTGAATACAGTGAATTTAGATACAGCAAGACTAGCCCTCATTATCTTCTTTGCGGGTCTGGCGTTAACCTTATTATTCCTCTTTGGTCCTATTGGTCTATTCTTCGGAATTATCTTTGCTGCTGCAGGCGCTGCAGGATGGATAAACGAAGGGAGGAAGATGGATGATGAAGCAGACCATGATTACATCCGAGACTTAGAGGAGCGTACAGCTAGATTAGAGAAACAGTTAAAAGATAAAGAAGAAAAATAACTATTTTTTTTTAATAGGTTGTTGACTAATAAACAATATAGTGATACAATGGTTGTACCAACGTACATAAGGAGGAGAAATGATATGCGGGATATGCGAGCTAGGTACTTATTGGAGGTTCTACCATTAATGAGAAACGGGGAAATTGCAGATTGTACTACTAAACATGTTCACAGTATTATGAAGAAAGACGGGAAATTCTACTTTTATTATAAATATGGGGAAGAATATGTAACTAGAGAAATGGTTGTAGACGATGCACTTATGAAGTGCTCGTTTAAAATAAGACCGAACTTTATCTCATGGCAGGAAGCTTTTCAGGATTTGAAAGACGGTTATACTATTCGTGGTTATGATTCGGAAGAACTGGATTCTTACTATGATCTAGCAGATACAGATACAACTATGAGTCTGGCAGAAGAATTTCCTGCTCTTGACTTGGCTACCCTTTTCCAGTTAAAATGGGTTAGTATGAAGGAGGGAAAATAAATGGAAATGTATAAAACAGTAGATGAAGCAATCGATTCTATTAATGAACAGGTGTCTGCTTTCTTAGGAAGAGCTTGTATGTTTCACGTAGGAATCGAAGTAGTAGACGAGCTCCGGGACTACACACCGTTCAATGTAGAAGACTGGGGTATATACGAAGATCAAGAAAAGAAGACTGTTACAATTTATAATGAAGATGCGGAACCGTTTCTAATCCTTGTAGGTGACGAGAAAAATGAAATAACAAAGTTTGGTGTGTCCTCAGAGACATTGGAAGGTATGATTAACATAGCGTAATAAAGAGGAGTTAGCAGCTCCTCTTTTTCTTTTAAAAATTTTTAAAAAGGTATTGACTATTAATCAACTAGATGTTACTATAATTATACAAGCTATACAAAATATGAAACAAGAAATGAGGTAACACAAATGGATAGAAGAGAGATGGAAAGGAACGTAAAAGTCCTTGTAAACTGTTGGAAACAAGATAAGCTGTTGGAATACTCTTACATAAGTTCCCTCATACACCAAAGACATAATTCAGCGTACATTGTTGAACTTATGAAAGAAGTTAAGAAGGGTATCGAAGCAACTGTTACTGAGCAGCAGAAAAAGCCGCTAATCACTTACGAAGAACGAATGGAAATCACGAATGAGTGGAACCTAATCGGAGAAAACGACTGTCGGCAAGCTCTACCTCACATTACTGAACGTCTTAATCAAATTTTAAACAGTGTATCTGAGCCTGAAAAGATTAACTGTGGGTGCTACGTCTGGAGTGAAGTAGCTCAAGAGCATGTAGAGCCTAACCCGGGTTGCTGGAAGTGTGAAGGTAAGGGCTGGTATTTTAAAGGACAAAAAGGAAATAAACCTAAGCATAACTTTAAGATGGAGTACCTAGCTGAATGGGTACCGACTAACGAGGAGGAGAAATAAATGGAGATAGTAGATGTAATTTACTGCTTAAACGATGAATTTACAGATCAGCTATTCGATTATTTAGTAAAAAGCGGGTACGCTGTAACAAAAGCTAATGCTGAAATTGATACAGGTACTTGGGGAAAGGTAGCAGCTAAGCAGCTTATGGTTATGCGTCCAGAACTCCCGGAGGCTAAAAGAATGGAGCGCTGGTGGGATGATAAAGAGGTTGAAAAGCTAAACGCTGCAGGAACTCAAACAGGTAGATTTAGCTCTGAGAAGGAAAACAAAGCAGGGACACCTAAAGGAGGAAGAAAATGAGTAAAGGTACAGATGTTTCGGAGGGGTGGAAGAAGCAGGAACCTTTCTGGAGAGAGGTATCGTTCAGTACTGCAATCAGTATCTGGTCTGGTCGAAGAGTTACAGTTAAATGTGTAGTTAAAGCAGACAATGGTTACGGGGAAAAGGAAAATGTAGAACTTGTATTTCCGGGTAATCTACCTTTATATGGTCTGTCACACACAATGGCTAACCAAGGTAAATGGTACGCATACGAGGAGGGGGAGTAAACAATGGGTTACAAAGGTATAGCTGTAAACGGTTTGCCAGATGCTACACAAAGACGCTGCTTCGACTGTAGACATTGTGAAGCATTTGTATCGTGGTGGTGTACATCTGAAGCAGCCACAAAGTATAGAGGGACAAAGATACCCGGTATACGTAACTGTACGTTCTGGGAACCTATCCCTACTAAACAGGAACTGCTTGATAAACGATCTTGGCTAGGGAAATTGTTTAACACACCGTTGTCATCCTACTATATAGAGATAGATTGCAGTAAGAATAATAAGGAGGGGTTTTAAATGGAAAAAGTAGTATACACTCGTATCTTTCTAGGGAGACTTAGAAGATACCGAGTGCTATCTGAAACATTAACTCATGTTTATTTACAAGATATGGATAAGAATACTAAAAGTTTTAATGTAACTCATCAGTATCTAAAAGAACATTATACAAAGAATGTTAGGGAGGAAGAATAAATGAGATTTTCATTGTCACAGGAGCTAGCACAAATCGTAGTTAACAGTAAGACGAAGGAAGAGGCAGCAGTAAGCTTACTCAAACATCTATCGCAGGAGTTTTATTTAATTCACGGTTCACCTACTAATAAAGAGTATAAGGAGCTTTTTGCTAACCTTGACGTGTTCAACACCCCTATCTACAGCAGAGTAGAGAGCCTACTTCATATGCGTAACTATGATTTAGAGAACAATATGAAAGTTATTAGTAGCTCACGGAATGAGAACTACGGAGAAGCTGCCAAAGTTATTGAGAGTAAGACACTGATGTACCAGAACTCACGATCTGACAAGGTACTTGTTATTAAGACTGCAGAAGGTTATTTAGAGGACGTGTGGGAACACTTGGATGACGAGCCTATAAACTATAGCTTTACAGACAACATTCGAGGTGCATTAAAATTCTCTACTACACGTAAAGGTGGGCTAGAGCCTCCTAAGTATCTATACAACATAGAGACAGGAGCGTCCATTAACCATCTAGCAGACGCAGCTAACTACCTAAGAGGCATACTCCAGCCTGTAAAAATAACAGAACTAGAGATTTATGAGATTGACCAAACTAAAGGAGGAGAGTAAATGACACCTGAAGAAACCCTTGAAAGTATTAAGAAGGAGATTACAGAGTTAATTGAGATAGAAGAAATGAAGGTACAGCACCATAAACATCTGTCGGGTAAGGTAAGAAGTGAATATTTCTACAGAGGTAGGTTATCCTATATGAAACACCTACTATATATCATCGATAACAGAGGAAGTATACGTACATGAGTAAGTAACCTAGTTACAGTAGATACTACAGCATAATTAAGATAGAGTCTACTGTAACTTTTTTTTTAAATATCTATTGACTATTAGACAAGGGGATGCTATACTAGGTTTATAGATAAGATACAGACAAGCATAGGGGAGGGGAGTTACAGTGAGTGATAAGCTACATGATACAAGCCGTTTAGAATTAATGGAACATGAAGCTGCTACAGTGTATGACATCGGGGGAATGATGACTGTAACCATGAAAGAGGGGACTGATGGTTTCCACGGTCACTATTCTAAGAATGGTAGTAATGCAGTCTATATGTTTGATGGACAAGGAATGACTCGTAAGCAGATCATTAAGACTTTTTGGGACTCGATTAAGGACAACCCAGTAGGAGGTGAGTAGGTGGCTATAGTAACCGGGCAGTTGAATCTTCCTCCACCGCTTAGTAACAAAGAGAATAAGGAACTATTCAAAGTGTACGAGCTGGATAGAGAAGATACAGAGTTACGTGACAAGATCATAGAGGGTAACATGCGACTAGTCATATACATAGCTAGAAAATTCCATAATACTGGAATACCTCACGATGACTTAGTTAGCATAGGTACATGGGGTATGATGAAGGCAGTAAACACGTACAAAACGGATAAAGCTACCAACTTTGCCACTTACTCTACCCGCTGTGTTGAAAATGAAATCCTTATGTACTTGCGGAAACATAATAAACATGCTAAAGTAAAATCCTTGGACACAGTCATTCACAATAGTGATGATGGGGGTGAGTTAACCCTAGAGGATAGGATAGCGGATGAGAACATTGAACCTATGGATAATTATTTCGTTAAAAATGAAGATAGGGAGGATGTATACGAAGCTATGCGTGAGGCACTGACTGAGGATGAGCGGAAGATAGTAGAGACTTACTTCCTCCAGAATCTTCGTCAGTCCGGTACCGGCAAAGCTCTGGGGATATCTCAATCCTACGTGTCTAGGTTGAAAAATCGGTCTGTTAACAAGATTAAGAAGTACATTAACAAGAAGTACAGAGATGGCAGTCTCAAGACTAATACGATGGGTGAACGTATTCAACCTATCAAGGAAACTGAGTTAGTTAAGCCAAAAAATATTATAGAACCTAGGGAGGAAAATAATATGAGTAATTACCAACGTTATGCAGGGATGGAAGTACGTAGCCAAGAGGAATGGGAAGCTATTAAACTAATTGAAGAAACTAGAATGGGATATAAAGAGATTGAAGAGAAAACTGGTGCTCAGTATACTCGTATTGCCGCTTTTGGTAATAAGTTACGATCTAAGTCACTGCGTAAAGATATTCAACGTGAAGTAGCTCGTAAGAATGCTGCCCGCACAAATGAAGTAAGACAGGCTAATAAGGAAAAGAAACAAGCAGTTAACTCACAGATTCAAGGTAGTAGACCAGCGGCTAATCCGGTACCACCTATGGGGGTTAAGCCTACGTTCCCGGGTAAGAACTTTAAACCAGAGAACTTAGTACAGACTACACCACAGGCTCCTAGTAGCTCCCTAGGGAGCGATCATGTAGAGGCAGCAACCAAAGCCTTAGCAGACCTTAAACAAGCTCAGTTCGAGGCGTTTAAGGCTAGTGTAGAAGACACACTTAAAGCTGAAGATAAGCCTGTTGAGTTTGATGGGTTAAGCAAGGACGCTATTAAGGAAACTACAGAGACAGAACTACCGGATTTTGAACCGATTCACCAATTAGCGGACGAGATTGCTGAAGCAGCTAAAGAGAAAGCTAAGAAAGGTACTATCCAGCGTAACATGTATATCAATACAGAGCTTAGCGGTGAAGATATTCCATTGCATATCTTTATTAATGAAATAGAAGAGCTGCGTGATCTTTTACTAGGTGCTGGAGGAGCTAACGTAAACTTCTCATTAAAAGTTACGGCTACTCAAAAGTAAGTATACAGAAAAAGAGGCTAAAAATACAGTCTCTTTTTTTTTATAAATACATGTTGACTTGTGGTTAACAGTCTGCTATACTAAGAGTATACCAAATGAAGGAGCTGTTGCTACATGAAAGAAACAATGGAAATGTTTGATAATGTGCTCAAAATTCTACAGAGTGATTATAAGTATGTTCCGCTAACTAGAGAGCATGCTATTCAGATGTTCATAGACTTACGGGATGAGTTGGAAGGTCACTTTGAGTTAGACGATGTCAATATTAAAATGGATGGTTATAGTGGTACCAGCATTTACGTTACAAACGGTCAGGAAGAGTTCATGATGACTATTCGTGCAGACAATAAAGGATACTTTGGTAATGTTTCGTGGGATACTAAGAAGTTCGTAGAGCTCTATACAGAGGAGGAATCGTCATGAGTATACCAAACTATATGGAAGTTGAAAAGTTGTTATTAGAAGCGGGTGTAGCTCCGGGAGATATCGCTGTTACAGTCCTTGATTACTTTATGGGGCTAGCAGCTATAGACGCAGGAGAGCAGCCTTCAGAGGGTGAGTGGGACGCAGTAAATAAAGTAGAAGAAATAAAGGAGAGCTTATAATGGATAACTGTAAATGGTGTGGAGATAGTTTCAATGATACTGAGAACTACGGTTTCTGTACTTACGATTGTTGGAATAAGGCAGTAACATACGGACTACCTGAGGAGGAAGAAAAGTAAATGGGAATTAGATATAGTATGAACTTAGAAGAACTAGTGGAAGTGTTAAAGGAAGTAAAGAAGGTACGTACAATTGATTATGTAAAGCCTCAGTTTCATTCAGAGACTGGGATGATAACTGCAATTACTTTCTCAAATAGAAAGTTAGTACACACGATCAGTGTACTAGACATAGTTATGGGTGACCAGAGCCTATACGAAACAGTCTTAATGTACTTAAAAGAAATGCAGATAAAAAGTAAAAATATCCATTGACTTTAAATCAACAGTGTGCTAAACTAAGAGTATACCAAATGAGGGAGGAATAACAAATGAGATCGGAAAAAGATATTATGAAGAAGATAGGCTACATTACAGAAAGAAAGAATTACTGGAAGAACAGGTTAGACGTAATAGCGGAAACAGGGCAGGATAACACAACTGCATACCATACCTATAGATACTGGGCGGCACAGGAAGCAGCACTAAAATATGTAGTAGGTCTTCAGGATTCACTAGTTATTCAAAACTAAGGAGGAAATTAAAATGGAGAATGTTATTGATAAACTGATTAGAGAGGTGCAGCAGTATTCCTTGCAAGACATCCATATAGTAGCTGAGCAGAATCGAAAGAGAATGCAGGCAGCTATAGTAGCTTCAGAGATTAATGAGATACTTTTAAATGATCGCCACATTGGTAGTTCCCGGTGAGTTAGTAGCTTACTGGTTCATATAAACTAAAATAAAACATTACTAGGGGGAAATTATAATGATGACATTCGGTGTGTTGGTAGGGTTAGCTGCATTAGTGATCTTTGTATTAGGTATTAAGAAGTTAGTAGGTGAAAAGAAGAAGGCTGCACTGTTCCTGATACTATCTACCTTCTTGGCATTCATGGGTGCAGGGTTCATTGCAGTAGGTGCTGGTGATAACATACAGGAAGAGGCAGCTGTTACTAGTAGCTCACCAGACGAAGATAAGCCAGCCGTTAAGGAAACAGAAGTAGCCCCTCAGCCAGAAGAGAAAGAAGAAGTAGCTCCTGAGCCTGAGCCGGAGCCAGAACCCGAAGTAGTATTAGAGCCTGTTACATTAGGTACAGGTACATTTGTAATCGGTGATGACATTCCAGCAGGACGTTACACAGTTAGCACTCAGGAACGCGGAGGTAACTTCTACACTTACGATAGCTGGGGCTTACTAGATGTTAATGAAATGTTGGGAACTGCTCCAGACTACTATGTAAATAATATTACTATAGAGCTAGAAGAAGGCGGACAAATTGAAATTAGTGGTCTTAACCAAGTGTTATTTACACCTAAGTAAACTCGACTATGATATAATTAGTTAACTTATAACAGTCCATTGTTAGGAGAGGTTAGTAGCTCCCTAGCGGTGGACTTTTTACTTAGTAGCACACCACACCGATCAGTGAAATGTCCTAGTAGCTCCTTGTACGTAAGTAGCTCCCTACGAGGAGGTCATTTATGTAAGTAGCTCCCCACACAGCGGGGTGGGCTGCCGGGCAGGATGTGAGGTAGGTACTGGAAAGATTTTTGTTTTCTTTATATAGGAAGAAACACGGAATTATAAAAAAGTTTTGAAATATTGTTGACTTTCTGTTAACAGTCCTCTATACTTAAGATATACCAATAAGGGAGATGTTGACAATGACAAAAGAATCTATTATCACATTAGCAAACAAAGGCGGCTTTCTTCATTCTAAAGAGTATGAATGTTTTGCAGACTTGGACGGAGCACATGCAAAAGAATTTTTAGAAAATAAAGGATTTACTGTTGCATTTAATAAAGATACAGGTTATAATGGAATTGCAGTTACAACATGTGGCATACACCTTTCAACAAATGGATACATGTATAAAAAGAAGTTTTAGAAAAAAATTTAAAAAGGTGTTGACTTTCCGTTAACACCTATGCTAAACTAATAATAGATCAAACAAAGGGAGATGTTGATAATGGAAAGCATGGAACTAACTTGGAAAGCGTATGGAGATATTAACCCAATTGAGCACGGTGGAGAGTGGGTACTTCCTAATAAAGATTCTGATACTGATTTCTTTATTGTACGAATTATTAATCTTGACAGCGCATGCGGTGAGCCCGGTTTTTTAATAGAAGTTATCCGTATAGATATCAATGATTACAATGAAGAAGATATAGAAGATGTAAAAAGCTTTATAGGTGCAGATGACACCACAGAAAACGCAGTTATAGCAATTGGTTTCTTACAGTATTACGGTCCTGAACATTTAGGAGGGGACAGCGTAAAGCACGATACAGAAGAGGAAGCCCGCGCAGATTTAGAAATGCATGGAATAGATTTATAAAAAAAAATTAAATATAGGTGTTGACTTTAGGTTAACACCTATGCTATACTTAAGTTAATCCAATAAGGAAAGGGAGTAATAATATGTATAACGAAATTAAAGATTATGGGTTTTTAGAAAATGATGTTCAATTCTTATTCTGTACAACTGATGACAAAGAGGTGTCTATTAAGAAGAACCGCGATTGGTTTTTCAATCATGAAGCTGAAGAAATGGATTATAAAATTAGTTATACCATTCTTGTTAATAAAGAGGTATTCATGAATTTTCCTGATAGTGTAGACCGTACAACAGTGGAAAACTTTGCTAATATGCAGTTTGAAATAGATGAAGAGGCTACTGACAGCCTAGAAGAAATGCATGCAATATATGAGTCTGAAAGAAGACTTGGAGCATAAATTTATTTTAAAAGGTGGTTGACTTTCAATCAGCCACCTGCTATAATTAAACTATACCAATAAGGGAGATGTTGACAATGACTTTAAGCAATAATGAAAAATTGTTACTAATTAAAACTTACTATAATGATGGGCGTATCGGTAGAAATATAGAGTGTGAAGATATGGTTTATACTCGTAAAACTAGGTTCTGTGTTCCCGGGTATCTTGACATGATTCAAGCACCAACAACACGCAATCAGTATAGAGGCTTCGAAGTATTTGAAATTGATAACGTAGAAGATCAAAACATTATAAGGCATGTGGAAAGCCGTGGAGATACTACCGCGGAAACCACGGAAGAATGTTGCGGGCACTGTGGTGCAGAGGTAGACCTGAGAAATGAAATGGTAGCACAAACATGCCCCAACTGTCAAGAGCGTATTTTACCTTGTTCCTATTGTTCAGACATAAAAGGAAGCCTTCGAAATTGTGCTCTATGTCCTCTAGGAGGCTGAAAAAAAAAGTTTTAAAGTAGTGTTGACATAGAGCCAACACATATGATAGAATGAAGATAGTTAAAAAATACTTAATTAAAAGGGAGAATGATTTATTATGACAAAATTATCTATTAACGAAATGAAAGCTATTCAACTAGAAAATGGACACAACTGGTTCGATGAGGACGCAATGAATTTTTTCAACACAGTAATTGAAACACAACCTAATAAAATTAATATCTTTATTACATCGGAGCGTATGGAGCTTGACATGCCAAAGAAATACTCTCTACGTTGGTTCAATCCTGAGACTGCTCATGTTGACACACTTGGAGAGTTCCAAGCTTATGATACACTAGCAGAAGCTAGGGACGCAAGAAAAGAATATACTAATTCATTCGAAGAATGGCACACAGTAAGACCGTAACTTGTAACAAATAATAAAATAGGTGTTGACTTAGTGTTAACACCTATGCTATAATACATAATAGAAGGAGATGTACAGATGAAATATCTTATGAACAAACTGGAGTTATCAGAAACGCAAATACTAGCAACTATTATATTTACTCTACTTGGATTCGGTTTGACTGTACTTATCTGTAAGGCGTTGGGCTGGTATTTCATCGCAAACAATTTATAAAAAGGTGTTGACTTAGTGTTAACACCTATGCTATAATAAATTATAAGCTAATAAAGGGAGATGTTGATAATGCGTGTACAAAGTGATGCAAGTCCTATGGATATCTTGAAAGCTCTAGAAAAGAACGCTACTACTCTAGAGGCGTACAAAAGAAAGAACGAAAGCATGTTCCAAAAGATTGATAAGCAGTTTAAAAACTTCTTTAAAAAACTTTTAAAATAATGTTGACTTTAAGTTAACAGCATGCTATACTTAAGATAGTTAGAAAATACTTAGTCTAAAGGGAGATGTTCTTAATGAACTTAAAAGAAAAATGGGCAAACGTTAACTTGTTGGATGTAGTGGTAACATTTCAAAAGGGTAAGGATTACTTCACAGTACTAAAGGCTAAAGGTGACATAGTTTTAGTGGAGGACACAAAAGGCAACTATTATGAATCACATATCAATAACGCTCGTAATGAGTGGTTAAAGTTTAAAAATAGATTGCCAGTTGATTGGGTTCCAAACTATATGCTTAAGATTCATAAATTCAAGGTTGGTCAAATCATTAAAGCTGAAGAGCTGGACGGATTCAGAAAATTTGATATAGTTCATTCTACCACATATGTTGACCACGTTCACCGCTGTGAGGTAAAAGATGGTGTTATGATTCTAAACTATAATGATAATCAAGGCATATCATACCCAGCATGCGGTGAGTATGAAGTTATCAGAACATTTGAAGATAGTTTTTCAATAAAGCCAATCAGCTAAAAAAATTAAATATAGGTGTTGACTTTCCGTTAACACCTATGCTATACTTAATGTATACCAATCAAAGGGAGATGATCGATTATGAAAACAACAACTGATGTATTACAGGCTGCTAACAATTTAATGGAAAATGCTAAAAAGGTGACAAACCGTGAAGAGCATGCCGCTTGGTGGGATAAAAAGGTAGATGTATATTTAGCTGTAAATAGCGCGCTTGAATCCGGTGCCTTCACTGGTGAGGCATATGCAGAACTAAAACAGGCTCAACATATCATAAGCAAAGCAGAATTGCAAGCCGCACAATATGCACTAGAAGCATAAAAAAAACTTTTAAATAGGTGTTGACTTTCCGTTAACACCTATGCTATAATAAAGATAGTTAGAAAATACTTAATCTAAAGGGAGATGTTGTAAAATGGTAGAATTAAATATTTTAAACGTAGCGGCTATGCTAAACTTGACAGGTGCTCCACTTGCAGAGGAGATGTTCACAGAAAAAGTAAAAGAGTTAAAATATGTTTCATTTGGCAAACGTAACGAGTTCTTTATTACTGCTAAAGAGTTTGAAGAGGTAGGGGACATGGTGCAGGAAGCAATAGAAGCATATGACAACACGGAAGAACTAGAATGCTCTTATCTTGAGTCTACTAATGAACATGTTCTAAATGTTGGTAATCATATCATATGTGACGAAATGACACAAGAGCAAGCGGAAGGACTATATAATAAATTTATCTAAAAATTAAATATAGGTGTTGACTTAAGGTTAACACCTATGCTATACTTAAGATAGTTAGAAAATACTTAATTAAATCAAAGGGAGATGTTTTATAATGAATCAATATAACTTTTCAAATCTAATTAGCGGTAGACACTATGATAGAGAAAACTATGAGTGGGTTGACTCTTCTAATGAGT
>Ga0209463_1002004_pt1 | contig 11695 bp, 10 predicted proteins | sample AgamicMgSfrz_FD_187169 | JGI IMG/M metagenome (GOLD analysis project Ga0209463, IMG submission 187169) | Agave microbial communities from Guanajuato, Mexico - Mg.Sf.rz (SPAdes) (version 2) | ecosystem: Host-associated > Plants > Phyllosphere > Phylloplane/Leaf | place: Guanajuato, Mexico... | reverse complement strand
CCCTTCCGAAAGCTGACAAAGATTTAGCGCAAGCGCGAAAATTCGCCTCGCAATTCTCCTTCCGAAAAGCAAAGCATGCGATGAACGAATCCATAAGTGGTTTAGATGACGCTGATAATCGTATTACAGGTGTTTTAAATGAATTACAGCAATTGTTAGAAAGCCATGAGAAAAATAGCTCGGAAATTGAAGGGTTACGTGATACATATCGTAGTATGAAAAAGAGTGTTCTTGCTCATAGACATATGTATGGGGCAGCAGAGCAGAAAATCGAAGAGATGCTAGACGCTGAATCTAATAAATTTAAAAGTTTTGAAGAAGCAACAGATAATGGTGACTACTTAAAAGCGAGAGAAATTGTTATTAGTTTAGAAGAAGGTTTAGCTGGTTTAGAAATCATTATTCACCAAATTCCAGATTTATTAGTAGAGTGTCAAGCGACGCTACCAGTTCAACTGGAAGATTTATTACAGGGTCATAATGATATGGTAAGACAAGGTTATGTATTAGAGTATTTGGAAATCCCTAAAGAAGTTCGTGATATGACGACACAACTAAACACATGTTTAATGGATATACAGGAGCTTCATATAACAGAAGCGGCTGAAAAAGTGGAAGACTTAAAAACTCGTTTAGATGGTTTCTATGATCAACTTGAGCAAGAGGTACATGCGAGACATTATGTGGAGCAAAAAACACTTTCTGTTTATGAAGACTTAGAAGAAATGCGTATCGAAACGATTGAAACGAAAACAGAAACACAACTTGTTAAACAAAGCTATCAATTGCAAGATAAGGATATTGAGTCTCAAAAAGTAATTGAAAAGCAAATGCACATTTTAACGAAACGTTTTGAAATGCTACAATTACGCGTTGCTGAACAAGATATTGCCTTCTCTATTATTCGTGAGGAATTAGAAGAGGTTTATGAGCAATGTGAAACGTTAAAAATACTTCATGCAGAATATAAAGAAATGCTGCAAACGATGCGTAAAGAAGAATTTGAAGCGCGTGAGAAGTTACAAGAAATGCGAAATACTATTTTCGAAACGAAACGCTTTATGCAAAAGTCGAATTTGCCAGGTCTTCCAGAGAGTATTATGGAAGATTTAAAAAGAGGGCAAATGGCAATGCAAGCTGTATATGAACAATTAGAAGTGAAGCCGTTAAATATGAACGCTGTAAATAGCAGTTTAGAAGAAGCATACACAACTGTGAACGGTGTAGCTGAAATGACAGAAGAGTTAATTGGACAAGCGTATTTAGTTGAAAAATTAATTCAATACGGTAACCGTTACCGCAGTCATGATGAAAGCCTTGCAGAAAGCTTAAATTATGCGGAGAAATTATTCCGTGAATATCAATACGATGCAGCTTTAGAACAAGCAGCTTCTGTACTAGAGCAACTTGAACCTGGTGTTGTTCAAAAAATAGCTGAATATGTAGACAATGAACAAACCCTTTCATAAAAGGGTTTGTTTTTTTGTGTAATTTTGCAGACGATGTTGCTATAATGAATAGCGGAATACAGTAAGGTTATTCGTTTCAAAATAAAGTGAAACTGTAATCAGTGGGGGGGATTCATCCTCCACTGATTACTAGTTGAACCAATCGGGCATTTACGGGCAGTTGATCTCCTACCTAACTTCTTTGCTCTAGTTGAACTTTGAGGTGAGAGTCTTACTGCCCGTTAATGCGGGGTAAAGTGAAACTGTAATCAGTGGGGGTATCTCACTAATTATTATTATTCACTAATCGGGATAAAACGGAACCTTTGCGTAGTCTTAGCGTAATGACACGTATTTATGATATGATTATATGATGTGATAGCGCTGAAAGGGGAAGAACGATGATCTATTTTGATAATAGTGCGACGACGAAGCCATATCCAGAAGCTCTTCAATCGTACGTGACGGTTGCTGGGAAATATTTTGGTAATCCTTCTTCTATTCATTCGCTTGGAGGAGAGGCAGAGCGTCTATTAACACAATCAAGAACGATTGCAGCGCAGCTTCTTCGTGTTAAACCTTCTGAAATTATTTTTACATCAGGTGGAACGGAAGGAAATAACCTTGCGATTAAAGGGATAGCGATGAGGAATCGTTCGCGTGGCAAACATATCATTACAACAAATATTGAACACGCGTCTGTGTTTGAAGCATATAAGCAATTAGAAGAACTCGGGTTTGATGTAACATATTTACCGGTTAACGAGCATGGTGTTGTATCGGTAGAAGATGTGAAACGAGCGCTTCGTGAAGATACGATTCTTGTGTCAATTATTCATGTGAACAACGAAACCGGAGCAATTCAACCCGTTGCTGAAATTGGAACGTTATTATCGAATCATCCGAAAATAAGATTCCATGTAGATCATGTACAAGGGATAGGAAAAGTACCGCTTGATTTATATGCTTCTCATATTGATCTTTGCTCAATATCTGGACATAAATTCCACAGTGTAAAAGGAACAGGTCTTCTTTATGTACGCGATGGCGTAAGATTAGATCCGATTTTATCAGGTGGTCAACAAGAGCTTAAGTATCGCTCTGGTACAGAGAATTTACCTGGCATTGTAGCGATGGTGAAAGCACTTCGCATGACAATGGAACAAGTGAAAGAAAAGGTAGCTCATTTGCAAGGTTTACAAGCGGAGCTTGTCAGCTTCTTTAAAGAGATGGAAGATGTGACGATTAATACATCGCTTGCATATGCAGCACCGCACATTTTAAATGTATCATTTGTTGGTTTAAAACCAGAAGTAGTCGTTCATGCTTTAGAAGAACACGGTGTATATGTGTCAACGAAATCAGCTTGTTCTTCAAAAGCAAATGAAGTAAGCAGAGTGTTAGTGTCGATGGGAGTGCCGCATGCAGCAGCTGCAAGCGCTATTCGTATTAGTTTGGCACCAGATAACACGATGGAAGAAGTAAAACAATTTGAAGGTATTGTAAAAGAGACAATGCCAAAATTATATGAAGTGATGAGGTAAAGAAATATGATGACATATGAATATATTTTAGTGCGTTACGGAGAAATGACGACAAAAGGTAAGAACCGTTCTAAATTTGTAAGCACATTAAAAGATAACGTGAAGTTCAAACTGAAAAAGTTCCCAAACATTAAAATTGATGCAACGCATGACCGTATGTACATCCAGTTAAACGGTGAAGATCATGAGGCAATCTCTGAAAGGTTGAAAGACGTATTTGGTATTCATAAGTTTAACTTAGCGATGAAAGTACCATCAGAATTAGAAGACATTAAAAAAGGTGCATTAGCAGCTTTCTTACAAGTAAAAGATGATGTGAAAACATTTAAAATTACAGTGCATCGTTCTGATAAGCGCTTCCCAATGAAGACGATGGAGTTACTTCCAGAAATCGGTGGGCACATTTTAGAAAATACAGAGGATATAACAGTAGATGTTCATAATCCAGATGTGAATGTACGTATAGAAATTCGCAGTGGTTATAGTTATATTATGTGTGGTGAGCACATGGGAGCTGGCGGTTTACCAGTTGGCGTTGGTGGAAAAGTAATGGTACTTCTTTCTGGTGGTATTGATAGCCCGGTAGCAGCGTACTTAACGATGAAACGCGGCGTATCTGTGGAAGCAGTTCACTTCCATAGCCCACCTTTCACAAGTGAGCGTGCAAAACAAAAAGTAATCGATTTAGCACAAGGGTTAACGAAATACTGTAAACGTGTAACGCTGCACCTTGTTCCGTTTACAGAAGTGCAAAAAACGATTAATAAAGAAATCCCATCTAGCTATTCAATGACGGTTATGCGCCGTATGATGATGCGTATTACAGAGCAGATTGCTGAGGAGCGTAACGCACTTGCAATTACGACTGGTGAAAGTCTTGGACAAGTAGCAAGCCAAACATTAGATAGCATGCATACGATTAACGAAGTAACAAACTACCCAGTTATTCGTCCGCTTATTACGATGGATAAATTAGAAATTATTAAAATTGCTGAAGAAATCGGCACGTATGATATTTCAATTCGTCCATACGAAGATTGCTGTACAGTATTCACACCAGCTAGCCCGGCGACGAAGCCGAAGCGTGAAAAAGCAAATCGATTTGAAGCGAAATACGATTTCACACCGTTAATCGAAGAAGCTGTAGCGAACAAAGAAACAATGGTATTACAAACGGTTGAAGTAGTGGCGGAAGAAGAAAAATTTGAAGAACTTTTCTAAAACCATAAATTACCATATCTAAAACGTGTATGAAGTCATGTTGTTTATCACACTCTATACTCACAAGGAGGTGATACAACATGTCACGTAGCACAAATAAATTAGCGGTTCCTGGTGCTGAATCAGCATTAGACCAAATGAAATACGAAATCGCTCAAGAGTTTGGTGTTCAACTTGGAGCTGATGCAACAGCTCGCGCTAACGGTTCTGTTGGTGGTGAAATCACTAAACGTCTAGTTTCACTAGCTGAGCAACAATTAGGCGGTTACCAAAAATAATCCCATATGATGGCTTAGAAAGAGCGGGTTCTCTCGCTCTTTCTTTTTGTTGTTCATATTAGTATAAATTCATTTCGACAAAAGCATAAAAAAATTGTCAAAAGAAGAGGGTTCAAAATTTACTGAAAATTCTTTATTATATAAGGGAGGCATAAAGAAAAAGGAGGATGTTTATGAAGAGAGAGGAATTGTTGGCACCACCATCTTATAATTTAGTTTCAGAAATAGAGAAATATACAGACGATAAAGAGAAGCTTGCTTTAATTTGGCAAGATGATAAAGGGAATAGACGAGAAGTTACATATTTTGAATTAATGCAAGGTGCAAATAAAATTGGAAACGCTTTTATAAAAAGTGGCTTACAAAAAGGGGACAAGCTCCTTATTATGATGCCGCGTTTAATTGAAGCGTACATGACGTATATCGCTGCGATTAAAGCAGGATTTGTCGTAATTCCAAGTTCGGAAATGTTGCGTAAAAAAGATATCGAATATCGAATTGGACATGGCGAAGTAAAAGCGATAGTAAGCTATGAGCCGTACATTGGACAGTTTGATGATATAGAAGCAATGGAATCTCTTCAAAAATTCGTCCTGAGCGAGCAGTCAGTAGACGGATGGATCAATTTAAAAACAGCATTAGAAACAGAAAGTGACATGTTAGAAATGGCGAAAACAGATAAAGAAGATATGGTCTTTTTATCTTACACGTCAGGGACGACAGGAAACCCGAAAGGTGTCGTTCATACTCACGCGTGGGCATACGCTCATTTACGTACAAGCGCCCCGAATTGGCTCGGAATTGAAGAGAATGATGTTGTATGGGCAACGGCTAGTCCAGGGTGGCAAAAGTGGATTTGGAGCCCGTTTTTAGCAACTCTCGGTTCAGGGGCAACAGGATTTGTGTACAACGGCAAGTTTGAACCGAAAACGTATTTAAATTTATTAGACGATAATAAGGTGAATGTGCTTTGTTGTACACCGACTGAGTATAGATTAATGGCAAAGGTAGAAGATTTAAGCCAGTACAATTTAGAGGCGTTACATAGCGCTGTATCCGCAGGTGAGCCGTTAAATAGAGAAGTTATTGGAACGTTCCAAAAGCACTTTGATATTACAGTAAGAGACGGCTATGGGCAAACGGAAAATACACTACTTGTTGGTGTAATGAAAGGGATGGATATTAGACCAGGATCAATGGGGAAACCAACGCCAGGTAACCACGTCGATATCGTAAATGAGGAAGGTATTCCAGTTAAAGTAGGCGAAGTTGGTGATATTGCAGTTCACATTGAAACGCCGGCACTCTTTAAACAATATTATAAAGACGATGAGCGTACAGCGATGCAATTCCGCGGTGATTATTATATTACAGGTGATAAAGCGAAGAAAGATGAAGATGGCTACTTCTGGTTTGAAGGGCGTGGTGATGATATCATTATTAGCTCTGGTTATACAATCGGGCCGTTTGAAGTAGAGGATGCGCTTGTAAAACATCCTTACGTAAGAGAATGTGCGGTTGTCGCAAGTCCTGATGAAATTCGCGGAAGTGTCGTGAAGGCATTTATCGTATTAAGAGAGAATATAGAAAAGAACGAAGAAACATTAATTCCAACACTCCAACAACACGTCAAAGAACTCACTGCACCATATAAATACCCTCGCAAAATTGAATTTGTAGATGAACTACCAAAAACGATTTCTGGAAAAATTCGCCGTATTGAACTTAGAAAACAAGAGATGGAGATTCCGTCAAAATAATTTTGAAAACAGTGAAGTAAATAGTTGAATGAAATGCAAAACAATGATAATATAAAAACGAACACAAGTTCGATTTTATAAACTTAAAAAAGAGGTGTCCGTATGATTTTAGGGATTAATCCGTACTTAGTTTTAGATGGTAGTGGGCAAGAAGCTGTACAGTTTTATAAAGAGGCTTTAGATGCAAAAGTAGAAGTCATGCAAACTTTTGGTGACATGCCTGAAAATCCAGAATACCCGATTCCAGCTGAAGCGAAAGAGCGCGTTTTACACGCTACTTTAAAAGTTGGTAATACGGATCTTATGATTTCTGATACATTCCCAGGTCAAGGACATGCAATCGGATCTCAAGTAACAATCGCAATTCAAATTAGTAATGCAGAAAAAGCAAAAGAAGTATTCGATAAGTTACAAGAAGGTGGAGAAGTTATCATGCCACTTCAAGAAACATTCTGGAGCCCAGCATACGGACAAGTAAAAGATAAATTTAATATTGAATGGCAAGTTACAACGTCTACTACTGAACAAAAGTAATTTTTAGAAAAGCACCATGTTTTGAAATGGTGCTTTTTTTTATACAATAAAATAAAGGAGATGGGATATATGAGAGAAATTTGGTATGGCGGCACCATTTACACAATGCGAGAAAAGAATGAAAAAGTAGAAGCTATTTATGTTGAAAATGGCATAATCGTTGATGCTGGGAGTAAGGAAGAATTAGAAAGTAGATATTCAAACGTTAAGTTGCAGGACCTAAAAGGAAAAACAATGATTCCGGGTCTCGTTGATAGCCATATGCATCTTATTGGGCATGGGGAGAGATTACTCCGTCTAGATTTATCAAATTGTACATCTTATGGTGAAGTGCTTACTCTTGTTCAGAAGCGAGTGGAAGAAGCACCAAAGGGATCTTGGGTTATTGGAGAAGGATGGAATGAAAATAACTTTACAGATACGAAAGATGTTCATGCGCGTGATTTAGATGAAATTTCGAAAGAACATCCCATTTTATTAAAGCGAGTTTGTCGTCACGTTACATGGGTGAATTCATACATATTGCAAGAAGCGAACATAACAGAAGCGACGCAAAATCCAAAAGGCGGGAAAATTGGCAGGGATTCATCAAATAAGTTAACAGGACTTTTATATGAACAAGGGCAAGAATTAATTAAACACGTTCAGCCAGAAATTGATGAAGCTTATTTACAAAGAGCTCTGCAAACAGCGATTAAAGATTGTTGGCAATATGGACTTGTTGGCGGGCATACGGAAGATTTAAATTACTATGGTGGCTTTAGAAAAACGCATAATGCGTTTTCTCACGTTATAAAAGAAATGCCATTTAAAGCACATTTGCTCGTTCATCATGAAGTAGCACAAGAACGAAAAGAATATGAAAATGAACATTATATTGAATTTGGGGCAATGAAAATTTTTTCTGACGGTTCTTTTGGCGGAAGAACAGCATTATTAAGTGAACCGTATGAAGATGCGAAGGAAACGAATGGGGTTGCAATTTTCTCACGTGAAGAACTTGCAGAATTAGTGAAGAAAGCACGAGACTTACATATGCCAGTTGCGATTCATACTATCGGTGACTTATCGCTTGAATATGTCATTAATGCACTCGAATTATATCCACCAGCAAAAGGGTTACGTGACCGTATTATTCATTGTCAGCTTGCTCGTGAAGAGTTGATTGAAAGAATGAAAAACTTGTCGGCTATTATCGATATACAGCCGGTCTTTCTTTCCTCAGATTTCCCGTCAGTCATTGAAAAACTAGGCGAGCGTCGTCTTCGTTATGCATACGCTTGGAAGACGTTACTGGAAGCAGGATTACGCTGCAACGGTGGGTCTGACGCACCAATTGAACAAGTGAATCCATTTTTAGGCATATATAGCGCTGTTACACGTAGAAGTTTTATTGACGATGTATGCTATATGCCTGAGGAAAGATTAACGGTATATGAGGCTGTTTCTCTATTTACAACAGGAAGTGCCTATGCAATCGGAAAAGAAGCGAAGCGAGGGCAAATTATAAAAGGATATGAAGCAGACTTTACGATATTAGACCGTAATATTTTTGAAATTGAGGCAGAAGAAATGAAAGAAGTACAAGCAGAAATGACCGTAATAGATGGCCAAGTTGTCTATAGAAAAGGTATGTAAAAATATATGAGCGATTATTGAAATATATCGACTTACCGACAAAAATAGCAACTAATAGTTAGAGAAATAAACAACCGCAGAATTATGGAATTCCATAATTCTGCGGTTATTTTAATTCTATAAAAACGTTCTTTGTACTTTTTCCCAGAAAGAGTTGTTTTTTAATTTAACTGTTTTAATTTGTTTATCGCTTAAGCGTACAACAGCTTTTTCCACTTGTTTAATGCTAAGCGCTTCGTTATCCATGCCGATAACAGGATAATCGTTACCGTCTGGTCTTAGTTTTAAAGTTAATGTACGTTCGTGATTTAAAATGAACGGTGAACCGAGCGTACGGTAAGTGTTGTTGTTTAAAGATGCTAGTTCGCTTACTTGGAAACATGGAATAAGTGGGTCAACAACTGCACCATGCAATGATTTATTGTAAGCTGTACTTCCTGTTGGGGTAGAAACTACTAAACCGTCCCCTCTAAATGTTTCGAAGTATAAATCATCAACGTGAACATCTACAACGAATGTTTTAATAATGCTAGAACGTAATGAGAACTCATTTAAACAATAGAAAGATGTACCATGATCTACATCTACCTGAATTGTTGGATATTTGCGCACTTCAATTTCATTTTTTGTAATTTCTTGAAGGGCTGTATCAATGTGATCAATGTGAAAATCGCAGTAGAACGAAGTTTCATCTTTCGTAGAAATCCCTGCGTATAAGCAATCTTCTCTAAAACCAGTTTTACGAACGGCTTGTAAGAAGGTTGCATCATCTCCAACACTGACGATAGCGTTTGCATTTTTTGGATGATCTAATATGGTAAATCCATTCTCTTCTAAAATACGATAGATTGGTTTCATTTTTTCAACGAGCGTTGCTTTGTCATCACCATAAAAGAAAAATAAATTGCGACGATCTGCCATTATGTATCCCTCCACTGCAGTTAAATTTTCTGTTTTTCGTGCTGCATATCATTAGAGTCCGTTCCCTGATGATATGTTCAAATAATATATTTCGATATAAATTGTCAAAATACCTTTTTATTTTTAGAAAAATTTTTATATTCAATCTTATAAAACTCTGTTTAACGATGAATAAACTTGTCGATAATGGGTATGGAGTGAAAGGATGATACGTATGAAGTGGCTCGTAATTGGAATAATAATTCTTCTCCTTTTTATTTTGCTTATACTATTGTCGAAAATATCGCTTAAGGTGACATTTTTATATTCAGAAATGGAAAAGCAATGTTTATTTCAAGTGAAAATATGGATGATTCGATATACATTTGATGTGTTGGAAAGAATTGAAAAACAGCAGAAAAAGACAGGACAGAAAATCGAAAAAGCTGAAGAGGACGGCGGACTAGATAATAAAATTATGGCGCAACTTGACAGTATTGGGGAACTGATAAAAAGGCTTCAAAAAGTTCATACTATCGTTAAAGATTTTCTCAAACGAGTGAAAATCAATGGTTGGAAATGGCATACGCAAATTGGAGCAGGCGACGCAGCTAGTACTGGAATTGTCACTGGATATGCATGGGGGACAAAAGGTATGGCTGCTGGAGTTGTCGGACAATATATGCATATTGTCGATGTACCAGAATTTGAAATTACTCCTGTTTTTCAAGGGAAAGGATTTGCGTCAAGATGTGAGTTAACAGCATCTTTTCGGATATTCCGCACTATAAAAACAGCGGTGAAATTGCTCATATTTATGAGGAAGCAAAGATCTGGTATGACAGAAAAATCTGTTCAAGCATAGGGGGGATATAGAATGGACCATCCAATTCAAGGTTTAATGACAACCGCAATGCAGCATTTAAAACAAATGACTGATGTAAATACCATTGTTGGTGACCCAATTAAAGCGGCAGATGGAAGTGTAATTCTTACTGTTTCGAAAGTAAGTTTTGGATTTGCTGCTGGTGGAAGTGAATTTGGTAAAGTAGAACATTCAGGCCGCCATCCATTTGGCGGGGGAAGTGGTGGAGGAGTTTCTATTAATCCTGTTGCCTTTCTTGTTATAAATGGAGATGGTGTGAAAGTATTGCACTTAGATAAACAAACACACGTCATCGATAAAATAATTGAATTAGCTCCACAAGCTGTTGATAAAGTGAAAGAAATGATGGATAAACGAAAAGAAGATGATCCTGAATTTCAAATTTAACGAATAAAGAAGCTAATCAATAGGTTAGCTTCTTTAATTTTTTTGTAAATAAAGCGATTTTATTTGCATTATCGATAGGGACAAACTATCATTTACATTGTACATATTTTGTTTAAATAAGGGAGGATTTTCAAGTGGCAAACGTAACTTTTAAAGGTAATCCAATGACTTTAGTTGGAACAGAAGTTAAAGTTGGCGATCAAGCGCCAAACTTCCAAGTATTAGCAAACGACTTATCTCCAGTAAGTTTAGAAACATACAAAGGCGAAGTAAAATTAATTAGTGTTGTACCTTCAATCGACACAGGTGTGTGTGATGCACAAACACGTCGTTTTAACCAAGATGCAGCAGGTATTGAAAACGCAAAAGTATTAACAATTAGCGCTGATTTACCATTCGCTCAAAAACGCTGGTGTGCAGCAAACGGTTTAGAAAATGTTGTAACACTTTCTGACCACCGTGACCTTTCATTCGGTGAAGCTTACGGCTTAGTAATGAAAGAACTTCGTTTACTTGCTCGTGCAGTATTCGTAGTAGATAGCAATGACAAAGTAGTTTACGTAGAATACGTAGGCGAAGGTACAAGCCATCCAAACTATGAAGCAGCATTAGAAGCAGCTAAATCTGCAAAGTAATGTGAAGGAAATGACCTCTTATAAAGAGGTCGTTTTTTCTCATATATCGCTGCGTAATGTTGCCGATATATGAGAAAAAACGTTATATCATATATAACTTGAGAGGGAGCTCTTTACAGGAGGTCGCTTTTTCTTTTTGGAAAAAATCACTTTGTGGTATGATATAAGTTATGTGTAAAAGAGAGAAGGAGGAATGTACGTGAGTCAGACAGTGGAAACATTATTTTCTATTTTTGATTCTTCTGCGGTAGTTTTACGTAAAGAATTAGATGTGACATATTTAGAGGCGCTTGTAGAAACAGGTGATAACTTGTTTGAGGGAGCGATTTTACAAGAGGAATTATCCGAATCAGCAATTGAAAGGCTGAATCGTGAATATAGTACGTTTAATGAAGAAACATATAAAGGTGAAGAAATTCGTAAAGCATTTCAGTTAGCCATCTTAAAAGGAATGAAAGAAGGCG
>Ga0209463_1002003_pt1 | contig 11701 bp, 11 predicted proteins | sample AgamicMgSfrz_FD_187169 | JGI IMG/M metagenome (GOLD analysis project Ga0209463, IMG submission 187169) | Agave microbial communities from Guanajuato, Mexico - Mg.Sf.rz (SPAdes) (version 2) | ecosystem: Host-associated > Plants > Phyllosphere > Phylloplane/Leaf | place: Guanajuato, Mexico... | reverse complement strand
TTTAGAATTGGTGAGAGAATGTGGTGCAAAAGGGAAACCCTTTCAGTGGGCCTTTAAGGCCAAGGCCGGTAAGAGAGGCTTTCAGCCGCAGAGCAAACCACCAGTTCACACTGGTGGTTTTGATTCAGCTTGTCCTTGTTTTAGCATGTGTTCCATTATCTCTGTATATATAGAAGGTCCATATTTTTCGATTGCCGCTTGTGAATCGATTAATGGATGCATTTTATAGTCTCTTTCTGCTTTACTTGAAACGAAGGTAGGATAAAAAGAAGGAGTATCCATCGTAATGCTGGTTGACTTTCCTTTTTTCTTCATATTCACTGTAACAGTCATCAGACCTCCGAGATCACGATAGTCCTCGTCTTGTCCTGATAAAAAATTCCCTAGTGAATAGACTACTAAACCTTTTTGGCCGTTTTTTCCTTTTAACCATTCGAATGGCTGAAGAACATGTGGATGACTGCCGAAAATAATATGAACACCTTCATCTATTAAAAACTGTGCCAATTCTTTTTGTTCCTGTGAGGGAAAACGTTGATATTCATTGCCCCAGTGAACCGCCATCACAATCACATCTGCTTCTTTCTTTGCTCGTTTTATTTCATTACTCATTCTTTTTTTATCGATTACATTTACAATATACTCACTTCCTTTTGGGATGGGAATCCCGTTTAAGCCATAAGTATAAGCCAAGTAAGCAACTTTAATTTCGTTTTTTTCTAAAATAGCAATTTTATCTTGATCTTCCTTTGTTAAATACGTTCCAACATGGGGAAGACCTATTTTATTTAAGTACTTAATCGAAAGCTTTTGGGCATCTACTCCTCGATCCAATGCATGATTATTTGCAGTGGTGACAATATCAACACCCGCCTTTTTTAAACTATCAGCAATTTCATGAGGACCATTAAAAGTAGGGTATCCAGATAACCCAATCGATTCACCTGCAACTATCGTTTCTTGATTTGCCAACAACAAGTCTGGTTTTTTTAATTCACTCGTAATATTAGATAACATGTTATCAAAATCAAAGTGATCACCCACGCGAGCATCATTATAGACACGATCATGAATTAAAATGTCTCCAATGGCAGCAATTGTAATTTCTTTAGATTCTTCTTTTGATAAATCATAAGTGTCTCTCCCTGAAATAGGGCGAACCTCATTGAATGAAGAGGATGGATCAGATTTTCCCACATTCATAAGTATTACTCCACTTATTCCAATGATAAGAAGGAAGAGTACTGAGAATAGTAGTAGTTTTTTTTTCATAAGTAGCCTCTTTTGTTTCTCTATGTCTTTTTTAAAATCACTTTCCATTAAATAGCATAACAAAAAAATAATAGTTTGTAATGCATTCAGGTGTATTTTTACATAATAGCTGTTTTTTTGAAACTTTCGTATTAGTATTAATTAAGCTTAACGTAAATCGGAAAATGGATGAAAATTGTAGTACCTTTATCTACTGTGCTTTCGACCTTCACTGTTCCAGCATATTTCTCAATCAGTTGTTTGCAAACATAAAGTCCCATGCCTGTTCCATTTTTTTTCGTTGTTTGTAAAGGAGTGAATAGATTTTTTAACTGCGTTTTTGACATTCCACAACCACTGTCTTTTATCATTATAACTAAGCTTTCCTTACAAACTGTTGTAGTAATCCTTACTTCCTTTTGCCTGGAAAGAGGATTAGTTTCTGTTGCTTCAAATGCGTTTTTTACAATATTTACAAAAACCTGTGTAAGATGTTGTCTATTTACAGTACATAACACTTTATCTGCACAAAAATCAGCAATTAAGTTTATGTCCTTTAAATTTGCTTCACTTTTAAACACAGGATATAAATTTATAAGCAATTCATTAATAGATAATGGGGTAATTTCATTTGATTGTGATTTGGATAGAGTTAGAAAGTCAGTAATTAGATCGTTTGCACGCGTAAGTTCTCCGAGCGCAATGTCCGTGTATTGATGAATAAGTTCAATATTATTAGTTTGTTTAATTAGTTGTAAAAAACCACTTACAGATGTTAATGGATTACGTACTTCATGCGTAATACTACTAACCATTTTTGCGATATTTTCGCTGTATGTAGTAGAAAGAGACAAGGATTGTAAGCTATCCATTAGTGTTTTCATGGTTTCTGTTTGCTCTTGAAGTTTTTCTTCTACAAGCTTCCATTTATTTGCAAAGCATATAGTTGCTTGATCGGATATTTTTTTCGTTATATTTGAAGTGGTCAATTGTATTCGCTCCTTTTAGATTATAGTAAAAGGTATGACGAAATAAATCATTTTATGTCATAAAAATACTAAAGGAATACTGGCCAAATAAAAAAAGACCGAAATTGGTCTTTTTTTTGCTATTTATAGCCAGCTTACTTTTGGTTCTGTTTTATTTATGATTCGTTTAATATTTGCACGGTGTCTATAAACGACAAAAATAGTGAGAATGGCAAGAATCAAGATTAATAATTTATCATCCCAAAGTATCAGCGAATAAATTAAACCGGCAATTCCTGCAATCATGGAAGACAATGAAACATATTTGGATAAATAGAGTGTAATAAAGAAGACAGCTATTATGATAAGGAATAATAGCGGTTCGTGCCCGAGTAGGATTCCTGCTGATGTAGCAACTGCTTTCCCGCCCTTAAAGCCAGCGAATACCGGATACATATGGCCAATTACAGCAAAAACACCAATTACTAGAGGATTTATGTCTACATCGATATTCCAAATAAGCGTAACAATAAGAGGTAAAACCGTAGCGATTGTCCCTTTAAGTATATCGGAAATCGTTACTGCGAAGCCTGCTTTTTTGCCAAGAACTCGGAATGTATTTGTTCCACCTAAATTTCCACTACCATGTTCACGGATATCTATATTATAGAAAGCTTTGCCTATTATTAGTCCAGAAGGAATAGAGCCAATTAAATAAGCTAGTATAATTAATAGTCCAATAATCAATTTCGTATTCTCCTTCACTTATGTATACTATTTGCCTTTATATTGTACCATGTAATTGCTAAATCTCATCATTTTTTAAAAAAAAATCAATATATTCTTCCTTTAATCGGTAAAGCTAATGAGATATAGAGATGTAATAGCAAATTAATAAATCGGAGAGAAAAGTGAATGGGGGTAAAAGATGAAACGAATAATCCTTATTTTATTTCTTCTTTTTATCATTATCTATAGTGGTACGATTTACTATCATTTAAAAAAATCTTTACCAAATGGAATGTCATTAGAAGGAGATATTCATCAAGTAGAGGATGTAGAGTTTTTGACAGATCTAACGTATAAAAATAAGCAAAATGAAAGAATAGTGGAACATGAAATAGTCGATTCTATGATAAAAGAGGTACAAGATGCGAATAAATTTATTGTAATCGATATGTTCTTATTTAATAAAGATACAAATAAAGACCAAGAATATCCACGATTAGTTGAAAAATTTACAGAAGTTTTAATAAAGAAAAAACAAGAATTGCCCTCTATCGATATTGTATTTCTAACAGATCAAATAAATAACGTGTATGGTTCCTATAATTCAGAGGAATTTAATAAGTTAAAGGATGCCGGGGTAAAAGTGATCGAAACAGATGTCAAAGCTTTACGAGATTCTAATCCGCTCTATTCTGGTTTTTGGCGAATGTTTGGACAATGGGCTAAAACAGGCGGTGATGGTCATCTACCAAATTTACTTGCTAACAGTGCGCCAAAGGTTACTACTTTATCGTATTTAGAATTATTAAATGTCAAAGCGAACCATCGAAAACTAGTAATTACCGAGAAATCAGCGATTATATCGAGTGGCAATATTCATAATGCTAGCGGGTATCACTCAAATATTGCTTTTAAAGTACACGGAAATATTATTAATGATCTGCTCCAAAGTGAAGAAAGTACAGCCAGATTGAATGAAGCGCTAAATCTGCCTCGGATAAAAATCCAGGAAGAATCAAATGAAGAAGTGAAAATTCAAATATTAACGGAAGGAAAAATAGGCAAGCATGTGTTAAAAGAAATCAAGAATACAGAGAAAAGCGATTCGATTTGGATCGGGATGCTTTATTTAGCAGATCGAAAAGTAATGGATGAAATAAAAGCAGCTGCTCAAAGAGAGGTAAATATTTATTTAGTATTAGACCCAAATCAAAATTCATTTGGAAATAAAAAAGCTGGATTACCAAATATTCCTGTTGTGGCAGAACTAAGAAAAGCGCAAGCAGAAAAATACATTCATATAAAATGGTACAACACTGGGAAAGAGCAGTTTCATCCGAAAATAGTGCTTATAGAAAGAAATAGCGAAAATACGATTATCAATGGTTCTGCAAATCTGACTCGAAGAAATCTCTATGATTTTAATTTAGAAACAGATATTAAAATCATGGCTAATAAAAACACGAAGGTAATGAAAGATACAAAAGCGTATTTTCAAAAACTGTGGACAAATGATGGTGCCGAATTTACGAAAGATGTAGATACCAAAAGCAATCTACCTTTCTTTCGTTATATTATCTATCGTCTGCAAGGTTTTTTATGGTTCACAACTTATTAAATACAACTAATAATTTTTTTGGATTTTCAAATAATAGTACTAGCTAGTATAGGAGGGAACATTATGAAACAGAAAGAGATTATAACTTCATCGGAGCTTGCGACACTATGGATGACTTATCAAGAAAAAACAATGTTTCTTCGTATAGTTGAATATTTCCATGCTGTTAGTGAAGAAAAGAAACAACAAAATTTTTATGAAAGCCATTTAAATAAATTATCCAAAGAGATAAAGAAAATTGAAGCGATTTTGCAAGCAGAAGGAGCAGTTGTTCCAAACGGATTTTCTGAACAAGATGTAAATAAACAGGCTCCACCTTTGTTTCAACCGACATTTGCATTACAAATAATGCGAATGTTAGCGGAAATTGGAATGGGGCTACATGCCATTCATTTGGCGAGATCTTATCGGAAAGATATTATCCGTTTATTCCAAGAATTATCTGCTACGACACAGCATTGTTACGAGGAATGTACAGAACTATTAATTGAAAAAGGGGCATTAAGCTGTCCTCCCCAAGTTTCAATGCCAGAGCAAGTGGATATGGTAGTAAATACTCAATATTTAAAAGGTACAAATATATTTGGCAATAAAAGAGTCTTAAATACAGTGGAAGTTTCCTTTCTTTATCAATCGATTGAAAGCAATAGTATTGGTCAACAATTAATTACTGGTTTTGCCCAAGTAACAAAAGATCCCGAACTGAAAAAATTCTTTACGCAAGGAAAAGAACTTTCTAAAAAAATTATTACGAAGCTTTCCAAGAAATTGATGGATGATGATATTCAAACACCGCTAGCTTGGGTAGGAAGTCCAACTGTTTCAACGATTGCTCCTTTTTCTGATAAATTAATGCTGTATTGTATTAGTCTATTCTGTAGTTTCGGACTTGGTAGTAACGCTATTGGAACAACATTTAGTTTGCGGAAAGACCTGTCAGCTACTTTAATTCCACTTATTACGAATATTTTTGATTATGGGGTACAAGGAGCGGAACTAATGGCGAAAAAAGGATATACGGAAGAGCCGCCGGGAATGGAAAATCGTAAAAATATCATTAATAAAAAATAAAGATTTTCTTGTATAATATGTCCGTTGCATTTTACTTATCAGTAATTGGAAATAGTGCTATGATTACCTTATAAATGAACTTGTAAGGGAGATGCACTATAGTGACTGGATTTTTTAGATCGGAAAAAAATTTTACGAATAGATTTACAGAACTGTCTGAGATGAGTAAAAAATTTTCGGAAAGAGCGAAGGAAGTGGATGAAAATGCATCTTTTCCTTTTGAAAATATTAAAGAATTACAGGAATCTGGTTACACCAGTTTAACAATACCTAAAAAGTATGGCGGACAAGAACTGTCTTTATATGAGTTAGTTAGGCTACAAGAAGTGATTGCTCAAGGGGACGGTTCAACTGCTTTATCGATTGGCTGGCATATGGGAGTTGTTCGAAATATTTATGAGGCAAACTGGGATAAGGATATGCTAAAAGAGGTGTATCAGCCATTGCTAAATGGTGCTTTAATAAATGGAGCTGCAACAGAACCGCAAACAGGAAGTCCAACAAGAGGCGGAAAACCACAAACAACAGCAGTAAAGAAAGGCGAAAATTGGGTTGTTAATGGACATAAATCTTTTACAACGATGTCTCCAGTGTTAGATTATTTTCTCGTTACGGCATCCATTAAGGATACAGAGGATGTTGGGAATTTCCTTATCCCTAAAGAAAGTGATGGGATTCGCATTGAAAGTACTTGGGATAGCATTGCTTTAAGAGGAACTGGTAGTAATGATGTATATTTTGAAGACGTAGAAATTCCAGCTCGTTATTTTGTAGAAAAATTAGAAAAACGAAAAAAAGTCAATCCATGGCTTTTGCACATTCCAGCATGCTATCTGGGAATTGCAGGTGCAGCACAAAAAGAAGCAGTCGCTTTTGCAAAAAACTATTCTCCTAATAGCATCAAAGGGACCATTAGTGACATTCCAAGCGTACGAACAAAAATTGGTGAAATTGAATTGAAAATGCAAACTGCCAAACACTTTTTATATTCCGTTAGTAAAAAATGGGATGAATCAGACAAGGAACAACAATTTCAATTACTCCCAGAATTAAGTGCTGTAAAATTAGTTGTAACGAATACAGCAATCGAAGTAGTAGATATTGCCATGCGCATCGTCGGCGCACGTAGTTTGTCCGCCAAAAGTCCACTACAACGATACTATCGGGATGTGCGAGCTGGATTACATAACCCACCAATGGACGATATGACAATCGAACAACTTGCCGTTAAATCTTTAAATCAATTTAAATAAACATAATAAAAAATGATTGCTTATAAAAGCAATCATGCATAATCGTAGTCAAGTCACAATGCTATAAAGAAAATGAGGGGGTTACTGCCCTTTTAGAGTTGGATAAATAGTGGCCATTTGACTACGATTTTTAATTTTTCTCGATATTATTATTTAATTAATCATTTATTCATTACTAGTTAATCCATTTCCATCTTAAAATGATGAAACTGGATCAACTAGCCTTTTTCAAATTAGCTTTCATTCTATACTTTCTGTAAAGGCTAAGGAAATAAGTTTCTATTTGAAAAGCACCGTTTATGTATCTTTTTACCCCTAAAACTACTAGCTCTTCTAGTAAAATAAAAAATAGAATTGCATAAATAACAACTGCCATAGTAAATTTCCCTCCTTATCCCTCTCTTCCTTTTTTTCTTGCAATCGAAACAATGTATTATCATAAATAATATGAACATTTGTACTTTTAAGAACATAATTATAAGAAGAAAATAGCAATAAACAAAATAACATGAAACGATTGAAAAATTAACAGAAATAACGCATAATCATATTTTGAATAATCATTTTATTAAAAGGACTCTTCTTATATAATGAAGTGTTTTTACCCGTAGAGAGATATAAAATACACCTATAAAGGGAGATGGAAAATGAAAATAAGAGTTTCTGCCGTACAATACAAGTTGGAAAACATTAAGTCCTTTGAAGAATTTGCAAAACAATGTGAGCATTACGTTCGAACAGCCCTTGAATTTGGCGCGGAATTTGTTTTATTTCCTGAATTTTTTACGACGCAGCTTTTATCCATGGGAGATGAAAATAACGCTTTAACAATAAATGAATTACCTGGATTTACTGAACAATATCAGGATTTGTTTAGATCATTTGCTGTTCAAACCGGCATGCATATTATCGGTGGAACTCATGTTATTCGCAGAGAAGATAAATTGTATAATGTAGCTCATCTGTTTTATCCAGATGGCAGAATAGAAGAACAGGCAAAACTTCATATTACACCTACAGAGATTTATGAATGGAATATGGAAAAAGGTGATTCTTTCCGCATATTTGATACAGAAAAAGGAAAAGTCGCGATCCTCACATGTTATGACATTGAATTTCCAGAAATTGTTCGCATGGCAAAAGCAAAAGGAGCAGATGTTATTTTTTGTCCTTCTTGTACAGATGACCGCCATGGTTTCCATCGTGTCCGTTATACTTGTCATGCAAGAGCAATTGAAAATCAAGTTTATGTAGTAGTAACAGGAACAGTCGGTACACTAACAAACGTAGACTTTATGCGTGCAAATTTTGGGCAGGCAGCTGTTATTACGCCAAACGATATTCCGTTTCCTCCACAAGGAATACTTGTAGAGGGTGAACTTAATAATGATATGGTTGTCACTGCAGACTTAGATCTTTCTTTATTATATGAAGTAAGAGAGAAAGGCTCTGTAACAACTTGGAGAGATAGAAGAACAGATCTATATCCTGATTGGAATTCGACTGTGGAAGGATGAGGAATGTGATCCACAGTGAATTTTTTCTTTATGATGCGGATACTCCAATTCGTTGTACTGTAAGAAATTATCAGGAAAAAGATTTTAAAGAATTAATTGCTATTCAATCAGAATGTTTCCCAGCCCCTTTTCCAGAAGAATTATGGTGGAATGTTGAGCAATTATCCAGCCATCTTGCTCATTTTCCAGAAGGAGCAATTTGTGTCGAAGTTAATGGAGAACTTGCTGGTTCTTTAACCTGTCTACGTGTCTCTTATGATTCTAAAACTCCTCATCATACATGGGAGGACATAACAAATAATGGATATATCTCAACACATGATGAAAAAGGAAATGCATTATATGTTGTAGATATTAGCATTCGACCTAAATTCCGAAAACTTGGTCTAGGAAAAGTTCTCATGCAAAGCACCTACTATTTAGTCATAGAATTAGGCTTGGATCGATTGCTTGGTGGTGGTAGAATGCCAGGTTATAAAAAATATGCTAAAGACCTTACCGCAGATGCCTATTTGGAAGAGGTGATGTCAGGACATATAAAAGATCCTGTTATTTCTTTTCTGTTACGATGTGGCAGAATGCCAGTTACTGTATTGCCAAATTATTTAGAAGATGAAGATTCATTGAATTATGCTGTTTTAATGGAATGGAAAAACCCATTCCAGCAAAATTAAATATTTAGCAAATATGCCTTACTTAGCTATTGATAATTCCAGTAATATCAAATAGCTAAGTAAGGCATATTTTTATTTGGATTTTGCGAATATTGCATTTTGACTAGTAACCAATGTTGGAAATAGTTTTCAATCTACTCGAAATAATAAAATTATAAAGGAACGAAAAATAATGATTGACATGTAATTAATTTAGTTCTATATTATTAAGTGCTTAATAGTTAACTACTTAAATATTAATTAGTAAAATGTTTAGGAAAGGATGGGGGATAAGTGCGGAATGGCGAAGAGCTTTTTGAAGTTGCAGCAATGTTTGGCACATTTATCAAAAATATCACAAGTGAATTTAACAAAAATAGCAATGATTTAAATATTACTCAATATAAATTGCTCTTTCATCTTGATAAAGAAGGAGCTCAAAATGTTTCCGATCTTGCCAAAAGCGTGCACATTACAAATGCTGCTGTAACTAGTATTACAGATCAATTACTTGCCGATGACTATATAACAAAAGTTCGATCTCAATCAGATCGCAGGGTAGTTAATATTACCATTACAGAAAAGGGAAGAAATATAGTAAATAATATGAAAAAAGAGCAGCAGAATAAAATGAAAGAACATTTTCGCAAACTGACAGAAGAAGATATTCAACACTTGAAACGAATCTTTACATTATTAAACGAGAACTTTTAACAATTTCATAAAGAAAAGAGAGAATGCAATGGAACATTTAACACAAAAGAAAAAACTATCAATTATGATTGCCATTATGGCAGCGATGTTTTTTGCAGCAATTAACCAAACAATTGTTAGTACTGCAATGCCAAAAATTATTTCCATTTTAGATGGCATGGACTATTATACATGGACAATAAATATTTACATGCTTACATCTACAATAGCTACTGTCCTAGTTGGAAAGCTGTCTGATATGTATGGACGTAAGCCTTTCTTATTAATCGGAATCTTATTATTTATGGTTGGTGCTTTCTTAACAGGTACTTCCAATGATGTATTCCAATTTATTGCATATCGTGGTATCCAAGGGATTGGTGCTGGTATTATTCAATCTTCTGCCTTTACAGCAGTTGGAGATTTATTTCCACCACGAGAACGTGGTAAATGGATGGGCTTATTAACAGCCGTATTTGGCTTCTCCAGCGTACTTGGGCCTCTTCTAGGGGGATATTTAGTTGATCATCTAGATTGGCATTGGTTATTCTGGATCTTCTTACCAATCGGTATTATTGCTTTTGGTATGATTACGGTATTATTCCCTAAAGTAGAGGGAACTGGAAAACAAAGTATTGACTATTTAGGGTCCTTGTTTATGACGGTTGCTATTGTTCCACTATTATTAGCTTTCTCATGGGCAGGAACAGAGTATGCATGGGGTTCTGCGCAAATTTTAGGCTTAATTGCTACTAGTATTGTTTTCGCCTTTGTCTTTGTTTTTGTAGAAACGAAAGCAAAAAATCCAATCTTACCTTTACATCTTTTTAAAAATAATATTGTGACAGTTTCTAATCTTATTGGTTTTATTATGAACTTCGGAATGATGGGGGCTATGATATATCTATCTTTCTTTGTTCAAGGTGTACTAGGTATTTCACCTACTTATGCTGGTTATGTAACGATGCCAATGTCCATCGTTATGGTTATCTCCAGTACAATTATTGGTCAGTTAATTTCAAAAACTGGGAAATATAAACGCTTTGCATTAATTGGAGTACCAACTATGATTGCTGGTATGGCAATTATGATCTTTATGAACAGTGTTCCTATGGCGATTTTAAGTATGATTGTCTTTGGATTAGGTCTAGGTATTGGTATGCCAGTATTTTCAATTGCTACACAAAATGCGGTTTCTCATAAAGAACTGGGAGTAGTAACGGCTTCTACTCAGTTATTCCGTAACTTAGGTGGTACTATTGGTATTGCCGTGATGGGAACGGTTATGGCTAACAATTTAAAAACAAACTTACAAGATACGATGCAAAATTCGCCAGTGGTGAAGGATTTGGCAACATTGGATCCAAAAGTGACAGAGCAAATCGTTGGTTTTGCCAATCCACAAGCTTTAATGAATAAACCATTACTTGAACAAACAGAAGCAAGTCTTCCAGCAGATGTTCAACCGATATTTGCGCAAATGATTCAGGGAATTAGAGATGCGTTAGGTGATACATTATCAACTGTATTCTTAACTGGAACGATCGTATTAGTTGTTGCCTTTTTATTAGTGTTTTTCTTAAAGGAAATTCCACTACGTACATCAAACCAAGCTTCTCCTGAAGGAGAGAAGGAAGAAGATATCGTTCTTGATAGACAAAATTCATAAAGACATACTAAATTGGCTGTTTTCCAAAATTCTGGGAGACAGCCTTCTTATTTATCCCACTCTTAACGGCCAGTATGATTCCCCCCTCAAGCCTATGAGAATACCAGGAAGATAGGTGGAAGATCAACTGTCGGTAAAGGTCCGATTGGTTCAGCTAACCATCAGCGGGGGAGGAAGGAACCCCCACTTATGGAAGTTTCACTTTATATAGAATAATGGGGGGAGAAACTATTATTGTGGATATTTTGTTACAATCAGAAGTTTTCTCGCACAACCTTT
>Ga0209463_1002002_pt1 | contig 11701 bp, 7 predicted proteins | sample AgamicMgSfrz_FD_187169 | JGI IMG/M metagenome (GOLD analysis project Ga0209463, IMG submission 187169) | Agave microbial communities from Guanajuato, Mexico - Mg.Sf.rz (SPAdes) (version 2) | ecosystem: Host-associated > Plants > Phyllosphere > Phylloplane/Leaf | place: Guanajuato, Mexico... | reverse complement strand
TCGAACTCATTCAGCGCCTCTTCCAGCGGCAAATCGCCGCTTTCCAGACGGGTAACGATCTGTTCCAGCTGCTGTAGAGATGTTTCAAAACTGATGGGCTGTTCGGCTTTTTTTGGCATGGTGATTATTGGCTCACAGGTTTTTTATCTATTGCAATCGGACATGGTAGCCGACTCGAAATGATTAACAAAATAATGATAGAGCATGGCAGTAAAACAGGCAGCTTGCAGACAAAAGTGATATACTGCCGCGCCTCGGAAGCAAAGGACACAGGTTACTTTGCAATTCATTGATTTTATCAGTTAAGTGTCGCCGTTTTTAGCACTTAATTACCTCAGAGCTGTGCTGCCATGAAGTTTATCATTAAATTGTTTCCCGAAATCACCATCAAAAGTCAGTCGGTGCGTCTGCGCTTTATCAAAATTCTTACGGGAAACATCCGTAACGTTCTGAAGGATCTTGATGAAACGCTGGCGGTGGTGCGTCACTGGGACCATATCGAAGTGCGTTCTAAAAATGAGAGCCTGCGCGCAACTTTTATTGACGAGCTGACGCGTATTCCCGGGATTCATCATGTGCTGGCGGTAGAAGATCGCACCTGGACCGATATGCACGATATCTTCGAGCAGACGCTGGCGGTGAACCGCGAACGTCTGGAAGGGAAGACCTTCTGCGTACGCGTTAAGCGTCGCGGCCAGCATCCATTTAGTTCGCAGGATGTGGAACGTTACGTCGGCGGCGGGCTGAATCAGCATATCGCCAGCGCGCAAGTGAAGCTTTCCCATCCGCAGGTGACCGTTAATCTGGAAATTGAAAACGATCGGCTGCTGCTGGTGACCGGACGTTATGAGGGATTAGGCGGCTTCCCGATTGGCACCCAGGAAGATGTGCTGTCGCTGATTTCCGGCGGTTTCGATTCCGGCGTTTCCAGCTATATGTTGATGCGTCGCGGCTGCCGCGTACATTACTGCTTCTTTAACCTTGGCGGCGCCGCGCATGAAATCGGCGTTCGTCAGGTGGCGCACTATCTGTGGAACCGTTTTGGCCGCTCGCATCGCGTACGCTTTGTGGCCATTAACTTCGAGCCGGTGGTGGCAGAGATTCTGGAAAAAGTGGATGACGGTCAGATGGGCGTGGTGCTGAAGCGCATGATGGTGCGCGCTGCTTCACAGGTGGCTGAGCGCTATGGTGTGCAGGCGCTGGTGACCGGCGAAGCGCTGGGCCAGGTGTCGAGCCAGACGCTGACCAACCTGCGCCTGATTGACAATGCCTCCGATACGTTAATTCTGCGTCCGCTGATTTCGCATGATAAAGAGCACATTATTAATCTGGCGCGCCAGATCGGCACCGAAGATTTTGCCCGTACCATGCCGGAATATTGCGGCGTGATCTCAAAAAGCCCAACGGTGAAAGCGGTGAAATCCCGTATCGAAGCGGAAGAAGAACATTTCGATTTCAGCGTGCTGGATCGCGCGGTGCAGGAAGCGACTAACGTCGATATTCGCACGATTGCGGAACAGGTGCAGGAAGAGGTGGTCGAGGTTGAAACCGTGAACTCTTTCTCTGCTAATGATGCCATTCTGGATATTCGCTCGCTGGATGAACAGGAAAGCAAACCGCTGAAGGTGGACGGGATTGATGTCACTTCACTGCCGTTTTTCAAACTGGCTACGCAGTTCGGCGATCTGGACCAGAGCAAAACCTGGTTGCTCTACTGCGATCGCGGCGTGATGAGCCGTTTGCAGGCGCTCTATCTTTATGAGCAGGGCTTTAAAAACGTGAAGATTTGGCGGCCTTAGTAAAAGCCTTCAATTCAGGTTTTAGATTAATATCGTGTTAAATCTGAGGGTTTCATAAATAAAGCTATCATAACCCTCTTTCTTAACGGGTCTCTATATTTTTCTGTTCACGGTCAGATAATATTAAAATATGCTACCGGAATTCCTGAGCATGCATTAAATAAATATGCGCCTTCTTAAGGCTCTTGTGTTTACAAAAATCTGGCGGGTAAGTTTTTAAAGCGGTCTGGCTATGGCTTTGTCCTGCTGTATATGCCCAACTTCCGATTCTTCTTCGTTGATCTCTCCAACGCTGTTTTTCGGACTCATCAATAATACTTTAATCTCTGGCTCAAGATTAGCGCCGTCGTTTTTAATCTGCTCAATCAGGTCCGCCAGGTTGCCTTCTACCTCAGGGACTTCCTGGCCCCAACGGTCAGTAATACGCACCGTAACTTTATTTCCATTTTCTCTCAAAAATATATTTCTTCTAACGCGGGAGTTTTTGAATTCCTCAGGAATAGGCACTTTATCAATATGCAGGGTATAAACCTGGTCGACATCAAATAACGTACCTTCCGGAAACAGCACTTCCTTCTCACCCGGTGCGTTACTAATCCCTTCCACCATTGAGCCACCTGTATTTCCGGTGTTTACCATCAGTAGTGCGCCTTTGGTCATAAAACCTCGCGCCTGGCGGAGATCATAAGTGGTACTCATAAAGCCTGGGAACTGAACGTTATGCCTTTTTTCCTGCAGGCTATTTGCCAGCTTAACATGGCTACCATGCCATACCGTGCCGGTATAACGCTTGAACATTGGAGACTCAAGTGCTGCATGGAGTAGTTCAACCGTCTTGTTACGTTCACTCAAAGCCTGAGCTTGCTGAGCGGTAGTGAAGTATGATTTCTGTTTCAGTACCAATTGCAGGCGAGCTTCCATTTCCGCATCATCCTTTGGCGGCAGGAAGGGGCCATAGCCTGGGTTAATTATCTCAGTACCTTCGCCGGTATAAAAACGAGTGACAGCCAGTAACATCCCTTTAATCAAAATATCCTGATTGCTTTTGATGTCACCAATGGCTGCCAGGATGGCTTGTTTGCGCTCTTCTGGTGTCTGTTTCGCGGCGGCCAGATCAAGTAAATGGAAAAAAGGATCCTCACCGTTCTTAAGTGAGTCCAGCTTTAGCTTTCCTGCCAGCATATTGGCATTTCCTACCGTCACGAATGTCTCCCACACATCATTACGGCCGTTATAACTCCATACATTACTCAGGGCATCAGCTTGGGTTGATTCAGCCAGCAAAGATGCTGCGCTATCCAGAATCTTTGCGCGTCTTTCTGGTCGTTGCTTATCAATCCATGCAGTGACAGCGGCATCCTTTTCGGCGTCAAGAAAGGGCTTACCGGATTGAGTACGAACTGGCCTGAGCGGCAATTTCCGCTCTTTAACATTGTAGAGTTCCAGAGTTTCCCTGTTTTGGGGAGCATAAAGGATCCTTTCTGAAGCCAGCCCGGTATCGGCCTCCATTTCCTGACCGTTTTGTATCGCTTGACCTAACTTCAGCAAATAATCTTCTGATGCATATTGTGATGGATAACCTTTACCCTGGGTAATAAACTGGTCAAATTCTTCCCGGCTGATTTTTACCGGGGCCAGTGCCGGCAAATGTATCTCTTGTCCATTGAGTATGATGGTCTCTGCTGCCATCGCGGGAAGATCTATGTCTTCAGTGACTAAATCTTCGTAGGCCCTTAACCAATCACGGGTTTGACGCGCGCGCCAGGCCATCTTTTCATCGGAGGCCGTTACAGCGGCGCCTTTCTCCGCAAACTCCATTGCATAGGGATCCAGCGCGCCCATTATCTCTGTAAAACTATGATCCCTGCCCTGGATCATCCAGCCCAGTAAAAGTAACCTGAATGGCTGAGCCTCTGACACGGGTAGATTGAGCAATCGGGCTACTTCATACATTAAAGAGGTGGTGCTGGATGGGCCAGCGAATATCGGAAGTTTTTTGCCCTTATTCTGCTGAAGCCAGTTCACTGTTTTTGGGCTGGCTAAACCCAGGGTACTCAGCGTTTTATCATTGACAATCCAGTGACCATAGCCGGATTCATGTACAACTCGCTCTCTGAGCGAGAGTTCATCGCTGCTAAGTAGCGCTGGCTTGAGCGTGTGTTGCTTTCCCTGGAGCTTTAAATTTTGGTTAGAACGTGGATCGGTTGCGAGCCGTGGGCTGACTGTATCAACAGAGTTTTTGTTGTCTAATGCCTCAGCTACGTTCCACTCAAAATATTTTAGCCAGGCCCAACCATGAGTCTGGACCGTTATCGGCGCAGTTATCTGGGGTTCAGAACCGGGTGTGTGGGTGCCAAAAATGTTTACTCGTGGATTCAATTGTTTACTGGTTAGTAACGGTTTATTTATGGCCTCACCCATAGCGCGCAAATTTTTTTCACTATACAACGCCTTCTTATGGTGGTACGCCAATGTGGTCAACACGCGCGCATTGATTTTTCCCTGGTTTAATAACCCATTTAACTGCTTTGCCCACCCTGCGTCATCATTTTTCCAGCCCTCCAGAAAGCCAAATCCGTTATCTTCACTGGTCTTGGCAATCTTAAGGGAAGGATCTTTTTCCTGAGCGATTGCAAGATACTTCAATATTCGCCTGAGAAAAGACATAGCCATATACTCCACCGCTGGAAACTCAAGCAAATCGTTACCGAGGTGGTTAAATTCAAGAGCCTGATTAGCCTCTGCGACTTTTTCAACCGATAGAGCAACTATCTTTTCTTTTAATACTTTGTCTGCTGTTGGAAAAAGTCGTTCGACCTTATCGCGGATAGCATTTTCGATATTGCCTTCATATTCTGCTGCACGCATTATCGCTTTGTTAAATTCTTGCCTGGCCTGCTGCAGCGGCGGCATACTTGCTGGCTGAATATCGAGTGTTGGCCGATCGCGGCCTCGCGCAGTGGAAAAGGAATCCCCCTGTTGCAAAAACATTGCCATGTTCGGTTGAGGTTGCATAGAAGCACTGCTTTGGTTTGCTCCAAACATATAATCCCCTTATCCACTTATGCTGTTAAATAATGCATTCCGTAAGCTCAAGGCGTTTTGCCAGAATTCATTAAGATCGCAGTTAAAAAGTGCACCATCGGTAAGGCCAAAATTAAGTACGATCGTCGCGTTGTCGGCGGCCAGAGAAAAAGAGGCAATGCCTGTGACATCAGGATGCGCATTCAACTGTAAAAGTCGGGTATGCAATGAAGCCGATACTTTTTGCTGCAGACGAGGAAGTGGAAACATAACCACCATACGTTCTGGATAATTGACAATAGAAGCATAATATTGGTTGTCTTCACCAATCAGACTGCATTCATTGTTCCTCAGTTTCCATTGTCCATCAGACATACTTTTCAGCCAGTTATTGATAATCTCTTCTTTATCCACCGCTAATTTCCTTACCAGTTAGTGTTAAAAACATTGATATTAACTATCGGTAACTCGTTCTGAGGCTTCTTTCGGTAAATAAATAGCATGAATAGATTCTGCGCAGGGGAGGGCAGGGCGTGAGAAAAGCGCCTGGAACAGACTTAAATTTACGTCAGCAGATTAAACATAAATCACGCCAGCCGTATCTGTATCGGTAATAGTAAAAGTCACGCCGTTTATTTCCGGTAGCGTGATGCTCTGGTTTTCCCAGTTATTTATTGCTTCGCTAAGTTTATCTTCCAGGCTTTGGGCAACCGGCCCTGTTAACGTTAGCCTTAATGCGATCTGTGCCGGATCGGTGGTATCCGTTTCTGTTTCCAGCTGTAAACGCGCCAGCCCGGTTTGTATCTCTTCCGTCCCGCCCATTTCGCGGATAAGCTGCTGGCGCAGCAGGTTGCTCAGCGTTGCGTTATCCGTCACTGTGGCCTGACTTACTTTACTGCTGATCTCACTTACCATACTGACTTCAGGACTATCATCCAGGCTGAATGGGGCGGTGATCGAGCAGGTAAATGACAAGCGAGGACGATTTCCCAGCGACTGCCAGTAATTACCCAGGCTGTTTAAACTTTCCTGCGGGGGAACAATACGCGTATAGGCGCCTGGCAGGTCAGGTAACTGACGATTGTTTAATAGTCCCCTCAGCACAGCGTTCATCATATGCATGGAATCACTGTCCGGCTGACTTTCGGGGCCATTACCATCCTGGGATTTTTCCTGAGCTGGCCACCAGGTAATAAGATAGTTACAGTTAATATGTACTGTCTTAGGCGCCAGGTTTTTTGTGGACGCCAGAAAACGTCCGCTTTCCGACTGACGCAGCTGCAAATCTTCATGGACATCGTAAAGAAATATACTCAGCGTAGCGTTGGCCGGCGTGCTGTTTACATCGGGCATATCAAAACGAATATCCACATGACCCTCATTTTTTGGATCGATTAAGGGTTGGATGACGGAATAAAGCGCCTGGTTGATGGTAATCAGGGTATTTGTTGGCATAAGAAAACTCCGAAGACGATAAAAGTATTATTCTTTGAAAGACGATATGATTGGTCGCCCGCTTTTCCCCAACTCTCTTTTTAACGCCCGTTCCAGATGCTGTGAGTCGACCGCGGGACTTCCTTCATCAGCTGCCAGAATGGCGGCCAGTAGCGCAATATTACGCACATTGGCACCGGTCAGGCTGTTGTACCGGGCCAGCATGTCAAAGTCTGCGTCCGGTGACAGCGGCAGTGAGGCGGGCCAGATACGCCGCCACATCTCCTGACGTAGCGTATCGTCCGGCCAGGTGAAACGGGTGATAAAGGTAAAACGCCGGTTAAAGGCGCTGTCGAGATGACTACGGTTGTTGGTGGCCAGAATGACCAGGCCAGGATAACTTTCCAGCCGTTGCAGCAGATAAGAGACTTCAATATTGGCGTGGCGATCGTGAGCATCTTTCGTCTCGCTGCGTTTACCAAACAGCGCGTCGGCCTCATCAAAAAAGAGTACGCCGCTGTCTTCCTCCGCCAGATCGAAAATGCGCGCAAGGTTCTTTTCCGTCTCGCCCACATATTTATTGACCACGCTGGAGAGATCCACTTTCACCAGATCGGTATTGAGCTGGTTGGCCAGTACCTCTGCCGCCAGGGTTTTACCGGTACCGGATTCGCCATAAAAGAGCGCGCTGATGCCCATTTTCCCCGCCAGTTTATCGGCGAAATGCACTTCAGTGACCTTATCGCGCAGCTTCACGGCAGCGGTAATCTCCGTTAGCTGTTGCATAATCGCGGGGGCCAACACCAGATCCTCCAGAGTGCGCCGTGGTGTAATGCGCTGCGCCAGTTTGCCAAAATTTTTGCGCGAACGTTGGGCCAGCGCCCGAATAAAATCCTGCTGTTCCGGCGATTTACCGCCATCGCGCAATGCCCGGTAGTAACTGGCTTCTTGCAGAATGTATGGCAGAATCTCAGGATAAAAACTGTAGCGTTGGCTGAGCGTTTCCATATCGATACGCTTTTGCAGCTGCGCAGGCAGCTGACGCTTCAGCATGGCTACTTTTTCGGCGGTGGAAGGCGCAGCCAGGCTGATATGCACAACCGGCTGCCGCGTGAAGAGATCGGCAAAAGGCGCGGCATGATCTTTGTGGCACAGAATGGCGACCGGTAGAGGCTGCGTTTCCAGATGGCGGGCCAGCGTTTCCAGCAGCGGCTGCGCAGTATCCGGCGCGGTGGTAATCGCTAACAGGCAGCTCTGATACAGACAAACGTCGCGCAGCAGCAGACGCAACAGGTGCAAGCTTTCTTTTTTTTCTGTCTGCGCCAGCTTATCCAGATTCACCGACAGCGTATCCCTTTGCTGTTCGTGCATCAGCCGGGCTACCGCCAGCGCCGTGGCTTCAGGCGCGTTCCCTTCAAGTAACAGCAGCGGCGGGGCGGCATCATTTTTTGTCTGCCAGAGCTGCGGCAGGCTCTGTTGCAGCGCCGCCGGAACCCAGACGTTTTTATCCGTAACCAGCCAGTCGGCGAATAACTGCTGTTCAGGTTCTAACTGGCGTTCTCCCTGTAAAAAGCGCCAGACGGCTGGTGCGGTGATCAGCACGGCGGCGTTGTTTCGGGGTGTACGCACTAACTGGTGATGAAACAGCGGAGCGGCAGGGGAGAGGGCGCTTTGCATAATACGGCGTGCGGTTTGCGTCTGCGTTAAAGCCGCCAGCAAGATCTCCACGGTCACCTCTGCCTGATCATTGCTTTCCATCAGCGATCTTAACAACAGCCGGTAGTGGGGGCTAAGGGTGGTCAACAGACCCGCCAGCAAAATATCCCGCTCCGGGGCAGACAGGGAAAAGCGTTCGCATAGCTGCGTCAGACGCTGATTCAGCGACGGACTCTCCAGCGGTAACATAAAAGGCGGTGTCGTGACCAGCCAGTGCGGCATTCCCTGCGGGTGAGCGAGACGGTACTCAATTTCATCTTCCGGCAGCAGAAAAGGCTGGAGCGGGGCGGATGGGTAACATCCTTGTTGATAATAAAGCTGGGTTAACCGCAGATCGAGCATTTCCAGACATTGATAAAAATTTTCTGTTGCTTCATCTGCTATTGCAGAGAGCGCAGAACCTGAATTACGCGACATAATTATTACCCTTGTATGGGAGGAAGGGGCCAGTCAAAGTAGAGCGGTGCCGCCAGCCAGGGAAAAGTGGCCAGAGTCAGGGGCCAGGGCCAGCCAGCCAGCAGAACATCCCATGCTTCTGGCTTAACAGAGAGGCGTGTTTGCCCTTCTGCTGTTAAGCCTTCCGCCGGGCGTTGTAAGAAGAGCTGGCGAATATCGTTCAGGGCGCATTTTTGCCAACCGGGAAGTTGCTGGCTTATGGCGGTAAGCCAGGTATCGATCGCTTCTTGCTGATGCTCCTCAATAGGGGAATACATTAATGCTTCTTCCGGTGGCGGTAATCCGCACAACAAACAGGGGAGTCGTAGCCTGTGGTCGTCGGTATCGCTATTTCCCCAGATTAACCAGTCAAGGCTGGCGACGGCCTGTTGCTGCGCTTGTGGGCTGATAAAAGCGTTTTGTTCGCTGAGCTGAAGCTGAGAAAACAGCGATGGCAGCAGTGGCCAAAGCAGAAGTACGCCAGCACCTGCGATTAAACTTGTCTGCTCCTTTGCTGTTTCAGACTTGTTGCCTGCCTCTTTTTTGCTGGTTGTGCCGCCTGTGCCGTCCGTTGGCCGATCCCGAACCGGTAAAATGCTTTTCCGCTCGTCAGGCGAAATAAACCGTTCGGCTGCTGACAGATGTTTCTCAATCGCACGCCTGACGTCTGGTTGCTGCCAGAGCGGGCGTAGCCAGGCGTGAGGGTGATGAGCCGTACTGGAATACAGCGCCTTTATCAGCGCCGCTGGCAGCTCTCCGGCAAGGATTGCATGCGTTAGCATACTGATAACCGCAGGCTCCGCCTGATAACTGCTTAACCCATGCTGACCTTCGGTATGCCGCTGTAAATAACAGATCGCCGCCGCCAGCAGCAGGCCGGGAGTCAGGCGCGATTTTCTGTTATCGCCCGGCAGCGCGTGGCTAAACGCGTTAGCTGAGGCTTTTGTTCCCGTCTGCAGGAGCAGGCGTAGCAGCAATCTGAGCGCTTCAGGCTGTTCCGATTTGATCAGCCGCTGCAGTCCCGGCTTTCGCAGACAGCTGCGGGCAAGCTGCGGCAGGACGGCAGGATGATCGGCCAGCTGTTGCAGCAGAACTTCAGGCGATCCTGTCGCCCCCACTGTTTTTGCCGTTAAAGGTTGTAGACCTTGATGGGCAAGAGGACTAAATGCCTGATTAAGCGCCGTTGCTAATCTGGGATAAAACTCTGCGCTAAACTGTTCCAGAGGAATGGTTCCCAGATTAATAATGCGTTTATCTTCCCGGATATCGAGACTTCCGGCACAGAACGCCAGGCTTTGTTGAATAATATCTCCTATTTTTTCTGCGTTAAGTAGAGGCGTTGTTAATATTTTATTGGCACCGGTTTTATCTGCAAAGGTAAACTCGCAGCGTAGAGTATCGATAATAATTGTGGGTTGCATGATATTTAACGGAAGAGGCGTGGGGATTATTTAAAGTTTCATAATAAAGGCCAGGATATAGTAGGGGAGCGCTACATCTATGGTTCCTGAAATAGTGCCGGTATGATTATGTCCCTGTCCGTTGCCAGTTTTACTGGTATAAGGAAAGCAAGGGTAGTTATTATTTACATTATCCTCCTTACTGCCAAATAAATGTACCCTTTCTTTACTGTCTTTTCGATCATAGCCTGCATGTAACATGTCGGAATTATCATAACCTGGGTAAGTTGTATGGTAATGCTCAGGTATTTGTTCTACAGTCAGCGCGGTATTATTAATAGCAACATCCAGTTGGAGATGATCGTTTTGTACGCTGAAGGTTTTATTATTTTTATCATTATTACTGAATGAGGCTGTATTGCTTCCACCGATATCCCCCAGCGTGCCGCCTAAAATAAAACGGTCAACTAAATTCGGCGTGCCATTAGTACCATCGCATAATGCCCAGCCTTCAGGAACTGTGGTACCGGAAAACATCGTAATTAATCCTCTGGGCAACAGAACCGGGATATCCACGCTAACCCCATCCTTATCAACCTTAATACCTTTTCCCGGTTTTACGGCAAGCCCGTCTTTTGACGCTGCCAGTCCGAGATCTAAATCGACCACCAGTTGGTTATTGGCGGAGTTAACTTTGACTGCAGCGCAACCATTAGCATTGTCGGTGAAATCAAAACTTTCAATATTGGGCTCAAGCTGGCCGGTTTCGCTGATCCTCATCCCCTTGCCTGCTCCATTCTGATCGGCGGCCTTGCCTGCTGCCCGCGCTCCGGCATCAGCCATATCGATCAGCTGAGCAAAATCTTTTTCCAGCGGGACGCTGCCCTGTTGAAAGCGTGCTTTTAAATCAGCGACCGCTGGCAATTTCTCTGATGAATTAAAAAGTTTCTTATTTTCCGCAGGGCTGTTTTTTTTCTTCATTGTCTTTTCTCCGGGAGAATTAATGTGTTTGATTGGGTGGAATATTGAAAAGCTCATTTTTGCTAATTATATCTTCGTTCCATTGATCGCCGTTGGTCCCTATAGCCTCGGTGCGCTCATCTTCATTGGCAATACGCATCATACCTATACCGATGCGAAGAGTCGGTTTGTGGCCCAGGGTCAGCATCTGCAGAATACGGTAGTTATCATCGTCAAACGGTGCGCCATTTTGTTGCCAGCGTTGATATATCAGGCCAAAATTTTGAAAGGTATCTTCATCCATCCAGTGACTGATCAGGGTGACATGCGCGGGAAAATCATCAAGAATGGTTTGCTGTAGCCATACGCTTAATTTTTGCGGGTCAATACCCTCTCCCTCAAGCAAACGGCGATTATGAACGACGCTGATAACGAAAGAAAAACGATCTTCCGTGGCATAAGCTGCTTCACTAAAATACCAGATATAGCGCCATGCCTCTTCCGGGGTGGGGAAATCGTTCGCGCTGTCTGCATTTTTTTCAATGATTAAGGTGCCCTCTACCGCATTTAGCTTGATTATTTTAGCGGTCAGCAAAATATCCTCATTTTCCGCTGTGATTGATTCTGCGTTATTTTTATTATCTTCTTTCGGCCGGGTACGCAGCGTTATTACATCACCTTCTTTCGCTAAAAAGGGAAAGGGCGACTGGGCGCTGCTGGCTAAACGTCGCTGGTCAGGTTCAATATCCTCCTGGGAATCAGCATAGTTAAGTTGATAATCCATATCCTGAAGCCAGACTTTATCAAATTTACGCCAGTAGAGTTTGTTATTATCCGCCGCCGTTTTAATATCTTCCCATTTGGATTTCAGATCGTCAGTAATATTGGTTTGAAAATAATTGAGCTCATTGGTCAATGCATCGACCGTCGCGG
>Ga0209463_1002001_pt1 | contig 11701 bp, 9 predicted proteins | sample AgamicMgSfrz_FD_187169 | JGI IMG/M metagenome (GOLD analysis project Ga0209463, IMG submission 187169) | Agave microbial communities from Guanajuato, Mexico - Mg.Sf.rz (SPAdes) (version 2) | ecosystem: Host-associated > Plants > Phyllosphere > Phylloplane/Leaf | place: Guanajuato, Mexico... | reverse complement strand
TGCAAATGTTGCATATTCTCCTGAACTACACGTTAGATTAAATTTAGCTTTATTTGCCGCACTTGGACATTTAATTCCGCCCAAATTATGCCTTGAATCTTTACTTAAATCAGATGTTCCATTTCCTGTTTCATGTTTGGATAGTGCTGCTAAGAAAGCTGGTTCTACGCCATATTGTTTTCCATAATTAATATATGCTTGACCTAGTCCTTTTAACGTTCCACCTAAGTAAGAATCTAGTAAGCTAGCTGTTACTTTTGATTCATTTTCACTATTGTATTTGGCAGACATTGTTCCATCTGCACTTCCAGAACCTTCACAACTTCCTGAGCTTCCTTTGAATTCTTCGAAATATTTCATAACTTTGACAACATAGTTATTCGTTTCTTTATTTCCTCCACCTTTGGCGATAACTTGTTCCCAAGTAGTGGCACCTAAACGTCTTAGTTCTTTATTTACGTTACCAGGTCCCCAGTTGTAAGAAGCAAGAGCTAATGGAATATTCCCATTACGTTCTTCTTTCATCATGGCGATATATCTTGCTCCGCCATCAACATTTTGTTCTAAATCGTAAGCATCTACACCCAGCCAAGCCGATGTCGCTGGCATTAATTGCATCATACCTGTTGCTCCACTTGCTTTATTCCGAATAACGGTACCGTCTGAGTTAAAATGCCTAATTTGAGTTTCTTGTTTTGCAAACGCCGCCACTAATTGTGGTTCTACATTGTTTTTTTGTGCAGCTCGGTTAATAACGTCTGCATTTTCTCCTGAATAAGGTCCGCAACTTGTGTTATAGCTGCTTCCATCAAATCCTCCAGGTGTTAAAAAGGAATAGTTTTCACCAGGCGTTCCCCCTCCTGCAGCAATTTCCGCATTAATTTGTGCACGAAGACTACGCATTTTTTCCGCAATATCTTTTACTTCTTGGTCCGTTATTGCATCTTCTGTTTTATCATCTTTGTTTTGACAAATCAAACCAAAGGTAATGTTACAAACAAATGCTTGGAATAAGGCTTGGATAATATTAATCACAATCCAAACAAAAATAATCGGAATCAAAATAATAATAAGAATTATTTTTTTCTTTCCTCCTTTACCCTGCGATTCTTTTTGTCCGTCATCTTCAACTGCGCTTTTACCTATGCTTTTCCCTATATTTTTTGCGCCTTTTTTAACAAAATCCCATATTTGTTTTTTCATACTGTCACCTCGCTTTTTTGTTTTTTAAGATCCTAAAGATTATACTTTTTTTTATTTTTTTTTCAACAAAAATGTCAAAAAAGAAAGAAAGGATTTCTCCCTTCTTTCTTTTTTATTCTTCGTTTTCAAGCATTTGTTTAATTTTCTCTAAATCATTTGGATTGGTTGTACATAGGATATGTTCAAAGTTATGACTCACAACTTTTACTGCCGTATGATTTCCTCCTGCGAAAATTAATGCTTCCCCAGGACTTGCAGTTCGAAGGAATCCTTTTTCGCTCTGTGATAATCCAAACATATCTCCAACGGCACCTAAGTCATTTTGACTTTGTTTAAGAAGGACTTGCATCGAGGTATTTCCTATAATTCCTTGTCCTCCGTTTTGTAAGAAGTCAGCTGCTTGTTGCGAAATAATCGATAAACCAGCGTTAAATTTACGTGCTGTTTTTGCTACACGAATAACATAATCAGAAGATTGTTTACTTTGCATTAACATCCATGCCTCATCGACAATAATTAAACGTTTTTTATTATCTCCTGATTTTACTTTATTCCAAATAAACTCAAGACAAATAAACATTGCTAAGTTTGCTAATTCTTTTTCCATATCTTTAATGTCAAATGCGATAAAATTAGATTCTGTATCTACATTTGTTTCACCATTAAATAGACTTAACACACCACTTGTATAGGGCTCTAATTCATCAGCGATCGCAATAGCTTCTCCGCCGTATTGACGCAGTGTTTGCTCTAAATCACTTAAAATTGGCATTCTTTTTTTGCTTCCTTCAAGAGAGAATAAGTCTTCTTCCATGAAGTCGTCAGTCATCATACTTTTTCTTTCACGTGTAATGCCAAATTTTTCATACGTTTTTTCAATCGCATCTAATAAAATTTTTCTCTCACGCGCCGACAAAGGACGTTTAATCATTACTTCAATAATAGAAAGTACATCAAGAATTTTTTGTGTTAAGAAGTTCATTCCATCTTCTTCTTCTTTTGCATTATATAAATCTAGTGGATTAATACGATCTTTACTTGAAGCTGATAATTTTATGTATTGACCACCTAGGGCACTTGTTAAACGTTTATATTCAGCTTGTGGGTCAATGATAATGATATTTGCACCTAGACCCATATAACGAATTGCTTCTAATTTTACAAAATATGATTTCCCTGCCCCAGATGTGGCAAGTGTTACCGAATTATAGTTATTTAAGCTAAAACGGTCAAATAAAACAAGCGAACCGTTAATCATATTTAGTCCATAAAGGATCGGATGACCTTGTGTCATCGTTAACTCAGCTGATACAATTGGAAGACATGTTGCAAGTGAAGACGTATCGAAGTTTCGACGATAGTTTAAACGATCTTCTGCAATAGGTAGTACAGAATGAAATCCTTGTTGTTGTTGAAACATTGCATGACGAGTGGTTAAACCAATACTTCCGCCAAGGTTTTCAATTTCTTCTGTAATTGTATCCAATTCTTCCATTGATTTTCCAGCGATATTAATATAAATGGTTTGATAAAATAATTTTTCTTTCCCTTTTGCAATTGCATCACGAAGTGCTTCTGCATCATTACGAGCAATTTCAACACCAATATCCGTCATTTTCCCTTTTTGAGAATCCATTCGTTGAGTTGAAATATATTGACCGATTTTACGGTTTAATGCTTTAATTACGCGCTCACTTGGCAGCGGCTCAATGTGCGATGTAATATCAATATTCGCGCCGTACGCATAAAGGCGGTTTAACCAGCCAATATGCGCCGTACGAGGATAACCTGTCACCATAACGGTACGTAAGAAACGATTTCCGATTTTCATATGGTTTACTTCATTTTCAATGGCATCAGGAGCAATTAAATCATTGACTTTAAGCGTCCCTCTATCTACGATATCTTTTTTCGATTTATCAATTTCATGATCTCCACTTGCCATTTTATCAATTTTACTTAAATCAAATTCCATGGAATTCATCTCCTTTCTCTTTTACTTTCACTCGAATTGTTGTGTAATCTGCAGGATTACGATCTTTTAGCGGCTGATATACCGCGCGATCTTTATTATAAGATGTATAAAATAAATCTAATAACTCGTTATCATCTAAAATTTTAGGTGTAATTTCAAATCGTCTAAACGAACGTTCGATTAGTGTTGCACGTCCATATAATTGTTTTCTTGCACGATCAAAACGTTGTTCTTCATCATAAACATCATTTGTTTCCACCGTTTCATTGGTTTTTTTCTTTTTATTTTTCCCTATGTTTTCTTTATTGATTTTTGCTTTCTTTTTATCTTTTTCTTCATCGTAAGGAATAATAATATAGAAACGTTTCGTTAAAATGGAACGGTTTTTAATTAAATCAATTAAATAACCAGAATAGTATTCTAATTGTTTACGAATAAATGCACTTTTTGCATTTCTTCGTACATTTTCAAGCGTATCTAAGTATTCTGAAATATCTACAATTCGAGATTGTTGTAAAAATTGAAATTTAAAATCAACAGAATTTAAAATTTCACGGTATTGTTCCAAAACATTTTGTTTTTCTGATGCTTCCATCAAGTCAATATTGATACTAGGAATTTCAATAGCGATACGATATCCGCCATTTTTCAAACGTACAATTCCACTTCTTATGTAATCAAATGGCAATGAATCTTGTGTTGTTGGTACGTGTTTTTCTCGATCTTCTTGCGCTTTTTTGTTTTTAAAAAACATTATAAAAATTACATATCCAAATGCAGCCAATAGTAATATCATCACTACTATCATTAAATAAGCCATACTTCCACCTCCGATTTATTCAATTTCCTCATCATCTTCTAAAAAAAGTTCTATTTCGTCAATAAATTCATCACGAATATTTTCTTTACGATATACTAATATTTTTGGCATTGTGCGATAAACTGCATATACAAGCACGAATTCGTAAATAGGAATATTATTTACTTTTTTAAACATCGTATAAATAGTTAAGGCTGCAATAATCAACGATATAGGTACGCTAACCCATAACGACATCGTCGCTAAGAAAAACATCATTAATACAACACCACCCCCCAAGACCATAGCTTGGGGAATAGTAAAGTTTCCAATTCTATCACTTTGATTGAATTCTTGTGGAATTACATATTCATACATATCTTTTTACCTCCTTTTATTTTCGATTAAATGGGTTGTCGTTATCTTGAATTGGTTTACGATTTTCACCCATCATTTCATCGAAGAAATTTTTTGATTGATTCTCACGTGGAGTATCGTTTTTTGATGATGTCGAATTTTCATTCGATGAACCACCTATTTCAAATGAATCTAAATTAGTTGCGTTTTGACCATATGTGCTAAATCCTGAAGAACTACCAAATGTTTCATTTGGTTCAGGAGCAGATGAATAATTAGACGGACCTGTTGGTTCACTTTGTTCTACAGACGATTCGCCAATTTCAAATGAATCTAAATCAGTTGAGCCTTGTCCATATGTACTGTAACCAGACGGACCATTATATTGACTTCTTTCCGTTGTAGATGGATAAGAGTTATCAAGTTCAATTTCTTCTGAAACAGTTGAATCAGAAGGTTCAAATGATGGTCCACTAAATCCATATCCACTTGGCTCGCTTCGATTAGATGAATAAGAATTATCGATTTCGATATCATTATCATCTACAGAACCTCCATAACTTGAAGGACCTGTTGGTTCGCTTCTTTCTACAGAAGGACCGCTAAATCCAAATGAATTACTTCCCGAATTACTTGGTTCACTTCGTTCAATAGTAGAACTGTTGTAATCATCAAGCTCAATTTCTTCCGAAGTTGTTGAATCAGAAGATTCAAATGATGGTCCGCTAAATCCGAATGAATTATTTTCTGAACTTTGTCCATAACTACTTGGTTCACTTCTTTCAACGGTAGAACCGTTATAATCGTTTGAATCAAACGAAGGACTATTAAAACCATCTGTAGATGAAGAATCATCAGCAAAAGAATTAAAGTTTGTTGAAGTAGTACGATCTTCTTTTTCAAATCTTGTTGAAGATTGATCTTCTTGCAATTCTGAAGATAAATTATCAAAACTTTGTGTATCTAAATGATCATTTCCAATAGGTGCCTTACCTTCTACTGTAGGACCATTAGATTCACTATTTGATGGCGCACTTGTTTCTACAGTAGGATCGCTAAAATTTCGATCATCTCCATTATCTTTTAAATGATCAAACTTAGGATTGTTATCTCGTCTTTCAACACGAGCATCTTCTCTTTCATTTCTCATGTTGTTATAATTTGTTTCTGCAATTTGTTCTTTTTCAGCTCGAATTGCATCTTGACGATTCGCTTGCTCTGTTCTTGCTTCAATTTCATCGCTAATTCTCATATCATTTTGCATTCTTGCAACATGCGGACTTGAGCCTCCCGTCATAGGTCTTGGACCGTCTCCGTTATTTCCGCCACCTCCTGGTGGGTTACTTCCTCCTCCACCTTCTTGTCTTCGTAAAGCTTCATCTGCTTTGGCAGCATAATTTTCACGTCTTTCTTCTCCGCCTTGTATCATACTTTGATTATCAACTGTATGCATTGCAGTACCTGTCCAATCTGTACCATTTCGGCTATCTAAATCGGAGTATTTTCTAGCTCCTCCTTGAAGTTTTACATCTCCTACTTGCATTCTAGGAAGTTGTTTAACTTGTGTAGTTTCTCGAACGCTCTTATCATCAACTACATCACCGTGTTTGGCAATGAAGTCATTCATCGCGTTTCTATTTAGTTCTTTTTCATTATCTGTTCCATATATACCCGCGTAAAGCGCTGGATTGTTTTCTACGTCTTTTCTAAGCACAGCTTCGGCTGATTTTTGTGTCAAATCACCAGATTGACGCAATTTTTTAATTTGTTGAGACGCTTCCCAACTCATGCCGTTTTTCGCTTCTACTTTTTGAAGCAATTTATCAGCATCCGCTTTCGCTAAAGGAGAAGCCAAACCTTGATCTCTTCCATATTTATCTGGATTTGCAGCTTTTAATTCTTCTGCCATTTTTTCAACGGTTTCTTGTCTTGATAAGTCAGAAGACATAATCGCTCTGAGTGTATCAGTATCTGCACTTTTAACCATTTCATTAGCATCAGATTTTTTAGATTGCTCTAATGGATTCATTCCCATCGCTGCTACTCCAATGACTTCTTCATTATTTCCTCCATTTTTACTTAAAGTATTTGCCATTAAGCCATCCGCTCCAAGCATATCTGCAGCTCCACTTGCATCTCCAGCAGCTAATTTTGCACCACCTTTTGCTAATGAGCCCATTGTTCCAGCAGTAGAAGAACTTCTACCACCAGCAGAACCTTCTTGTCTCAATACATCATCGATGTTTTTATTGAAACCATGGTCAATTTTTGCTTGTTTTTGGATACCTTCTTGGAATTCTTTTTTCGCTATTCCTTCTTGAGCTTTTTTCATTCCATGATCCAATGCATTTGCTGCAAAGGCACCCATTGCTGCGGCTGCGCCACTAACATTTCTAGCACCCAATGTAGAAGTACCACCAATCATGGATTTACCGAATTCAGGGAACTCTTGAAGAGTAACTAACATTGCATAGAAAATGAATACATTTCCAAGTAACCCCATGTTTACCGCTTCATTAAACTCTCCCATTCGCATGAAAATATTAATAAAGATATATAATCCTACTGCTAAGAATGTTTGAGAGAATGATTCACCAATAAACGCTCTTAACCATTTTTTAGACATTTTTGCTGTTTGAGGAAGTGCCGTCATAATAACAAAGAACGGACCAAAAATAGCTAAAATGAAAATCATTAACATACGCATGTACCACCATAAAATCAATTTAACAAGGAATGTTAACATATAGATAGCAAATAAAATAACTGCGATTGCTACAATTACCCAAACAGGAGCCAACACGCTTCCGCCTAGTGTTAATAATGCACCCATAACAGAAGCAGCAATACCTGATAGTGCAAATCCACTACTTACAGCACCCGCTACCGCTACATCTTTTGCAGAAGTTGGAATACTAATTTTTGAGATAGAATGTACTAACATATTATTAATATTTAAAATATCTTGTAGTAAATATGGTAAGAAATATACCACCACCATTGCTACAAACATACGCATACCAAATTTAATTGGATCCATATTTTGATAACCTAATGAATACATTAAACCAAATGCTGCGATAAAAATAACACTTGAACCTAATGCAATCATTTGCGTTACACCCATGATATCCATGATAACAGGGTTATTTGTTAAGTTAACTGGTGTAGAGATTTTTGTGATATAACTCATAAATCCAGTACCACATTGTACCGTAAATACATCTTTAAATCCTTTTGCAATCCAGTTTACTAGTTTTGAAAAGATTCCCGCTGCTTTTCCTCCTTCTTTATCTTCATCTTTTGTCGAAGGAAATTCATCTTTCATTTTTTTACTATCCATATTCTTATCCATCGTTTTAGAAACGGCATCTTTTGTTGTATCATTACAATCGTCAAACGTTTCAAAATTACTTGACGTTAACAACCCTTGACCTACTACGATGTCATCTGTTTTTGTTTCTGCAAACGCCGCTACAGGAGCTAACACTTGTAGAGATAAACCAATAGACAAGAGTGAAAAAGTAATTTTTTTCGATAACTTCATTTTTTTCACCTCCATTTTGATAAAAAAGCCTCACTGAAGATTCAGTCAGACTTTTTTATATTCCTATAATATTGCTAATCATTCCATAAATGATAAACGACAGACCTGAAATAATGATTCCACCGCCCGCTGCAACAATATGAAATTTAGCCTTCTTAATCTTCTCTGCATCTCCTTCTGATACTGTATATAAGTAACCAGCATACACTGTCATTAATACAGATACACCTAATGCAACACCTGCAATGGCTGCTGCCAATCCACCAAAGTATTTTTTGGTTTTATCGATTTGGGTCATTTGACCTTTTTTCTCTTTTGTTTCTGAATTTGTACAGTCAAATTTACCTCCACCTGCTGGTTTAGCATACTGTCCAGGAGGACAGAATGCTTCCACAGGTTTAATTGTTACAGTATATACAATAAAAGAAGAGGAGAGAGCTACAAATAAAAACGTAAAGTATTTTATAAATGTTGTCATTGCTCTTCCCCCCTAGTTGTTACATTAAATTTTCAAAGACTTTTACAATGATAAATGCTAACATTGCGATACCGATACCGATACCAGCAGAAACGATTTGCATTTTAGCTTGTTCAGTAACTTTCGGATCTCCTTGAGAAGTTGTGTATTTGAAACCAGCATAAACGATCATAAGAACCGCAAATCCTAGTACGATACCAGCTACTACTTTAGCAAAACCAAAGATACGATCGTTGATGTCTTTTACACCATCACAGTTTTTAACATCGTTAGGTTTTACAACTGTTGTTGAACCTCCAGCTCCACAAGTTGATGCCGCATGTGCAACTCCATCTCCCGAAATATAATTTGTTACTAATCCGTTAGTGAATGTGAACGCCATCACTAACATTACCATTGTAAAAAGTTTTTTAACTTTTAACATATGTATCCCCTCCTTTTTGTTCACATAGATATTACCATAAAAATTTTTTTAGACAATATTTTTTTCCATTTTTTTCCATTTTTTTAGTTAAAGTCGTATCTATTCTTTAAAAGCGTAATTTGCTCTTCTAATTCTTGTAACTGCAACTTCGCTTCTAGGTCTTCGTCATGATTTTCGACATGTTGGCGAATAATGTGCGCTTTTTTTTCTAATTGTGCTATTTCCTCTTTTCTTTCCTGGTGTTGCCATGGAGAAATTATTTTTTCTTTTTCTCCATCTGCTTGGTTCATCAAAAATAGCAAAAGCGCCACGATAAGAATAACTCCAACATAGTTAATTCCAATAAAAAGACTTACAATGAAAGCAAAAATTAAAAATCCATAAAATACTTTAGCTTTTTTGGATGATAATTTTTCTTTATTTTTAAATAGATACTTTTTAATCCATTCTTTCATCTGCAACACCTCCCGCGTACTATAGTCCATCTTACTTAAATGTCAAATATTTGCAACAAAAAAAACGCAGCTTTTTTTCGCCGCGTTTATCGTTTATTAATTTCATTTCTGATTAGTTTTTTTACTTCTGTAAACATATCTTTATCACTATCTTTTGTTACCTTTGGTTTTGTATAAGGTTTGTCCTCAGGTTGAACAGGTTTGACAACTTTTTTTTCTTTTTTCTCTTTTTTTGTCGTTTTTCTTCCTATATAATTGTCGGATTTTTTTGGTTTGTTTTTTCGTTGTATTTCCAACGAAACACTTGGGAGTAATTTCGGACGACTTATGATTAATCCTGCTAATAACATCACCCAAAAATATGAAAAAACCGTTCGCACTCCTTGCAAACTAAAAATTACATATGCTTTTTCTTCCGTTGTAGGGAAACTCCCGCTCATAAAATAATGAACCCACATTAATACCCAAAATCCATATAAATAACCACTGGAAAATGCTGTTTCCGTGTTTTTTACAGCAAATAACACCGTTAATAAAATAAATAATAGAAGTGCAATCCAATCATTTCCTACATTTAGTTTCCACATAACCCAATAAAGAGTGGTTGTGACCCAAAAACTATTGGACAGTCCCGCAAAAATACGTTGTTTTTTTCCTGATGTTTTTTTGGCTAAAAATGTCGTAATGATAAATGGACATAAAACCATCATAATGGAGATGTAACTAAATAAAAAATATTCCACTTCCTTTTCATTGGCGTGTCCACTTCCTGAAATGGATATCAACGCCCAACTCATCGTTATTAGTACTGAAATTAACACAAGGATATCTAGTTTGCGCAACATAGACATGTTAGTTCCCCCTTTTTTGTTCTTCTATCCTATTATATAATCAAAAGTTATTTTCTGGAAAAAAATGAAACAAATTATTGAAAAAAATAAAAAAATCATTATGATGACAAGTGCGAGGTGATAGCGATGAAAGTAGTACTAGCTACAGGTGTCCCAGATTTGGATAATGCTATACAACAACGTATTACAAAAGCACAATTTGTAGGAAGTGCCCTTTATAAAGAAGCCGTTGTTGATGTAGTAGAACGTAGAAAGCCTGATGTTATTATTTTAAGTGAGTTGTTAGAAGGCGTTTTATCTACACGTGAACTAATTTTAACACTCAGAACACGCTTCCCAGAAGTACGCATTATTTACATCTTAAAAGATGAAAATCCAAGAGAAAAATCATTTCTTTATCACTGGATGATTTTCGATGTATTTAACGGAAAATTTTCTCCCGCTGACTTAGAGGAAGCTTTATTTAAACCCAAAACATTTAAGGATGTTTCACATGAATTAGAAGAATTAAAACAATTTGAAAAACCGACGGATCTTATTGACGATGATCCAGATATTACAGGCATGACAGGAATTAACCCAAGAGAATATGGAACTTTTGATAGTCCAATGAAAGGAACGAACCAATTGTACCAACAAATTGTTGCTTTTTGGTCTGTTCTTGATCAATCAGCAAAAACATTCTCTGCTGTTAATACTTCTCTTATGTTAGCAACAAATAAAGATTTGAAAATTTTATTGCTTGATTTTAACATTGAAAATCCAAACGTACATCTACAATTTGGTTTTTCAGACCCTGATCGAAATCTAGGTGCAATTGTCGAGGATACAGAAAATGGAAATCCTATTTCCAAAGACAATTTAGATCAATATTTAATTATGCACCCTGTTTATCGAAACTTAAAGATTTTACCTGGTTATATTTTAAAAATGAAGAATCGAAAACCTGCAGATTTGTATGCTATTTTCGAACAAATTATTGAAGCTGCACAACAAAGTAACTATTCTACTATTTTAGTAGATACAACAAGTGGCTTACGCGAAGAATTAACTTCTAGTATTCTTAAAAAAGTAAATAAAATTCTTTTGCACGTAACAGAGACCCCTGGAAGTCTTTATGCGGTTCGTCGTTGTTTTGATACAGAAGTGGGTCCTTTTGTAGCAAACTTAATTGACCGTAAAAAAGTTGTTCCTGTAATCGCAAATTCATATGATGATACACGCGGTAGTTTTACACGCGCATTAGAAGCAACACTTGAAACAAGAATCGGTGGAATTATTCCTCATCACGAAGATGTGAAAAGCAGTGTGTATAACGGTACACCACTACTATCTAAAAAACCACCAGAAGATTTATATGATGCTTTTATCATTCTTGGAAACCAAGTACATAAAAATATCTTCCGTAAACCTATTAAACGAAAACATTCAGCAGCAAAAAAAGATAAACAAAGTGGTTTATTTGGCGGTGTTTTCGGTCCAAAGAAAAAATAAAAAAAGAAAAGAATGAATATGGACGCATATTTGTTCTTTTCTTTTTTTATTTTTGTAGTATAATTTTTTTATCAAAAATTCCGAAAGAGAAGTGAACCATATATGTTACGCTTAGTTT
>Ga0209463_1002000_pt1 | contig 11704 bp, 10 predicted proteins | sample AgamicMgSfrz_FD_187169 | JGI IMG/M metagenome (GOLD analysis project Ga0209463, IMG submission 187169) | Agave microbial communities from Guanajuato, Mexico - Mg.Sf.rz (SPAdes) (version 2) | ecosystem: Host-associated > Plants > Phyllosphere > Phylloplane/Leaf | place: Guanajuato, Mexico... | reverse complement strand
ATAAATATAGGATCATGTAATAACTTGTTTCTAATAACCGTATTAGAAATAGAGATTGCTACAACATCTGAACAAGCTTCAACGACATTATGTGCTTTGCTATTTTGAATTAATTCAATATCACCAATAATGGCCAATGGATTGATAAAGCGAAGGATTAGTTTCTTCCCTTCAGGTGTAATCGTGTAAACTTTTACTTTACCTTTAACAACAAAATATAAACGATCCATTTCGTCATCTATATTGCAAATAAGCTCGCCTTTTTCAAAGTGATTTAATTGAAAATAAACTGTATCTATTTCTGAAAAAATCTCGAGCGTTTTATTGGTTCTCAAATAATGCGTAATTAAACCTGATTTATCCTCCATATTCATTTCTCCTTTCATTTACATATTAAATACAACAATACCTATAATCATTACTATTGTTCCCACAATATGATATCTCTCCATCTGTATCTTTTTTATATGAAACAGTCCTTTCATTTCAATAACTGTTGCCGTTAACAATTGAGCAACCATTAGTGTGCCAGCTGTCAATGTAACTCCTAGTGAATATATCGCCATCGTTTCTGCACAAATAATGAATCCACCAAATGCACCCGCTGCTAAATATACTTTTTTCACACTCTTTAAATCTGTTACTTTCTCTTCTTTCTTTAACAAAAATACAGTTGTTACAATAAGGAATCCAATTAAATGGGTTATAATACTTGTCGACCATATACCGATATGTGAACTAAGTTTCGCATTAAAGGTTCCTTGAAGTGTTATAAATATCCCCGCAAAAACAGCAAATATAATACCTTTCAAAAAATCATCTCCTCATCTTTTATTTCTGACTTAATTAAAAGCTATAATCCTATAATGGCAAAAGGACAAATGTCACATCACTATGAAAATAACTTGGAATGAACAAAAAACACACCTCAAAAATGCGAGATGTGTTTATCTTTATTATTTATATATAAAATTTTATAAATTTGAATTACGCTACATTAAAAGATTTCTTTTTCATAACAAACTTTGCAAATAAGAAACGTACAAGCGGTCCCATAATAATTAATTGTAATGGATATGCCATTATGAAATTTTTAATAAAAATCGAAAAATAAATTGAAACAAATGAAGCTCCTTGTAGTCCACCATGTAAATGCATCATAGCCATACCGAAAAATGACATAAAGAACACCATTCCGATTACCATAGTTGTCGCCATCGCAACGATAATATTTATTTTCTTAGATTTATCAAATGGCAACATGAATACAATTTTTTTCGCACAAGGTCCAACGATACATATTTCAATTAATAGCGCAATAATAAAGCCAATTAATAGTTCTAATGCAATCTCTTTAGTATAAATTGGTCCTCCTGTTTCATTCATTAGTAAATTGTAAAACGTCATTACGATAACCATCCCAAGGCACATCATCATACCAAATTGGAGGTTTTCTTTTCTTGTTGTTGGCAAAATTCATCATCCTTTCTCTTTGAGTCTTTGTCATTATATCGATATTGAAACCCCCTTCGTAAGTGAACATTTTGTGAACAAATTTAAAACGTTTTCATGTATTTTCTTTACTTTCAACTCAAATTCTCACTTTTACTTATAAAGGTTTTATATATTTCAATGTTGAATTACTAAATTTAACATTGCATTACATTATTACTAGGAGGATAACCATGAATGAACAAGGATTTTTCGTATATCATATCGTAACAAAGAAAAAAATGCATATCGGACAAATCATTCCTTTTAACAAAAATCAACACAATACTCTATATCACTTCTTTTTTGAAAGAGAACAATTAAATGCTAATGGTGAAGATGGCATACAAATTTTAAATAAACACTATAAAAATAACGAATTACATATAAATAATGAAAATGCTAAAGTAGTCATGAGTTATATGGATCAAACAATTAGAGCAGCTAGAGAAACAATTGTAGAAATGGTTAGACTACAAGAATTCCCTGAATATCCTTCCAGATTATCTTGTTTATACGCTGCAAAAAGCTATGAAGATGCTTTAAAATGGAAAGCATTATTTGATTCTTACAATCGAGAAGTTTTACAGATTGTTAAACTACAAGTAATCGGAAGTTCTTTTGAAGGTGACGGGAATCTTTTACCAAAAGAAGATGGTATTCCTTTTTCTCAAAAAATCGAACAAGCTAGAGAGTATTGGAAAGGAAATATTAGAAATGAACTTCCTGAGCTACTGATTAATGGAGAAATTGAAGTGGTGGAAATTATTGATGACTTCTCCTCAATTCATATTTAATTTCTAACTAAATCATATAGGATGGAGATTACAATGAAGAAAAAAGTGTACTTCAATCATGATGGCGGCGTAGATGATTTAATTTCATTATTTTTATTACTTCAAATGGAAAACATTGAACTTACGGGTGTATCTGTTATCCCAGCAGACTGCTATTTAGAACCCGCAATGTCTGCCAGTCGTAAAATTATCGATCGCTTCGGCAAAGGTAATATTGCCGTAGCCGCTTCAAACTCTCGCGGGCAAAACCCGTTTCCGAAAGACTGGCGGATGCATGCATTTTATGTAGATGCTCTACCAATTTTAAATGAGTCTGGAAAAGTTGTAACACCCGTGGTGGCAAAACCCGCGCATCATCATTTAATAGAAACGCTTCTACAAACGGAAGGAAAAACAACTTTATTATTTACTGGGCCCCTAACTGACCTTGCTCGTGCATTATATGAAGCTCCCATAATCGAAGATAAAATTGAACGTCTCGTTTGGATGGGTGGTACATTTCTTACAGCAGGCAATGTACATGAACCAGAGCATGATGGAACAGCTGAGTGGAATTCGTTTTGGGACCCTGAAGCAGTGGCTCGTGTATGGGATGCAAAAATTAAAATCGACTTAGTGACACTAGAAAGTACAAACCAAGTTCCGTTAACTATAAACATACGTGAACAGTGGGCAAAAGAACGAAAGTATATTGGTATGGATTTCCTTGGTCAATGCTATGCAATGGTCCCCCCTCTCGTTCACTTCTCAACGAACTCTACTTACTATTTATGGGATGTACTAACTACCGCGCTTGTCGGAAACACTAACCTTGCAAAAACTGAAACGATTAATAGTATCGTTCATACATACGGACCAAGCCAAGGACGTACAGAGGAAACTGCTGATGGACGACCTGTAAATGTCGTTTATGATGTAAAACGTGATGTATTCTTTGAATATATTACTGAATTAGCAAAGAAAGCTTCTACTTGAACCACTATCTATACGAAAAATAAATAGAATAAAATCACTTCAGACGATGAACCCCTATATTTAGAATTTAGTTGAAACTACATATTTAACTATTGAAAAGAGTATTGAATTAAATTTCAATACTCTTTTTGTGCAATTTAATTATATTGGATTAATGTAGTGTCTTATTGATTATTCATTTCATAACCATTGACAAAATACGTTATTGTTTCTAACTCATCTTCATTTAATTCTCTATCTAGTTCTTGTTTATACACTGCCTTTATCTTCTCTTCATCGCCTTTATGAATTTCTGTATAAGTTCCTACTGTTTTTAACATACGAATCTCTTGTAAAAACTCCTCTCGATTTATCGCTTCCCCATGAGAAAGAATATATGTCTCAGCATCAAATTTCTCTAATTCATCTATCAATTTAAACGTTCTTTTCGTCGTATAGTTCCACTTCGAAGAAAAAATATCTGCATATATACAGTCTCCTAAAAACAATATCTTTTCTTCTTTTATGTACATAACAACAGAATCATGTGCATGATCTCCGCCCACATGTTTTAACACGCAGGTCACTTCACCAAGGTCTAATTCCATTTGATCCTGGAACGTTAAGGTTGGAGGAATAATGTTAATATTTCTCGCTTTTTCTTCAAACTCTTTCTTGATGCAATCCGCACAAAATTCAATTTCAGTACCCTCTTTTACGCGTGCGTCCAACGCTTCATCTGTCCATTCATAAGATACTATTGCCTGCATTTCTTTTTTCGTTTCAGCGTGCGAAATAGTTAATGCATTCCGTAATACAGATAATCCAAAAATATGATCCCAATGCCAATGCGTTAGTGCTACAAAATCAGGATTCGATACATTTTGTTCTTTTAACATTTCTAAAAATAATTGTGCATGTTCTTCTGAATTCCCTGCATCAATCATTAAAGTTTTTTCTTTTCCAACAACCATTCCTAATATAGGTCTATCCGTTTCAGAAACTGGTGTCATATACCAAAATGAGTTTCCTATTTTTTTAATTTGTTGCATAACCAATTCCCCTTTTCATTTTCTCACTTAAATTTAATATATAAATTATAACGAATCACTACTTTTTTCTCTATACTCAAACACAATTACTTGGACTAATCCAACTTAATTTTTCGTAAGCTAAAAATAAGGGAATAGAATCGGAGTGTGATACTATGGAACGTTTATGGATCCCAATGATTGTAACATTTTTTTCGTTCGGTGGATTACTGTTAGGTGGTGCTGTTGGAGTAGCAACACGCCAACTCATTGAAGAAAAGATGCATCGTTTATACGCATTATGTGGTGGTATTTTATTCGGGTTATTATCACTTGAAATTATCCCTGAAACATTTTCAAGCTATGAAATAATTGGGCCTATACTTGGTATAGCCATCGGTATTTTAGTTATGAGCTTATTAGATAACTATTGTCATCATCCAATGATACATAAAAAAGATCAACAAGCATGGCAAACCTTCCTTTTTCTCTCTTTCGCTATATTTATTCATAATATACCTAGTGGATTTGCGTTAGGTACAGCTTTTATAAATCATAATGACTCTGCCATTCCCTTTTTAATAGCAATCGTCGTTCACCATATTCCAGAAGGATTAGCTTTAATTATTCCATTTCTTTTTACAAAACATAAATATATTTCCTTTTTATTAACGACTTTATTACTTTCTCTTATTCTCGGTACTGGCACAGTTTTTGGCATTTTGATGGAAGGAAAAGCTCTTCACCTGCAAGGCCTCATTATGGGAAGTGCTATTGGTTCACTTGGATATGTCACAATTCATGAAATGCTTTGGAAAGCTAAGAAACAGCTCTCTTTCCTTACATTTCTAATGTGGGCAACTAGTGGTTTTCTCCTAATAATAGCGTTTACTCTACTAGCTGGACATCACTAAATTAAACAAAAAAGATAGCTGAAAACAATTTGTCTTCAGCTATCTTTTTTATTCTTTCTATCTCTCTATAGAAAGAATAATTCCAGCAATCATAGAACTAAGTCGCTCTAAAATATTCCCTAGAAAAAACGTGCATACACTTTGTTTCGAAATAACTGTAGCATTTCTTTCATACTTCGGGTCGTTTCTCTTAATAAAACATTATCATTTTAGTAATTTATTGGAAATAACATTATGTTTTTCGACCATTATCAATCTTTTCCTTCTTTATAAAAAACATAAAAAGAGCCCTATTTTCAAAACAAGGACTCTTTTCATAAACTATTTAGCTACCTCTTCTTTCGGCATTACCATCCCTTTATAAAGTTGAACAGTTATCCAGTAATAGATGAAATAAATGACTAAGAAGATTCCTATTGGCACCCACACTTTTACAAACGGATCAACTAATATAAAGCTGAATAAGTTAAGCCCCACTAAAACGTGAGAGATGCCAATGATTGCTGGGAAGATAAATAAATATGAAATTTCTTTATATATACTTTTCGTTAACATACTACGTCTTACGCCGATTTTTCGTAACATTTCATAACGGCGTACATCACGAGAAGCACCTGTTAATATTTTGAACATAAGGGAACTCGCCATCATTGCTAAAAAGGCAATTCCGAGGAAAAATCCCATAAACATTGTTCCGCTCATGAAGCTGTTCATAAACTGATAAATTGTCATTTTCGTAAATAAGTCTACCTTTGCACCTGTTGCTTTTTCAATTTGTTCTTTTTGTCTCTTGTCTATTTCGATCAATAACGGTTTATATTTTTTCATATCATCTACTTTTGCTAATGTTACAGTGTGTTCTGTTCCTTGAATCCCTTTATAATGCTCTTCGTCTGCAATTCTTACTGGTTTTCCGCTAAATTGATTATGCGTAATTTGTATCTCTCTTACAACTGCGTCTTCCCAATCCTTTGGCATTTGAGGGAATTTTGCTAATTCAGGAGCCTCTAAAGCTGAATATACAGGTTCAGTTAAAGGTTCAGTCACACGTTTACGAACAGGCTCTTTTAAAGTTTTTGTATCAAAATGGTCTGAAACAAGTGGTGGTTTCGCAGTTAAGTCGTTACGTAAATAATAAACCGCTTCTCCATCTACTTTATATTTGTAATTGCTCTCTTCAACAATTTCCATTTCTTTCAAGGCCGCTTTGTCTTGATCATTCGGATCATGAATTACAACATCATATACACGAGAAAAGTCTGTCATAATACCTACATTTTTTTGGAACGCCATACCTGCAGTCATCGCACCTGCTCCTAATGCAATTAACATCGCTACAGTACCTAATACTCTCGATAAACTATTTACTCGAAAGCGTAGCTGTGCATATGTAAAACTATTTAGACCAATTTCATTTCGTTTTTTATTCCCTTTAATTTTCATCACAAAAAATGGGAGTAATGAACTAAAGATAAAATATGTTCCAAGTGTTGTAACGATGGTTGCTATAATAAAACCTAATTCAGCATATATTTTTACATTGATCATAAAATAGTACCCTGTACTTACCAGTAATACACCAAGTACTGTCATTATAATAATGCGAGTTTTACTTTTCTTCACTTCATCTAGTGTTTCATCTTCACGAATTAACTCTAGTTCAGTTTTACGTAACAATCGGACGCTGTTCATTAAGCCAGTAATGAAAAATAGTATTAAGAAGAAAATAGCTGTAACTAAAATTGCTGGTGTGTATACAGATGCGTAACTACCTTTTGCTGAAATTTCCATTCCATTCATTAAAAAGTTTCCTGCTACACTTGCAAGTAACATCCCTACTACAATACCGATAATAATACTTACAATCCCCATACCGAATGTTTCAATAAATAATAACTGTGCTACTTTTTTCTTTTTCGCACCAAGCATCATGTACATACCGAGTTCTTTTCTTCTTAACGTGAGCAAGAAAGAGTTGGCATATATAATATAAAATACAGTAATGAAAGATAATAGTATTGCACCTACCCAAAAGACGAGTCTAATACTACTAATTAGGCTATTATCTTTCGTAAATTCACTATTCATCGCCATCGTTTGGAACATGTAGAAAATACTAATACTAATAACGAGACCAATAAGTAAAACCATATAATCTTTTAACATCTTTTTCATACTATGACGTGATAATTTAAATAACATAGTTTCGCCCCCTACTTAGACTCAGCAGCTGAGCCCATATGAGCGAGCACACCTAAAATGTCTTGATAGAAATTCTCTCGAGTGCCTTGACGATTTAATTCTTTATAAAGAAGACCATCTTGAATAAATAAAATACGCTCACAATAACTTGCACTAAATGCATCGTGTGTAACCATTAAAATACTTACATTGTGATTTTCATGTAAATCTTGCATCGCTTCTAATAAACTTTTTGCGTTTTTACTATCAAGCGCTCCTGTCGGTTCATCTGCTAATACAATTGCCGGATTATGTACTAAAGCTCTTGCCGCCGCTGTTCTTTGTTTTTGTCCTCCAGAAACAGCAGTCGGATATTTTGTTAAAATTTCAGTGATGCCTAATTTTTTTGCAACGTCATTTACCTTTCCAGTAATCTCACTGGACGGTACGCCTTGCAAAGAAAGTGGTAAAGCGATATTTTCATAAATTGATAAATTTTCTAGTAAGTTAAAATCTTGAAAGATAAAACCTAATTTTTGAGATCGAAAATCTGATAATGCATTACCTTTCATAGAAGTAATATTTGTTCCAGCTATCGTCACACTACCACCTGTCGCCTGGTCAAGTGTACTTATCACATTAAGTAAAGTCGTTTTTCCAGATCCAGAAGGCCCCATAATCCCGACAAATTCTCCTTCTTTAATACTTAACGATACGCCCCTTAATGCTTTTGACTGATTCTCATTTCTTTTCCCATACGTTTTTTCTACACTTTCTACAGTAACTACATTTGTTGACATCTCTTTCACTCCATCCCTTTTGTATAAAATCAATTTCTCACATATTTCTTATTATTTTGTCATGTGAATTCTTAAGAATTTTTTAATTATGCATTCAATAAGAGTTACATCCGTAACATGAACCTATTTCCTACTTCATATTCTCATTTTTCTACAACTCGTTCCCTCGATTTCGCTTACATTTACCTTACATTTTTGTAAGATAAAAAAGAAAACACACTAATTTTTAATAGTGTGTTTTCTTTACAATCAATATTCTCTATTCTTTATTTCCTCTTCAATCCTTGCCACAAATACATCTAGCGCAACAACTTCTGACTTCTCTTCCCCATATTTACGTACATTTACAGCTCCGCTTTCCATTTCCTTATCCCCAATAACAAGAAAATACGGTACTTTTTGCATTTGTGCTTCTCTTATTTTATATCCTAATTTTTCATCTCGTGCATCCTGTTCAACACGAACTCCAGCTTTTGCTAATTTATGTGCAACCTCACTGCAATATTGTTCATGTACTGCATTTGAAACCGGAACTACTTTCACTTGAACTGGTGCCACCCATGCCGGGAACGCACCTCCAAAGTGCTCAATTAATATTGCTAAGAAGCGATCTAATGACCCTAAAACTGCCCTGTGAATAACAACTGGTCTTTTCTTATCATTATTTTCATCTATATAATTTAAATCAAATTTCTCTGGCATTTGGAAATCAAGCTGGATTGTTCCGCACTGGTGACTTCTATTTAAAGCATCTTTAATATGAAAATCAATTTTCGGCCCGTAAAATGCACCGTCACCTTCATTTAGTCTATATTTATAATTTAGCGATTGTAATACATTTTCTAATGCTGCTTCTGCTTGCTCCCATAATTTATCATCACCCATTGAATCTTCTGGACGAGTAGAAAGCTCTACTTCATATTCGAATCCAAAAGTTTTATATACGTAATCAATTTGCGCCATTACGGATTTAATTTCATCTTCAATTTGTTTTGGAGTTACAAATAAATGTGCATCATCTTGGCAGAAAGTACGTACTCTTAATAATCCGTTTAACGCACCACTAAATTCATGACGATGTACTTGACCAAATTCACACATACGAATCGGTAATTCACGATAAGAATGCAATTTATTTTTAAACATAAGCATGTGCCCTGGGCAGTTCATCGGTTTTAATGCAAAACTTTTATTATCTACTTCAGAGAAATACATATTATCTTTATAATGTCCCCAGTGCCCTGATCTCTCCCATACTTCTTGGTTCATCATGAACGGAGTGCGTACTTCTTGATACTTATACTCTTTTTGAATTTCTCTTAAAAATGCTTCCAATTCGTTACGAATCATTTGTCCTTTCGGTAAATAAAACGGCATTCCCGGAGCCTCTTCAGAAAACATAAATAACTCAAGCTCACTGCCTAACTTACGATGATTTCTTTTTGCTGCTTCTTCAACGAAATGTAAATACTCTTCTAATTCTTTTTGAGAAGAGAATGCAACACCATATATGCGCTGAAGCACTTGGTTATTACTATCACCTCGCCAATATGCACCGGAAACGTGAGTTAATTGAAATGCTTTCAAATAACCTGTAGATGGTAAATGTGGTCCTCTACATAAATCTACAAATTCACCTTGTTTATATAGTGTTACACTTTCCCCACTAGGAATTGCTTCTAAAAGTTCTAATTTCAAGCGGTCGTTCATTTCTTGAAACAGTTTAGCTGCTTCTTCTCGAGAAACCTCAACTCGTTCTATCTTTATATTTTCATTTATGATCTTTTTCATTTCTTTTTCGATTTTTCGTAAATCTTCTATGTTTACACTACTTGGAAGATCCATATCATAATAAAATCCATTTTCAATAACAGGTCCTACTCCAAGATTTATATCACCATACAATCTTTTTACAGCTTGCGCTAAAATATGTGCCGCGGAGTGTCTTGCAATTTCTACCCCTTCATTTGAATCTATAGTAATGATTTCCACTTCCGCATTTTCTTCAATATTTCGGCGTAAATCATATAATCCATCATTTACTTTCCCCGCGACTGCTTTCTTTTTCAAACTACTGCTAATGGATCCAGCAATTTCTTCTAAAGTAACTCCATTTACAAATTCTTTAACGCTACCATCTGGAAATTTAATTTCAATCATTTGTTCTTTCATTTTTCATCTCTCCATTTCATAATAAAAAGCACACTCATCCCTAAAATAGGGACGAGCGTGCTTTTACCCGTGGTTCCACCCAGATTCCCATTGTAAATATACAATGGCTTCATTTACGGTAACGTCGTTTACACGGCACTAGATACTTCATTTCCCTAGTGCAGCTCTAAGGTGGTAAGTTATTTTTCTGCGTTAGGAAGTTCTCAGCTTTCCTTCCTTCTCTGTATAACCGGGTAAAATAACTCGTGTCCTTTTCTTTGCTTATTATGAAATTGAATGCAAAAAAGCATATTCATCCCTAAATATAGGGACGAATATGCTTATATCCGTGGTTCCACCCAGATTCCCATCACAAAAAAACATAATGGCTTCTTTTGCGATAACGTCGCATACACGGCACTAGATACTTCATTTCCCTAGTGCAGCTCTAAGGTGGTAAGTTATTTTTCTGCGTTAGGAAGTTCTCAGCTTTCCTTCCTTCTCTGTATAACCGGGTAAAATAACTCGTGTCCTTTTCTTTGCTTTTTGTAAAACATCCATTTATTGTTATTTAATATATCTTATTCATTTTATTTTTGCAAGTGTTTAAAAAATTATTTATTTAATTTAAAAAGTGAAACCAAATTTTTTTGGTTTCACTTCACAATTTTACCAATCTTGTGGTTCGTAATTTAAGTCTGCAAATAGACGTCTTTTCTCTTTCTTCGTTAAATCTCTCCACTGTCCAACTGGTAAATTATTCAATTCGATATTCATAATTCTCGTACGTTTTAACGTGTATACTTGATAACCTAAAGCTTCACACATACGGCGAATTTGGCGATTTAGCCCTTGGGTTAAAATAATTTGGAACTCATATTTTGATAGCTGTGTAATCTCACAAGGAAGCGTTTTTGTTCCTAAAATTTTAACACCCGCTGCCATTTTCTCTAAGAAATCAGGAGTAATTGGCTTATCTACTGAAACGATATATTCTTTCTCATGTTTGTTTTCAGCACGTAAAATTTCATTAACGATATCACCATCATTCGTTAACAAAATTAAACCGTCTGAGTCTTTATCAAGACGTCCAATGTGACTAATTCGTAAAGGATGGTTCACTAAATCGATAATGTTACCTTTTACAGCTTTTTCACTCGTACATGTAATACCTACTGGTTTATTTAAAGCGATATATACGTGATCTCGAGCAATTCGAAGCTGCTCTCCATTTACTCGTACATCATCACCTGGATTTACTTGGTCACCAATTTTTGCAACCTTACCGTTAATAATTACTCTTCTCTCATTAATTAGTTTATCCGCTCCACGTCGAGACGCTTTTCCAGCTTCACTAATAAATTTATTGATACGCAAATTAGGCA
>Ga0209463_1001998_pt1 | contig 11708 bp, 12 predicted proteins | sample AgamicMgSfrz_FD_187169 | JGI IMG/M metagenome (GOLD analysis project Ga0209463, IMG submission 187169) | Agave microbial communities from Guanajuato, Mexico - Mg.Sf.rz (SPAdes) (version 2) | ecosystem: Host-associated > Plants > Phyllosphere > Phylloplane/Leaf | place: Guanajuato, Mexico... | reverse complement strand
GTAATCAACTTTAAAGTCCTTTTCAAATTGTGAGGGTATAGCATCTCCATCTTCCGTATAAGCAACCAACAGATATTTTTCTAGCTCTTCGCTAGTTGAAAACTTACCGATCCATAAAGATACATAACCTATCTGTTCCATACAATCCCTCTTTCCAAAAAACATTTCTTACATTACAATCATTCTTTATACTTTAACTTTACACGAATTAAACATCGATTAGCTCACTTAATCTCATTTTGTTCTTTAAACCAAACGCGTCATCAATAAAAACAAACAGTTCACCTAAGGAATCAAAAAACTGAATGAATTCTGTCTCTGTTACGCATTGACCCTTCTTATACTATGTAAAGTGCACTTGCTAATTCATATGTAAGGCTTCAACCCTTGCCACTCTAGGTGTATAGCTTTAATAATTTTTGGCGGGGCAAATTGTTCGCATCATTTGTCTCAACAAAATATTCTAATTGCCATTTTTGTGTCTCAATAGCTTGTTTGCTAGTTGGTTTATCCCATATCGGATACACTCTAATAGCCATTTTACCTTTTGTGGTAGCCGTTTTAAGGATTTTTTGTTTTAAAAGAACTTCTTTTGGAAAAATGAATTGTCCAAATCTATTTGTACTAGTGAAGGTATTAATAACCAATAAATCGGTAGCTTTTTCATACGAAAAGGCTTGGTTTTTACGAGCCGTATCTTTTTCCCAAAAAGATACAAACTGCCCTACCTTATTAGGGGTAGTTTTCGCCACCCTAAACCTTATAGATTTTGAATTTAACTGAAAGATACCAGCGCCATAATCTGAATTCTGAGCTTCTTCTCGAATAGCTTCTATAACGAAGTGATTGGGTTTATAAAAGTTCTCATTTACATATGTTAACGCCTCATAAAATTCCATTGTTTTTACCCCTTATGTTTATAGACCTCTTCAATTAATAATACGTGGTTTGTATTTCTTTCCTCTAAATCGCGTCTAAATATCTTAAATATTCCAAATGATATAGCAAAGCTATCCTCGCCTTATAACACCTCTTGATCCCTTAAGCGTTGCTACCCTCTTAATATAGTTAATATGCTACATATTAACCTCATTTTTTTATTTTGGTTCGCGATCTCTTTGTATTACTGAAATACTTGGAGGTTCAGTTGAAACCACATCAATTATATGATTTAAAGCATGTATTCCATAATTTTTAAACGGACCAGGATGTATATCGTCAGCTATGGTACCAACTTCAATAAAATCTAGATACCTGGACTTTGAATAAACTGCAAAAGCGCTTCCTTTATACATTTCATACTCTTCTATTACGGTAAAACTTTCGTTTCTAACAGAGTATGCAATGTACCAATCAAATGTAAGTCGAATTATAGGAAGTGCGTAATCCACATCAATAGAGGCATAAGAAGAAGCAGAAGAAGTACTTCCTTCTGTTTTCTCTTCAGCTACATTTCCACTAATTTTGCAACGTTCAATATCTACTATTAACGCGTTATCCTCAGGTTCAAATATAGAGTTTAAATAAATATAGCCTTGATATTGAAGCAGTTTAGAGTAATTCATAAAGCCCTCCTTTTTTAAACTAAAACATCGAGTGAGTTCAATAACAAATAAAAAAGCGTTCATTCTTGGATTGCATCTATTCAAAAACCTCTAACTTTGAATATGAACATTAGAATGAACTATGTTGATGAATTTTTCAAAAAGAAAAAGATGTGCACTAAAGGTCTTATAAATAATAAAACTTATAATTGGCTTAGCTGCTTACTATGGTTACAAAACGTATAAATCTGAAAAAATAAGCAGTAAATTATTCGAGCTGTTGTTTCTAACTTTAAACGAACGAGCAAAAAGATGACGCGTTATTGGTTCGCGGCAAGATTGTCTAAACTTTAGAAAATTATAGGCAGGAAGTTAGGATTTATTTTATCTTGAATATGATCTTTCTATGATCCTGCTTTATACGTTTCAAGCGCAGCTCTATTTTTCTATCTAACATTTTATGTGCAATTTGGAAAGTTACACATATGAACAGTAAGATAACAGTAATAATTATAGCGTCTGGCACTTGAAAGCAAAAACATAATACTGCTAAAAGAAAAGATATAGTACAAGTAAAGTTGATTATCCATTTTTTATTTCTATGAGCTTGAAGACTTTTTTCAAGCAGCTGCTTTTGTCCTTCTTCCCTTTTTATATCTTCTGAATTATTGAGTGTAGAGTTCAATGTTATTTCTCCTTAGAAAACTAATTTTATATAATTTGTATATGGGTTATCTTTTCCCTTTAAGATGATAGTATAGTTGGGTGTTCTTAAAGAGAAAGCCAAATTTAATCAATCGTTTTGGCAAGCGTATATGCTTCTTTTACGCTGATTACAATATCCTCCAACAAGCTCATTTTCTCCTCTTCTTCTTCAACGTTTGCATTTAATATAGAAAAAAACAAAGCAGGGTGCCTTCATTTCAATAAATATAATGACTCTATTTGGCAGCTGCTCTTAATCGATCCAAAAAAACCATCAAAAAAGAACGTTCGTTCTGTATATTATACAGGAACAAATGTTCTTTTTTCAATAAAAACTCTAAAGTTTTCCGAATTATTCCTATGAATAACGTCGAATTTATTATTAAAAAGAAATACTTTATATACCTAAAGAAAGATATTGAGATAATAAAAATAAAAAATTATGAGAAAATGTTCTACAAAGCAAAATTTCAGAATGAAATAATCAACAAAATTTGCCATAATAAGTGAAGTAAGGAGGTGTATTATGTTTCGATTGTATGGAGCCTTAATTGGGCTTAGTTTAATTTGGGGTTTATCTTTTGTATTTATGAAGTGGCTGCTTCCCTCAGCTGGTATATGGGGAATTGTATTTTTTCGTTGTCTAGCAGGTGCAATCATCTTGCTCCCCTTTCTATGGTGGAAGCGTAGAAAAGTTAAAGAGAAACTACCCTGGAAGGCGTTGATTGTTGTTGGTATATTTAACTGCGGTTTAGCCTGGGGATTAATTTCCTTAAGCGAAACTGAGATAAACAGTACGACTGCCTCCATTCTGAATGCGACCACTCCAATCTGGACAGGTCTTATCGGATTTATTCTTTTTTCTTATCGACTTACCGGACGTCAGTGGATCGGTATTCTTATCGGTTTTTTCGGGATACTCGTCCTTATGGATTTTCAATTTGGTCAGATTTTTGGGAAAGGGTTTGTTGGGATTGGAACAATGCTTGTTGCTTGTATCTGCTATGGGCTTGCTGGGCAGTTAACAAAACGTTTTCTGTCTGAGGTGAGTGTACTAACTATAACAACCTTTACCTTACTAACAGGTGCTATCATCGGTTTAGTTGGGATGCTGATTACTCAACCATTCAAATCCGATTTGTTGATTCATCCACTTCCGATTCTGGCAATTGTGGGTCTCGGCTGTTTTGGCTCGGGATTGGGTCAGTTAATCTATTTTTATATCAATAAAAATGGTGGCCCTGAATTAGCAGCGACAGTTACTTACCTGATCCCTGCCTCGGCCATGGTATGGGGTTATTTACTACTGGGAGAGACAATTACTCCAAACGTAATCGTTGGACTACTTATTATCTTTGCTGGCGTTTATCTTTCATCTAGGAAATCAAAAGGGAAAATTCCGCATGTCACTCTTGTTAGCAATAAACAAAATTAAGTAAGTAGATTTTATAATGTGAGTCTTTAAAGTTATCTTCGAGAGTAGAATTAAGGAACTGAAGGACTACAGAATATGATATATCTCAAATGGAATTCATCATATGTGATGATAAAACGTAATTCTAGTTGTTCAATTTTGTTTAAAAGGCAGCCCTCTGTTTGGCTGCCTCTTTTATTTCAAGGAAGAAAATAATTTTAAAATTCACTTCTAGTTATCCCATACAACACAACATCAAACAAAAAACGCTGAATTTATAGATGTAGCAGATTCGAGATATTCCCACCTAACACTCTGTCTGCAACTTCTTCACTAGATGTATGACCTTTAACAGCCTGCAGATTTAAATATGGATCTCCATATGGAAAGTCCGAACTAAATAACGTTCTCTCAGGTATTTGTTTTATAGCCAAAGACAAGGCGTATGTTGTATAAAATGCAGATATATCTAAGTAAGCATTTTTAGCGTTTTTTATCAGTTCTATCGTTTGTAGCCAATGAATTCCGCCCATATGCCCGTATATCACCGGCACATTTTCATATTTTTGAGTGAGAAGAAATAACTCCTGAATATCCTTTAAGTTCAAAGGATGAAAAGTATGTACCCAGATAGGCAAAGGTGTATAGTCACTTGCTGCTTTAAATATAGGTTCTAACAATGGAATTTGACCTGTACCAAGAGTAAATTCTCCGAGACCTTTCATCTTTTGCTCTTTGACAAGTTTCTCTACCCAGTCGTTTAAGGTGACATCACCAGGAGAATAAGAAAGCGGAACGGAACCAAACCCTACAAACCTATTTGGATATTGCTTAATCGCAACGCTTACTTCTTCTAGCGCATCTAAGCGTGCTTGTACGGGATTCACCTCATTACTTAGAATTTGATTTAGTTTGTTTATTTCCGTTGTAAATTCTTTAACGTTGAATTTAATGGCCATGAATTATTAAAAGAGGACGGAATGACAATTCAATATTCAAACCGTGCACATGTAAAAGTTTTAGAGGTAGAATTAGATCTTTATAATATAAAAGGTTATTTTGATTTTAGAATAACACATATGACACCACTAAACCCCGAAAAATCCAAGTATCAATTATTTGTGGAACCATTGAAAGAAAAAAGAATGTTTCAATCTACCTTTATCTTTAGAACAGAAGCAGAAATGAGAAATTACATGGACAACATTACTACTGCTAGCGATAGTGTAGGACTGCAACATGCAGAAGAACTTGCAATTGATTAAATAAAGAATAATTATAGCAAAGACCATCTTAGTATATAAGGTGGTCTTAAACGTAATTCATTTTACACAATTATCCATATTTAAAAAAATGACTTTTGCTACATTACACAATATCAATTTTTTATGACTATCTATTGGGTAAAGAAGTTAAAGATAATAAACGTCTCAATTAATCACTTAATGTAGCTAATAAAAATCGTAAGGCAGATTGTCAATTATCTGATTTCTATATTCGTTTTTAATTCCATAATACAGAAAAAACGTTCTTAAATATGTGTGTGATTAATAGAACGTCCGAAAAATGTTTTTTAACTTTTACGAGCGGTTATAATTGTTAAATCGATTTTAATGTTCGTTAGATTTTCTGGATTATAGTGGAATTTCCAGCATGTTTATCTTTCTTTTAACTTGAAACAATTCACGCGACAGTCATTCTAAATCGTATTTCATCATAAAAAATTCCTGCATATCAATACAGGAATTTTAATCAAAATAAAAAAGTTTATATCTATAAGAAACATTGATTAACAAGGAGTATTATATACCTTATTTAACAATGTTTTGAGTTGATCAATCTCTTCATCACTTAATTGACGCGTAACAAAGAGATGAGCGTCTTTAACTAAAGGCGAAAGGTTCTTCTTTAGTTCTTCCCCTTTTTCTGTAAGAAACAGATAATGTGAGCGACGATCCTGTTCACTGAACGTTCTTTTTATGAGTCCTTTTTCCTCCATTGCATAAATCATTTCTACGATAGTTGTTTGTTTCTTATCAATCGCTTCTGCTAGTTCTTTTTGAGTTATCCCTTTTTGAGTGTCTAGAACGCTAATAATGCTCCATCGCACTGGAGTCATGCCATAAGGCTTGAGCTTTTGCTTAAAATAATTCATTAGTTTTACATCTGTACGGTGAATAAGATAACCTGTTAAATCATGTAAGTCCATAACGTCACCTCTGAAAAATAGTAAAATATAAGGCTTTATTAGTAGGCGATACCTACACGTGATCCTATGTAATCGCTACTTTTTATCTGGCTAAATGTAAATTCTGCTGTATCTGATACGGATATTTCAGTTCCGCCCTCTGGCAAAAAATCATCGTCTATGCGATATTTCCCTATGCTTTCTCCATCCGGCAAATACGTAGGACAGACAATCGTCCATTCGAGGCCGGAATGTTTTAGCATAGTGTAAACTTTATGATGTTCTTTTGCTGCACGGACTGACCTGCCCTTTGATTTCCGTCTTTATTTAAACCATTCCCTTGAATAATCGTTAACTTTTCATTAGTTATTTGGATCTTCTCTGGAGTGCGAACTAATACAGTAACATGATGTCCGTCATGAAGGGCATGATTGACTATTTGACTTCCAACTCGTCCAGTTGCACCTAAGATTAAAATATTCATGAGAACGAACCTCCCCTTCCCCATACAAATAGTACTCTATACGTTAAAAGTTGTTAGATGATCTTTTTCAACAGCTAAAATAAAAACCACGAAGTAAATCGTAGTTTTTATTTCGCAGGTATCCCCTCTACTTTAACCTTAGCTGGTTTCGTGATTTTCCAACCTAGTAGGATAACAATGAAACCCATAATTATAAGAAGATATAATGTGGGAACGAAACTTCCTAGATAATCATGAAGAAATCCAATTATAAACGGACCCACTGCACCAATCATATATCCAATGGCTTGAGTCATTGCTGACCAATTACTTGCTTCTATAGGTGAAGCTGTCTTATCTATTGGTAACAATAAAGTTAGCGAGACAAGACCGCCGCCACCAATTCCTAAACATATACTTGCAATAATCGGTGTTACGTTTGTAAAACATAAAAGAGATAAACCAACAATTACAGTGAGGGTAAAGAATGTAATCCAAAATCTTTTATTGGGTAGTACTCTCAGGAGACTAGGTAATAAAAGAGTAGCTGGCAGCTGTGCAATCATAGCTATTGTACCTGCAAGACCACCAAATGCTGGCGTCCACCCTTTTTCCTCTACAATGGCTGGTAGCCATGCTGCAAAACAATAAAATAACAGAGTTACAAGTCCTACAAACGAAGTTAATAACCAGGCCTCTTTATTTTTTAATGGCAAGGAGGCCTTCTTCTTTTGTAAAAATTTACTTGTAGGAGTATGAGATTGTTTTGTTACCATCAACCAAAGAGGAATAGCGAATAAAGCAAAAATACTCCAGAATGCTAATCCATTTTTCCATGAATGATTGAGCCAGTGTTGAAGCGGTGTCGTTAGCCCGATAGAAATAGATGCACCCACTACCATTGAAGTAGAATATATCCCTATCATCGATGCTGCCTTCTCTGGAAAGTAACTTTTGATGAAACCAGAGAGTAAAGGACTTACAACACCAATTCCTGCCCCAATTAATAAAGCCGTTACTAATAGGTATAGTGATGAATTTGTAAAAACACGTAGAAACGTTGCAATACCTATACAAGCTATAAAGAAAGTGATAACTTTCTCTGATTGATAGCGATTTGCTAAGCGTCCAGCAAATAACGAACAAAAACCAAAACATAATAATGGAATAGAAGTGAGTAAACTAGCTGAAGTAGAACTCATGCCTAGTTCCTTCGTTATTCCATGTAAAACTGGGCTAACTGACGTTATACCTGGTCTAAGATTAAATGCAGCTAGTATAAGTGCAAATAGAAACAATATATTACGATTAATCATACTAATTACCTCCGGTTGATTTCTTGAAGTTTAATTCTCTTTTATGGTACATTAGGTTTTAACATAAATAAAATGCATATTGATTATATAGGAGATAACAAAATTGATATGAATAAATCACAAATTCAACTTATTGTTCAGATATCGGAAACGGGAAGCTTTACAAAAGCTGGTGAAGAACTACATATGACACAGCCTGCGGTAAGTCGTGCCGTAGCAGCTATTGAATCAGAATTAGGAACGACGTTAATTAAGAGAAATAAGAAGAATGGATTATTTTTTACGGATGTAGGAGAGCGTATATTAGTTATTTTTAGAAATATCCTGTGTGAATTTCAAAAAGTAGATGAATTAATTGCGGCTGAAAAAGGATTAGAAATTGGAAAGGTTCATATTGGAGCTTACCCAACTGCTTGTACGAGGTTTATCCCCAAAATTATACGTACAATGGAAGATAAGTATCCCGGTCTAGAAATCAAGCTTTCAGAAGGAAGTGTAGATCAAGTGAAAGAGTGGTTACGTTCTAAATCCATCGATGTAGGAATGATTATTCCTCCTGATAAAGATTTTGATATCGTACCCTTAATGAAAGATCAATTGATTGTCATTATGCACTCAAGTCATCCTTTATACGAGAAAGACACAATAGGTATTCCCGACTTACAAGGTGAAGATATCATACTTGGAAGAGGCGGTTATGAAGTACAAGTCCATGACTTATTTAAAGAATTTAACTTGAAGCCTCAAGTACGATTTGAAGTTGATTATATCGACACAGCCTTAAGTATGGTACAAGAAGGATTAGGAATTACCATTACAACGAAAAAAAATATCTTGTCACTGCCAGAACAAGTCGTTTTTCGAGAGTTGAAGCCGAACACGTTCAGAGAAATTAATATAGCAGTGCTAGATATTAAAGATACATCAAAAGCAACAGATGCCTTTATCCAAACGGCTCGTACTCTTTTTACTAAAGAAGATGCTTAAATGTCACTCGATATCTTTTAAGAGAGAAAGTTATAAAATAGTACTTAAATAAATGACCTTATGTTGGTATCTACTCAGTTCGTATATACAAAGAAAGACAGCCACTTTTTAAATTAAATTAGCAAGGACAAACTACTAAAGACGTTTTCAAAAATGCATCGCCTTAAAAATAATAGGACGCAAGACAGAAAAGCTACTGGTCTCTGAGGATTAGGTAGTTTTTTCTATTTTTAAGCTACATAGGATGTACATCCGTAGTTAACATAAAATATTATTCAAATCTATTGCAAGATGTTAAAGTAATTATTATCGTTAACAAAAGAAAAAGCTACCTCGGCATTGGCAAGCGAGGCAGCTCTTCGTCAGGGTTTACACGTATAAAACGTATTAAATCAAGTTCAAAAAGATTATAGCACATTTTTTCTAAAAATACTATATTCTTCCGTGCAAGCATATGTATAAAAGGTGCACTTCTTATACATTAGTTTCTCAACCACCTACTGAGAAAACGTTGATAAATCAACAGTGTATAAAAAGATGCATACTCCGGAAAAAGAATCCTTGGTGGAATCCTACTGTCCCAAGGGTTCTTTTGCTTGTTTGGTTCCTATAGGAGACATTATGTTAACTAACTTTGTATATCTTATACAGGTTAAAAATAGAAAAACCCCTGGTGCCTGTTCAGGAGTTTTTTCTGCTCTATTGCAGCATTATCCCGTACTCTTTTGTTTTACTATGGATAACACAAAAGAAAGGATTAATAGCCCTGCAAAGAAGGAGAAGGAAAAATTAATATTTGAAGAAATCTCTAATAAACGACTGGATATGGAAGGACCAAAAGACATCCCTAAAAAGTTGAAGAGATTGTATACCCCTATCCCCATCGACATTTTCTCCTTCTCTATTGTATGAGGAATTTCAATATTAATAATTACAGTTAGAGCACTAAAACTTATATAGATAAATAATACTCCTAGCGTGATCATAACCATAGAATGAAGACCAAGAAAGATTAGAATGCCAAAACCTATTAATTGTACACCAATAGATATAACCATTAATTTCTTATTACTTATAAAATAAACAGCCTTCCTCACAAGTAGACTAATCAAAAAGCCTACTATTGAGATACTACATAAGATGAGACCGATTAGGATAACTGATACATGAAATGTTCGAATGGCCTGTAAAGGAAAAAGAAACAAAATAGCTACCATGGCTGCATTATTAATAAAACTAATTAAGATTAATTTGTTAAAAGAATAAGATCGGAATACGGAAAAATCAATAAATAATAAGACTCCTTGTTTTTTACTATGCAAGCCCAATAAGAGGATAGAAAGCACGCTTAGAATAAGCAAATATCCATTTAATTTTACTCCTAAGATAAAAGAAATAACAAAGAGAAGTAAATAAAACAATCCGGAAAAATCAAAGGGTTTAGTTACTTTCTCGTTACCGGCATATCCAGAGGGGACAAAATAGTATAGTCCAAAAACTGTGAGTAAAGTCAGGCTCATAAATAAGAATAAGGATGGCCACCCCCAGATATGAGTTAGTATTCCTCCCATCAAAAAACCAAATCCAGAACCTAGAGACAAACACCCTCCTATCAATGTAAGAGTGACATTTCGTTTAGCTAAAGGAAGATATTGATTTGCAGTGATCATGGATAAAGCAATAAAAGAACTGCCCCCCATAGCTTGAATAATACGGCCTATCAGAACTCCAATATATCCATTAGATAAATAGCCTATTACTGAACCTAAAGTGAATAAAAAGACACCAATCATTAATAATTTTTTAATCTGAATGTAGGAAGATAATTTGCTATATGTGATTGAGCCAAAAGTAATAACCAATGTATAAGAAATAACAATCCAACTGATTGCAGAGCTCGTAACACTCAGATCTTTTGTCATATCCTCAAGAGCTACGTTAAATAAAATAGCATTAATGACACCAGATAGGACAATGAAACATAACGTTACAATGAGATAATTCATCCTGTTTTTCATAAATAACTCCTCTTTAATCATATAGTCATAAAACTTTAAAACTAATTAGCTAAAAAAAAGCTACTTTATAATGTAGCCAAAAATCCAGGAAGGTATTGTTTAAACATATCAGTATTCAAAGAAACGTATTTAGTTACACCTTCTCGTTTAATTGTTACCAGCTGTGCATCAGATAAAATTTTCAAATGATAAGAACCGTTTGATTTACTAATCCCTAAACTCCTTCCAATATCTGTACATCGCGGGCAATTTTCTTCTTGAGATAAGATACGAATAATATTTATTCTCTTTTCATCTGCTAATGCATTAAATATTTTAACTCTTTGAAGGTCATTTGTTTGTTCTAAAGTCATAAAACTATTATATAATAATCAATTAAATTGTCAACTATTGTTATTTCGCTTAGAGATGGCTGCTTTAATTTATTTCTTAGTACCTATAATTCACATTATATTAACTAACTTTGTATATCTTATACAGGTTAAAAACAGAAAAAACTACTGGGTCTGAAACCAGCAGTTCTTCAAATAGCGCAAATAGAATCGAAATGATGCTTTATTGCATCTTGAGTAGTTTGCCCAAATTCCAAATATAAATCCTTTGTTTTATATATTAAATTTAAGAAAAGGGAGGGATTTGAAATTTTTTATTATGAAGTAATTTGTATAAGTTGCAGAAAAAAATTCAAAGTATATGAAGGCACATTGAAATATAAGCTAGTTAAAGAGAATATGAAAGGGAAATACACTTGTGAAGATTGTGGACATAAGATACGTCTAGAAGCTATAAAAAATTTTTTTAATAGGTAAATAGATTTTTTGATAATCTGTGATAGACCTACATTCTTTAAGCTTAACTAAACAATTTTTTCAAAGGCCTTTGTAAATTATAAAGGCCTTTTTATTTCCCCCCTATAAACCCTTGATATTACTCAATTTATAGAGGGAGAGATCACTAAGATATCATCGCTACTATGCATATGAGCAATGATCTGTCATTGTCTCCTTTTTATTTCATTCAAGTGATAAGAACCTATTCTTTTATATAAAAAAGAGAAAAACAATCCGGTTTAG
>Ga0209463_1001996_pt1 | contig 11709 bp, 8 predicted proteins | sample AgamicMgSfrz_FD_187169 | JGI IMG/M metagenome (GOLD analysis project Ga0209463, IMG submission 187169) | Agave microbial communities from Guanajuato, Mexico - Mg.Sf.rz (SPAdes) (version 2) | ecosystem: Host-associated > Plants > Phyllosphere > Phylloplane/Leaf | place: Guanajuato, Mexico... | reverse complement strand
TTATTTAACAAATAAAATAATATGAGAAAAAGAGCGTGATTCAACTTAAAGTTGGCTCACGCTCTTCTTTTTGTGCTTTCTTTTGTTTTATTTTGGCTCGAATGAGGCTATAGAGAAAAAGGAAAGGAATGTAGCCGTAAATAAAGTAAAAGCCGGTCATGGATAATCGTGTATTAAGCTGATCGATGGTTTCCCGATCATCAAAGAAAATAGAGAAACCAAGAAGGGCAATAAGAACTAATATAAGAAAAATCGTAGGCGGCTTATTAAATGTTTTACTAAATCCACGAATTGTACACCATACGCTGACAGCAATAGTAGGTAAAACAACTAAAAGCCACAGAGAAATTAAAATATATTCAAAACGCTGTAAAAATGGGATTTCAATAATTTTGGCCATCGTTAAAGTTGGCCAGATGGTATGAGTTAACTGTCCCTGACTAAAGTAAGCAAATGACACTAATGCTGTGCACAAATATAAAAAAGTGCTGAACAAAACGCCAAGTTGCCCCCACTTTTGACTAGTAGCGCCGTTTTTTATAAAAGGATAGAAAAAAAGCACGGATTCAAATCCTAAATTCTCAAAGGTCATCATTTTAGTTGAAATTAAAAATTCCCATATCGTGTGGTCAAATAAAGGAAATAAATTATTAAGGTGCCCATATTTTAATGGGTAAATCAATGCAAATACGAGCGGCAAGGGAAGCACAATCCCAAAAAAAGCAATTCCAGTAATCACACGAAACCCACCGGAAACTGTATAGTAAATAATGGGCAAGTAAACAAGTGATACAACCCATGTTTCCAGCTGTGGAAACATCCATATTTGTAAAATCTCTACGTACGTTCGGTAAATGGTTAACGCAAAAATAAAATAATAAGCCGATGCCGCAAGAGTTAAGGCTCCTCCAAGGTATTTTCCAAAATATAACCGGTGAATATCAATAATATCGCTGTTTTCGCGGGTTAAGATATTAAAAATCATCGCTAATAAAATACAGACGCTGATCGCAGCAAGGAAGATAGATATCCACGCTTCATATCCAGCACCTTTAATAATATAACGCTGAAATCCTAGTATTCCAACGCCAATCTGAGTAGAATGGACTAAGAAAAAAAGAAAAGAAGGGGAAACTTGATTTTCTTCTTTGATTGTATTGTGCATCTTTTCTTCCTCCTAGTTGCTAATACCGGTTTGAATAAGGTGAACGCGAGCTTTTACTTTAATATTCATATCCGGATATTGGGCTTTGAATTTTTCACTGTTAAACCCTCGCGTTTTACTTCGAACATAATCGGTAAAACAAATAGGGTCGATTTTGTGACGCTGAAGCTTCTTAATAAAGGCATCCCCGTCTTTTTCAATATCTTTTTGAAGCGTTTTTTCTACCATTTTAATATTAGCCGGGTCTGTTAAATCTATCCATCCGGGAAATTCTTTTACAAGGCCATCAACAGTTAAGTGCGCAACGATGCTTGGATTTTGATGATTTCCTTTAATTTCATACTTTGTTTTGGTGCGCAAGTTTTGCAGTATAATTTCGCCTTTACGGTCACTTTCTTTAATTTTTACTGAGTAGCGGCCGTGCTTTGTTCCGCTTGTTAGCAGTTTAAATAAAAACGTTTCTTTCATTCCGATAGTTGTAACGACTTTTTGTTTTTTGAAAAGCGCCAGTCCCTTTAATTTAATAGCATCTTTTTGCTGCGTTAAAACAGGAAGATAAGGGTCGCGGTCGTCGCTAAAAAAACTGAATAAAAAAATTTGTAAATTGGTGTTAGGCAAATTTTCTGTTCGGATATTTTGTTCAATCAAATTAGAAATAAACTGATAGTCCTTGATTTTCTTTTTTGTAACGGAGCTCAATAATTCATGTGCGTTGCCATCTGCAATGCTTAATTTAATATTACGTCCAAGGTCTGGATTTCTAGCAATTGTGTTTACTAATTCATCCACGCCATGTGTTGCAAATTCTTTTCCCATGACGATGCTCCTTAATTGACCAAAAGCGACCGGAAGAGATGATTTATTGTTTAAACGAAGCGGAATATCAAAGGATGAATTAGCAGTAGCCGCAATAATACTAGGTTCTTCCGTTGGCCCGTACTTATAAATAGGGTATAAAATGGTTCCTCTCACTTTATTGCTTTGAGGAATATAATCATATCCGATGGAGTTGACTACTTGAATTTCGTCAATTGTTTCACGGTCTGCACAGCTCGTTAAGAAAGTAAGGCAAGTGCATAAAATAAGTATTCTCTTCATGACGTTTCCCCGCTTTACTCATTATCTAAATTACTTTTTCGTTTAGCCTTATTTGCTTTATTAGGGTTATAGCGAAAGCGTTCTAAAGGACGCAAGTAGCTTGGACGCTTTGCCGTATGACTATAGGGCAATCGCAGAAAGGTATCCCTATACTCTGTTGGACGAAACGGAAAAAGCGGAACAAGATAAGGCATGCCCAAAGATTTTAAACGAAGCAAGTGAACCAGCAAGAAGCAAAAACCAAAGGTAATGCCGACTAAACCAAACGCAGTGGCAAACAAAATAAATGGAAAGCGTAGCAGCCGGATGGTGTTAGACATTTTAAAAATAGGCGTTGTAAAAGAAGCTAAAGCTGTCAGTGAAACAATAATAAGTAAAATATTGCTTGTTAATGCAGCTTCGACTGTTGCTTGCCCAATAACAATCCCACCTACGATTCCCAGTGTTTGCCCTACTTTTGTTGGGAGTCTGGCCCCGGCTTCGCGAAGCAGTTCAATGGTTATTTCTAAAAAAAGTACTTCGATGACGGGTGGAAAAGGAACGTTTGTCCTTGAAAAAATAATAGGACCCAGCAGATCTTTTGGAAGCATCTCATAATGGTACGTAACAATGGCTACATAAAGAGGCGTAGCGAAAATAGAGAAAAAGACGCCTAAAATACGAATAACTCGGAAAAAAGATCCTAGAACCCACGGTAAATAGTAGTCTTCAGGTGAAACAAAGAAGTCAAGCAGCGTTGACGGCCCCGTAACTGCGTAGGGTGAACCGCTTGAAAAGAAGGCAGCTTGCCCGTTTAACAGACTAAACAAGACTCGGTCAATCCGTTCTGTTGTTAAAAAAAGCGGAAACGCCGTAGAAGAATTATCGGAAATTAATTGATCAAGCATTGTACTATCAAAAATGACGTCGAAATCTATATCTTCAAGGCGCTGCGTCATAGTCTCTACGTGCTGAGGATTCGTTACGCCTTCTAAGTAAACAAGAACGACGCGCGTTTTCGATTTATTTCCTACGGTGAGTTCTTTAAAAATAAGGTTTTCGGAAATAACCGTTTTTCTCATTAAGTAGAGATTGACATCTAAATCCTCTACAAAACCAATTTTAGGACCAACAACGCTGAACTCATTTTCCGTTTCATTTTCTTTTCGAAACCCTGTATCAAAGCTTTGAACTTTAATAAGCGCTACTAGCTTATCGTCTTTATGTAATTGAAACATTACGTAGCCGCGCAGCATCTTTTCTAAAATTTCTTTTGTATCTTTTGTAACGGAAATATCTTCGATTGGCAGAACGTTTTCAACTTCTTGCACGCTGCTTAACGTGAAGTCTAGTTTTTGAAAGGGCTCGAGTATTTTATCTTCAACGCTTTGCATGTTTACGAGCTGCTTAAAATAAGTAATGATGTATTTTCGATGCTGCGAGCCAATGGCTAATGTCATAAAATCACTTGATTTTTTAAATTGGTTAATCAGTTCATCGAGTGATTTTTTGGGCTGATCGTCTGCATTTTTTCTTTTAAATAAATGTTTAAACATAACCGTTCCCCTCGCATGACTTTCTATTACTGGTAGTTTGTTCATGTACTTCCTTTTTATTCGACTATTTTTTCTTAAGAAAAAAGGAAGAATATAAAGACAAACTTTACACTCTTTTACAGTGGGTAAACAGTGGATTTACGTTTGAATGATAACTTTAGAAATGTCAAAGACAATTAAATAAAGGAGCGGGTACATTTATATGAGAAAAAAATTAGCAGGTATTACACTGGCAGGAGCTGTAGCATTGGCCTCGTTTGGTGTAGGAAACTCCCTTATTCAAACGGAAGCAAAAGTGGAGCGTAAGTCAGCTAAGAAACCTCAAAATGTCATTATGATGGTAATGGACGGGACGAGTTCAAATGCTACTACACTCGCAAGATGGTACAAGGGAAAACCGTTACATATGGATCAGCTGATGGCCGGGGGAGTACGTGCGTATTCGGCAGAATCTGCTATTACAGATTCCGCTCCGGCAGCTACTGCTTTAGCAACAGGAAATAAATCAAATTCAGGTTATGTAGGTGTGCTTCCTTCAGTAGTGAATACACCTGGAATTAAACCCGTAGAAAAAGAAGATCAATTTCGTCCCGTAGCAAACGTTCTAGAAGGAGCAAAGCTTTCAGGGCGCGCGACAGGAATTGTGGCTACTTCTGAAATCCAGCACGCCACACCAGCTGGTTTTTCAGCCCACAACTATAGCCGTGATGATTTTCAAACGCTAGCGGAGCAGCAAGTGTATCAAAACATTGATGTAGTGCTTGGAGGAGGTAAGCAATCTCTTCTTCCGGGAAAAGAAGAAAAAAGCCGGAAAGACGGTGAAAACTTAGTCAATGTATTGAATAAAAGAGGATATGACTTTGTAGAAAATAAAAAGGAATTAGAGCAGTCACGCGCCAAAAAAATCTGGGGGAGCTTCGCCGACCGAGACTTAGCGTATGATATGGACCGACCGCAGACAAAAGCAGAACAGCCAAAGTTGTCCCAGATGACAAATAAAGCAATAACAACACTATCCAAAGATAAAGACGGTTTTTTCTTATTTGTTGAAGGAAGCAAAACGGATTGGGCAGCTCATGCGAACGATCCAGTAGGAATGATTAGCGATGTACTAGCGTTTGATGAAGCAGTAGGCAAAGCAGTAGAGTTCGCTGAAAAAGATGGAAATACGATGGTTATTGCGATTGCCGATCACGGAAACAGCGGTCTTTCAATCGGTAATGCAAATACAACAAAAGGATATGATACCACACCTGTTTCTGCTTATATTGATCCATTAAAAAAAGCAAAAATGACGTTAGAAGGTGCTACGTCTAAATTAAAAGAAGATTTATCAAATAAAGAAGAAGTAGCTGCTTTGTATGGTTTATCAAATCTAACTTCAGAGGAAAAAGCGCAGCTGACTAAAGCAAGAGATAAAAAAGAAATCAGTGCTACACTATCGAAGTTATTAGCCAACCGAGCAAACCTTGGATTCACAACGGGCGGTCATACGGGTGAGGATGTATTTCTGTATTCATACGGCGTAAATCGACCAACGGGGCACTTTGATAATACGGATATTGCCAAACATATGGCTAAATCAATGAATATTAACTTAAATGAGTTAACAAATGAATTATTTATTGAAGCAAATAAAGCTTTTAAAGGCTCAAAGGTAGCGGTTGACTCAAAAGACAAAAACAACCCTGTGCTGGTTGTTACAAACAATAAGCGAACGGTACGTTTTCCAGTAAATAAAAATATTGCTATTGTAAATGGAAGAGAAATTCAAATGGACAGCGTAGTGGTACAGGATAAAAAGAATCGCTTCTTTGTATCAAAACAAGCACAGCAAATTGTAAAAAATGAAAAATAAGAAATGAATGCAAAACAGGCCGGGTTATAACTTTAGGCCTGTTTTTTTACAAATAATAGATGGTTAATTAGGTTATGTAGCCTTTATAGAGGAATGAAGCTATTTATTTTACAAATAAATAGCTTTGAACACTTAAAGAAATGGAAAGTCTTCATGTTTAACTATATGTGATTTATACTATGAAATGGTATAATAATCATAGTTTTAAAAGGAACTAGTTCGGAATACATATGTAAGTTCATACCTTTGTATGCTAGAATTTTTATAATAAAATGAATAAAAAATACATAAATTCTTTTGGATGAAATCACAAAACCATGGTTGTTAAGGACAATATGTAAGTAATTACCTTTAATAAAAAGTAAAAAAATTAACAAAAGTATGGGTGAAAGAGCGTAGAACATGTTTTAATAGTAAGAGAAAACAAAATGATTGAAAAGAGCGTGTCGCCTTTATTGAAAATGTTAAATAAAGATTTTGACATGCTGATTTACAGATTATAAAAAGGGTATTAAATCATTGTTAGGAAAATAAATGATAATAGATAAACGGTTTTTATGTCTTCTTCTAGAAAACCTACAATTATTGCAATATTCCCCATGAACAATCGTTGTATGTTCATTAACGATTAGCGTCCGTGTAGATCATTCATCTCAACATAAAAACACTATAACGATGTGTAGACATGCATAAAACAGAATGGGCAATAGTTCGTACTATACTTTAACATTGTATCCTAGGGGGAGTCAGGATGAACAAAATTAACTTAATTATTGCCGATGATAACGAAGATTCGGTTGAAATTTTAGATTATTTTATAGAACAGCTTCCGGAATTTGAAGTGATTAGCATCTGCAAAGACGGAGAGCAGCTTGTACAGGAAGTGATGGCTAAGAGTCCAGACCTTTTGCTCGTAGACATTAATATGCCTACGATTAACGGTGTAGATGCCATAAAAAAGTGCCTGCGCATTAAGCCGAATTTAAACTTCATTTTTATCACCGGTTATGATGAATTTGCTGTGAAGGCATTTGAGTTGTCAGCACTGGATTACATTGTAAAACCGATTGAAAAAACCAGGCTTTATATGGCGTTAGAGCGGGCAAAAAACTCCATTGGAATTGATAAAAATCAGTCAAAAAAGCCAGGTCAGCAATTAAAAAGACTGCCTGTAAAATTTAATGGATCTACTTACTACATTCCAATTGATCAAATTATTTTTATCGAAAAATCCGGAAAAAAATGCTTAATCTATACTCAATCACGTGTCTATGAGACATATGAAAATATTAGTGATATCTATATGTATTTGAACCCTTCTGTATTTAGTCAAACACACCGGTCTTATATCGTGAATTTACAGAAAGTTTCGCACATCACACCAAAAAACGAAACATATCTTGTTTATTTCTTAGAAATTGATGAATATGCTCATATCTCAAAATTAAAAATCCAAGACGTTCAAAAACAGCTGCATCAGTTAATGACGAATTAAGAGATGCTGCTGCTTCTAAAATAGCTATGTTGATGAAAGGACGAAGCTTATGCAAGTTTCGTCTATTTCATGTGTCTGCTTTCGGAATAAATGATAGTAATATAGTTCTTATGAGAAGAGTTAGATAGAAGAAGTAACGTTGAATTGAAAGGAAAGCAAATGATGTCAATTACTGGTCACTATAATGAATTTACCGTATTTCTTGCTGTCATTGTAGGGATTCTTGCCTCTTATACAGCACTTGATATTATGAGCAAAATGATAAAAAAACAGCGGAACAATTATTTGTGGCTTACACTGTCAGCAACTTCAATGGGGCTTGGAGTGGGGGCGATGCATTATATTGCTATGCTTGCTTATTATGTTCCTGTTAGCTTTCATTTTGATGCTGTACTTTCTGTCCTTGCTTTAATAATAGCGATTAGCGGATCATTAGTTGCGTTTTGGACATTCTGGAAATGGCGCACGTCGGTATGGTCAGGGCTTATTTTAGGAAGCAGCATTCTGGGTACGCATTACATTGCAATGGCAGCAATCGAAACAGAAGCACGCATTCATTATGCCCTGCTATCTGTTTTGCTTTCTATCATCATCGCCCTGCTCGTTGCATTTTATGCGATGCACTTGTTTTTTCGTTCGAAAAGCGTGAAGGCTAATCCGTTTCTTAAACTTGTTAGCTCTATTTTACTGGGCATTGGAATTTCAGTTATGCATTTCATCAGTATGTATGGAATGAAGCTGCATATTGCACACTCAGTTGCTAGAAAATGGGGGCAGTGGCTGCCGTATCAAGCGCCATTTTCCAATATTATTGCAAGTATCACAATTACGCTACTTATTGTCTTCCTGCTCGTTGCAGCTTTTAAGCGTCAGGAAGAAGTGAGGGAAAGTCAATTAAAAGAAGAGTATTATCAATCTCTTTTTAACTACAATCCCAATATTGTGTGTGCGGTTGATTTGTACGGCAATATTCAAACGATTAATCCAAAAGGAATCGAGCTAACGGGATACACGTTGCATCAAATGGAGAAAATTCCGTTTCCTTATATGTTTAGAGAAGCTGAACAAGCTGAAGAATATATGTGGAAATCTCTGAGCGGAGACTCTGTTTATTATGAAGCAACGCTCATTCGCAAAGATAATCAGCCTGTATATGTTGAAATAACGCAAATGCCTATTATTGTTCATGGTCAAATTAAAGGCAGTTACGTCATCGCCAAAGATGTGACGGACCGAAAAAAGGCTCAACAGCAGCTGTTGGATTTACAAAAAGATTTAAAACGCACGCTTTCACAGCAAGATGGCGCTATTTTTAAATTTGTGAAAAACGATAAAGGATATATTCATACCATGTGCGAAGGAAAGATGGTTCGTGAAATGGGATATGAGGAAATAGATGTTGTTGGTAAAACACTTGAAGAATTTTTGCCTGAATCCTACGCAAAAGAAAATAAGAGATACTATGAGAAGGCATGGGCGGGAGAGAAAGTGTCTTATGAAGTACTTTTGAACGACTTTGCTTACTATACGAAGTTAATACCTCATATCTACAAAGGAGAAGTACAAGAAGTTATTGGTTCTATAGTAGATATTACTGATCTTCACGAAGCAAGAGAAAAGCTGGCTAAAAGTGAAAGCATGTATCGCTCCGTTCTCTCTACAATGTCAGAAGGTGTAGTGTTTCATGACCTTGAAGGAAATCTAATTGCTGCCAATGCATACGCTGCTAAAATTCTAAACGTGCCTTACGACCAAATGTTATCGGTTAACCCGTTTGGTTTAGACTGGGAAATTATTCATCCTGACGGTACACCTTTTGCACTGGAAGACATTCCATCTGTTCGTTGTCTTCACACAAAAGAGCCTGTACGAAACACGGTCATGGGCATTTATTTAAATGAGAAAAAGTTGACTTGGCTTTCGGTGAATGCTGAACCTCTTCAAGAAAGCAAATATTATAAAGGCGTAGTTGTCACATTTTATGATATTACAAAACAGCAGGAACAAGAACAAGATTTGCTTCATTCCAATCAGCAAATGATTATAGCAAAAGAAGAAGCCGAAAAGGCAAATCAAGCCAAGTCTGAATTTTTATCAAAAGTAAGCCATGAGCTTCGTACGCCTTTAAACAGTATTTTAGGTTATGCACAGATATTGGAAGAGCAAGGGGAAAAAGATTTAACAGAAAAACAATTGAATCGTATACGAAAAATTTTAAAAGCAGGTAATCATCTTCTTTATTTGATAAATGAAACGCTTGATTTATCGAAAATTGAATCAGGTCACTTAGCGATTAATCTTGAACCGGTGTCGGTAAAAGAGGCAATTGAAGACGCGCTTAAAATTATGAAACCACTAGCAAAAGATAAGCATAGTATACTTTATACTAGCTTTCACGCATACCAAGAAGTCTTTATTGAAGTAGATGAACTTCGGTTTCAGCAGATCTTATTAAATCTGCTTACAAACGCCATTAAATATTCGCCCGCTTATCGCGATATCACTATCTATACCGACATCACTCAGCATCACGTAACTATATCGATTGAAGATAAGGGCTTTGGAATTCCAGCTTCAGAATTAAATCGGATTTTTGAGCCTTTCTACCGTGTGAATAGACTAGAAAAAGACGGAACAGGAATTGGGTTGGCGCTTGTAAAACAGCTTGTTGTATTAATGAATGGAACGTGCGGAGTGCAAAGTGAAGAAGGAAAGGGCAGTACATTTTGGGTTCGTTTTCCCTTAGTACATCCACCTGTTCCTAAACAATTATGCGATGAAGGAGAAGCCGAGCCGTTTTTAGGGTTTTCCATGCCGACATCACTTGTATATATTGAGGATAACGATACAAATATTGAGCTTATGCAATCGATTCTTTCTCCATATAAAAACGTTAAGCTTTTAGTTGCCAAAACAGGAGAAAACGGCATCGGGCTAATCAGGTCCATTTCACCGGATATGATCTTAATTGATATTGATCTGCCTGATATGAATGGTTTTGAGGTATGCACACAGCTTCAGCTGGAAAAAGAGTTGAAGCATATTCCGCGAGTCGCCCTGAGTGCAAGCGCGATGCAAAGCGATATCGATCAAGCTTTTTTAGTCGGTTTTAGTGAATACGTAACAAAGCCTATTCATATTGCAACGTTTTTGAATGTATTAAAACGCTTAACAAAAGCTTAACAAAAGTTTAGAGGGCTTTTAATTGACTTATTAGTGGACTCTTTGTAAAATAAAAACAACTTAATACATTTACTTCTTAAGGAGTAAAGGGGAGTAGCGTCAGGGAAACCTGAAACAAAGTCGTCATTACATGGAGTATTCCATCGGCTTTGTTGGCATAATGATTATGCTTAGCAAGACCTTTGCCATATTTGGCAAAGGTCTTTTTGTGTTTTATTCCGGTAATGAGGATAAATAAACTTATACAAAGAAACGAGAGGGGATTTTTATGGATGCATCACTTTTGTTAGAGTATGGATGGGTACTGCTAGTGCTGGTTGCATTAGAAGGAATTTTGGCGGCGGATAATGCTCTTGTGATGGCTATTATGGTCAAACATTTACCGGAAGAAAAGCGCAAGAAGGCATTATTTTACGGATTAGCCGGTGCCTTTATTTTTAGATTTGGTTCGTTGTTCTTGATTTCATTTTTAGTCGACGTATGGCAGCTTCAAGCTATAGGAGCCATTTACTTATTGTTCATTTCCATTAATCATATTGTGAAGCGATATGTGAAAAAAGACGATCATGAAAAAGTGAAAGAAGCAGACGGGAAAAAGGGCTCAAGTTTCTGGATGACGGTTTTAAAAGTAGAAATAGCAGACATTGCTTTTGCCGTTGATTCAATTTTGGCTGCTGTGGCTCTCGCCGTTACATTGCCAACAACAAATCTTCCTCAAATTGGCGGACTCGATGGCGGACAATTCTTGGTGATCTTCGCCGGAGGAATTATGGGATTAATCATTATGCGTTTTGCTGCAACTTGGTTCGTGAAGCTATTAAATACGCGCCCAGGCCTAGAAACGGCGGCTTTTGCTATTGTAGGCTGGGTAGGAGTTAAGTTAGCGGTGTATACCCTTGCTCATCCGGAATTAGGTATTATTAATGAACATTTCCCTGAATCAAAAGTGTGGAAAATTACGTTTTGGATTGTGTTACTTGGCATAGCAGCTTCAGGCTGGTTTCTATCTAAAAATAAAGAACAAACTGATCTTGAAGTCTCAGAGAAAGAAAAAGAATCGTTAAAAAAAATTGAAAATCAATAATGAAAAAACGCGCCTTCAATGCTAATTGAAGGCGCGTTTTCTATATTAAGACAAAATACCTAGTTTGGATTGTTTAGATAAAGGGTAAAAGAACTAACTAATGTTTAATTATTTTATATCCGAATGTTTTGCTTTTTCGTTCATATTCTGTAGAGAACAGAAGCAGCCGTGAGTAATTCAGTTCAATGAAGTTTATTTCAGTTTATAAACATATATTTCAAATGTATGTTAATTGGTAAAATTGAGCTATTATGGGTTATAATAAAGGGAAATTAAAAGGAGCAGAGCGCT
>Ga0209463_1001995_pt1 | contig 11720 bp, 7 predicted proteins | sample AgamicMgSfrz_FD_187169 | JGI IMG/M metagenome (GOLD analysis project Ga0209463, IMG submission 187169) | Agave microbial communities from Guanajuato, Mexico - Mg.Sf.rz (SPAdes) (version 2) | ecosystem: Host-associated > Plants > Phyllosphere > Phylloplane/Leaf | place: Guanajuato, Mexico... | reverse complement strand
GAATGATGTGGAGCATGTCATCGTGGATGGGAAATTGATCATGGAAGGCAGGAATGTACGGACGGTCCATGAAAGTACAGTGCTTGATGAAGCGAATGAGGAGGCCTTTTCAACGATAAAGCGTGCAGGGCTCGAAAAGTATATGCAGCCGACTAAATATTTCTGGGGCCATGCCAGGGCCTATGTAGATGAAAAGCGATATGACGAACGCGAAGACGCTGCCGCGATGGTGAAAGGGGAATAAGATGAAAACCAAACTTAAAGGAAGATATGTAATCGGGTATGATGGGTGCGATCATGTCATTTTGGAAAACGCGGAGATCGTTTATGAAAAAGACACGATTTTGTATGTCGGAAAAAATTATCCAGAAGAAGTGGACGAGGTAATGGATGCCGGTAATGCGATTATCAGTCCCGGGTTCATAGATTTAAATGCATTAGGGGACATTGACCATGATATTTTACATTTTGAAGCCGGGGCCGACAGACAGAAAAACCTTCTTTGGTCGGAGAATTATATAAAAAGCGGACATCCCGAATTAATGACCGAGGAAGAAGAAGCGTTTAAATCACTATATGCTTATTCACAGCTCATACTGCATGGCGTGACGACGGCGATGCCCATTACTTCCGTCTTTTATAAAAGCTGGGCTGAAACCTATGATGAATTGGCAGCTGCCGCAGAACATGCCGCTGGATTGGGATTAAGGATTTACCTTGGCCCGAGTTTCCAATCAGGAATGAGAGCCGTCCAGCCTGACGGGAAAATCAAACTGCATTGGGATGAAAAAGCCGGTGAAGCGGGGTTACGGAAAGCGGTCGAGTTTGTGGAAAAGTTCGATGGAGCCCATGAAGGCATGGTCAGAGGGATGCTTGCTCCAGAACGAATTGAGTCTCAAACGGCCGATCAATTAAAACAGATTAAATATTACAGCGAAAAATTGAATGTACCCATAAAGCTTCATGCTGCACAAGGAAGTTTCGAATTCAGCACCATCTGGGAAGCCCATCATGTTACACCGGTCAGATATTTGTACGACCTTGGCTTTCTCGGTCCAAGAACAGGGATCCCGCACGCCCACTTTATTTCAGGATACAGCAAAGCGAAATATGGCCAGGGTGATGACTTGGCGCTGCTTGCGGAAACGAATACAACGGTGATCCATTGCCCGCTGATCATCGGGAGGCATGGGGAAGCGTTAGAATCTTTTGCCAAATATAAACGGGCTGGGATCAATATAGCCCTTGGAACGGACACATTCCCTCCTGATATGTTCCAGAACATCAGGACAGGCAGCATGCTCTCACGGCTGGCGGCAGGAGAAACGGAAGGCTCTGTCTATGCCGATTTCTTTCGGTCAGCCACACTGGATGCGGCCGCTTTTCTTGGCAGGAACGATCTAGGACGCATCGCCGCGGGGGCCAAGGCGGATATCATCGCGATTGACCTGGACGGTTTCCATATGGGGGTAATCGATGATCCGATTCGAACCATGTTCGCAAGCGGATCCGGGAGGGACGTTAAATTATCGATCATCAATGGAAAGGTGGTCATGAAGGATCAAATAATCCCCGATCTTGATTTAACGGAAATCAAATATAAGGGGCAGCAATATTTCAATAAGATGAGAAGAGGCTATATGGAAAGGGATTATCAGGAGCTTCCCGAGAAAGAATTGTTTAAGCCATCATTCAAGGTCGTGGAATCGGTAAGCGCTGCAGAAGCCATTTGTAAAAACAAGTAAAGAAAATGAAAAACATAGTAAAGATATTCGAAAAAAATAGTCAGAATATTTCCTATAATTAGATAAATGTTCGAAAAATGAAATTGGGAGGTAGAAGACCATGGGGGTAAAACGTGGGGCAGGAAAGCTTTTTCTAGTCATGATCATGGCTATCATCATTACGGGCTGTTCTTCTAACAATGACGTAAGCACAACAGAAAGTGATCCGAACAGAGCATCAAACGAAGGGGGTACATTGGTCATTGCCCGCCTATCCGACGCTGAGAATTTAGATCAGCAGTTCATGTCCACGATTAACGCCGCTAGCGTCACTCACCATAAAATCTATGAAGGTCTTGTACAGCGGGATGAGAATAGTGAGATACAGCCAATGCTAGCAGAAAAATGGAAGCAAATAAATGATAAGACCTGGGAATTCAAGCTTAGGGAAGATGTAAAGTTTCATGATGGCACACCATTTAATGCAGATGCGGTAAAGAAGACGTTTGATCGACTATTGGATCCGGTGGTCGCTTCTCCCAGAGCGGTAGTATTCGATATGGTGAAAGAGGTGAAACCGATTGACGAATTTACCGTGCAATTCATCCTGAAGGAACCTTTTTCCCCTCTCCTTTCCATATTGGCGAATCACGAAGGCGGAATCATCAGTCCGAAAACGATTGAAAAGTATGGTAAAAAGATTATCCAGGAACCGAATGGAACCGGTCCTTTCGCTTTTGATTCATGGTCCCCAGGCCAGGAAATCACATTGACGAAAAACGACAGCTATTGGGGAGACGAGCCAAAAGTGGACAAGGTCATCTTCAAGGTCGTCCCGGAAGACTCCACGAGGATATCGATGATAGAAACCGGTGAAGCGCATATCGCCGAGCCTCTTCCTGTAGCGGTCATGGACCAGGTGGAATCATCACCGTCAATGGATGTTTACCGCAGTGAAGGGTATGGTACCGAATATTTAGGGTTCAATGTCAATAATGAACCGTTCAATGATGAAAGGGTCCGTAAAGCCATTGCCCATGCCATTGAGATGGACTCGATTATCAAGGGTGTCTTCAATAATGTGGGAGTAAAGGCGAACTCCTTGATGGGCTCTAAAGTATTCGGGTACAACGAAGATCTCGAAGCTTATGATTACAACTTAAAGGAAGCAAAGAAACTGATGGCAGAAGCAGGGTATTCAAAAGGCTTGGATGCGACCATCCTGACAATGGACAGTAAAGAAAGAGTCAACTTGGCTGAGGTCCTGCAATCCCAACTGAAAGGGATCGGGATTAATTTGAAAGTACAGGTCATGGAGTACGGTTCGTTCGTGGAACAAGTGAATAAAGGACAATCGGAAATGTTCATCATCAGTTGGAGAAACGCGACAGGGGATGCTGATTATAATCAATATAACCTTTTTCATACGGAATCACAGGGAGCGGCAGGTAACACATTCTTTTACAGCAATCAAAAGGTGGATCGTTTAATAGATGCCGCCAGGAAGGAAAAAGAAGAAGGGAAACGCAAAGAACTATACGCAGAGGCACAGGAAATCGAAATGGCTGACACCCCGTACATTCCTGTAAGGGTCATAGAAAATGTTGCTGCAGTAGCCAAAGAAGTAAAAGGATTTTCAATCAGCCCTTCAGGTTACCTGGAGATAAATGACGTAACGATCAAGTGATGCCCAGATAAGAACAAAGGGTTCATCCATTAGGGTGAGCCCTTTTCTTTGGAGGTCAAATACAGATTTAATTTGTGTGAAAAAGCCTAGCAAGCTTTTATTCGATAATTGCTAGGATTTTAAGTTTATTTAATTCCAATAATCAGGGTTCGGAGCTTTTTGACCCTATAAATTTCACCTGATAATACTTTACCAATGAGATATTTACAAAAAAATAATAAAAAATGGAGATGTAGTTAATTAAGTTCTCTTAAAATACCATTAAAAGCACATAATTTTATGTGCTTTTTTTTGGTTAAAAAAGGAGGGATAGTAATTATTCAATGACATTTTCGTTGTTTTCATCAACTAAAGTGGCGAATAAAGAATTGTTTCTACATCTTAGAATAATCAGGTTGTACATTCTATAGTAGTAAAAAGTATTTTAGGAGGAATCATTGTGTTTATAATGACTAGAAAAATTTTAACCCTAATTATTGCAATTGCGGTTGTATGTTCTGCTTTACCAGTCTCAAACATTACGTTTGCTAAAGAAAATATTGAAGTCGTAGAAACTCCTAAAGCTTCAGAGCCTAGTGGTCGCTATGAAAATAAAAAAGTCGTTTCACTAAGTACTAAAACTAAAAATGCTCATATCTACTACACACTTGACGGAACTCTACCAAATAAAAATAGTAATAAATATAAAGAAAATAAACCTTTAATCATTACAAAAACGACCAATCTCAGTGTAATTGCCATGAAGAAAGGTGTATCTAGTAAACCTGCAATCTTTTCCTATATCATAAAGACGAAAGAAAAACCATTACTTCAGTTTGTGGCCATGTCAGATGTACATGTTGGATCACATGAAATGGGTGATGCAAGATATGAAAGTTTTTTTGATACGATTGCATCAATTTTCCCTAAACCGGATGCCATTTTGTCGGTAGGCGACATGATTAATGACAATGGTAATGACAAGCCTAATGATCATAAAATAGTAAAAGAAATATTCCAAGATAACCTTAAGAGAAAAAATATGACGGATACTAAAATACAGATGGCTATTGGTAACCATGATTCAACAGTTGCAAAAATGCAGGAACATTACCCGGCTGAATGGTTTACTAATCAAAAAAATGGATACTATGAAACTCAAATTGGTGGATATTATTTCTTCTTTTTGAATGGGAATAATTATAATTCAGATACCGCACAAAGAAATTGGCTGAAAAGTAGATTAGCTGAAATAAAATCTGATCCTAAAAACAGTAATAAACCTATATTTGTAAACGTTCATCAGCCGATATCTAATACAGTAATGGACGGACAACAGGCTTCTAATCCAAATCTAAATGTTGACCTTAAAGATTATCCGCAAGTTATCACTCTTTCTGGTCATTCGCATCTTAACACTAATGATGATCGTTCTATTTATCAGAAAGACTTTACTTCTCTTAATCTTGGCTCCATGTCATACATAGAGTCTGATCACGGATACCAAGCTGTAACCGAGGCAGGCCTAGCTGGTAGATTTGAATTCCCTGTATCTCAAGCCCTGTTTATCGAGGTTTACAAGAATAGAGTAGAGGTAGAAAGAGTTGCTTTAAACGCAGATCCTGGTGATGTTTATGAAGGTGGAAAATGGTCAGCTGAACCTAAACCACCATTCAATAGCGCAGGGGTAACGACTGGAGAAAAATGGGTAATCGAGTTGAAAGGTGAAACCATTGAAGAAATAAAAAGCAATTTCAAATATACAGCAGCAAATCGAAATAAAGTAGCTCCTCAATATAAAAGAAACAGTAAAGTTAAAGTTGAAAATCTAGATGCTGTTCCTAATTTAACTTTTTTACAAGCAAAAGATGATCAAATGGTACATCACTATGAAGTAAAAGTGACAAAAGAAAAAAATGGTTTTGTAGCAGAAAACTTAAAAGTATTTTCTAATTACATGTTTTCACCAATCCCAGATAATATGAATATCCCTCTTGAAGGTCTTGATGGACAAACCAATTATAAAGTTGAAGTTACTGCCGTTGATAGCTATGGTAATAAATCGTCATCCATTCAAGAAGCATTTAAAACAGGGGGAACACCTCCAGAAATAACGCCAATTGAAGACGGAAAAATGCAATAGGAAATATAAGTATAAGATTCATGGAACGGTTAATTTTAACTGACGGTGAATGATTTCTCAATAAGAGGGGTCACTTCGGATGCTTTTATTAACTAAAAGGCGGCAATCGTTTAAGAAGTACGAGTCGCTTTCAACAGCCTTAAAGAGTACTATTTTATCTTCAACAATTGGGCACGTTGATGGAAAAGATTAAAAAGGATCAAACATATTAGTCTAATATGTTTGATCCTTTATTTGGTATTCACTCAAAATAAGTAGTAAAAAAATGCAAAATCAATATAAAAGTTACTTTAAACCAGTATAAGTAAAAATAACATAAAAACGAGTAAAAATACTGAAATTATTTGTTGATCTTTAAAACTATAATGAAAGTGATGCATAGTCAATCTGGAATGAAAGGGTGAGTGTAATGTCTCAATCGTATTGGTTAACGAATGTCCGCTTGGAAAATGGTTTTACTTATAATGAAAATGAAACGATCACCGGCACTGAAACCGGCAATTACCACATCAAGATTGAAAGTGGGAAAATTTCCTCCATTTTATCGGTGAAGGAATCGATAACGGATCCGGACCCGCAGCATGATGTTCACGGTCTTCTGATGGTCCCCTCGTTTAAGGAAATGCATATCCACATTGATAAAACGTACTATGGCGGTCCGTGGAAGGCTTGCATGCCTGCCATTAATGGCGTGAAAACCCGGATAGAGGAAGAGCAGGTCTTACTGCCCGAATTATTGCCTACCGCTAAAGTTAGAGCAGAGAAAATGCTCGATTTATTATTGGACTTCGGATCTACCCATATACGCACACATTGCAACATTGACCCGGTGATAGGACTGAAAAACTTGGAAGCGACCATTCAGGCACTGGAAGGATATAAGGATAAATTGACGTATGAAATCGTCGCATTTCCACAGCATGGGCTATTACGCAGCGATTCCGTTCGGTTAATAAGGGAGGCCATGAAGAATGGCGCGAATCTGGTAGGAGGCGTAGACCCCGCCACCATTGATGAAAACATAGAGCGGTCACTTGAAACGATCATGGATATCGCGGTTGAACATAATTCCGATATCGATGTCCATTTACATGATCCGGATCACCTTGGTCTCTTCACGATGCAGCGACTTGCTTCACTGACGGAAGATGCAGGCTGGCAAGGAAGGGTCACGGTTAGCCACGCCAGCGGTTTGGCAGATCTTTCAGTCCCGGAGGCTACGGGCATAGCCGAAAGGTTTTCGGAAACGGGAATATCGATTACATCCACAGTGCCCATCTTCAGAACGATTCCCATCCCCCTGCTTCATGAAAAAGGGGTGAAAGTCGAATTGGGTAATGACAGCATCACCGATCATTGGACACCCTTTGGCATCGGGGACAATCTGGAAAAGGCCGGTCGCCTTGCCGAGAGGTTTCGCATGATTGAAGAACGTTCCTTGGCGCAAAGCCTGCAATTCATAACTGGAGGGGTGACCCCGTTAAACCAAGACGGGGTCAAGGCATGGCCTAACGTCGGGGATGAGGCGAATATCGTTTTGCTTGAAGCCAGCTGTTCTGCGGAAGCGGTGGCTAGAAGGGCAAAGCGTGCCGCTGTCATCTTCAGGGGCAATGTTGTTAGCGGATCTATTTCATCTTTTGAGACGACAGGTGTTTAATCTTCTATTAAAGAGAGTGATTGGATGAATGAAGCATACTGGCTTACAAACGTTACGCTTGAAAGTGGATTTGTATTTGAAAATGAACGAATTGATCGGACGAAGACAGCTACATACAACATGTATATAAAAAATGGGATCATAAAGGATTTGCAATTGGCTTCAACTATGCCTTTGAAAACGGATGGTCCTGTTCACGACGCGGGAAAGCTGCTTGCACTTCCTCCTTTCAAGGAGATGCATAACCATCTTGACAAGACGTATTTAGGACTGCCATGGAAATCATGCACTCCGGTTCCAAACTTAATCGAACGCTTAAAGTTAGAAGCGAAAGAGCTTGCAGAACTGGCTGAAACTGGACAGCTCCGGGCTGAACGGATGCTTCAACTATTGTTAAGCGGCGGGGCAACGCATGTAAGGACGCATGTAAATATCGATCCATACATTGGTACGAAGAACCTGGAAGAGATTCAACGTGCATTATATCGTTTCAAAGGGAAAATGACATACGAGATCGTGGCTTTCCCGCAGCACGGCCTGCTAAGAACGAATTCAAAAGGGTTGATGAGACAAGCGATGAAAGAAGGGGCGTCCTTGGTGGGCGGCCTTGATCCTGGAGGGGTGGATAATAATATAGAAGCTTCCCTGTATGAAATGGTAGATTTGGCTGTTGAATTTGATGCAGATATTGATATTCATATACATGATCCCGGTCATCTTGGTTTATATACGATCAAGAAACTGGCTTCTTTGATCGATGAAGCAGGGTGGAAAAACAGAGCGGCCATCAGTCATGCTTTTGCACTTGGTGATGTTTCAATAGGAGAATCGAATGAACTGGCCAGTGAATTATCAAACCTGGGGATAGCGATCATGTCTACAGTTCCGATCAACCGGGTCATGCCCCCGATTGATTCACTGCATGAGAAAGGTGTCCATGTTGCTCTCGGTTGCGATGGCTTTTACGACTCCTGGTCCCCATTCGGTACAGGGGATATGCTGGAAAAGGCAGGCCGATTGGCTGAGAGGTACAACTGGAAGGACGAGTATGCATTGTCCCAATCGCTCCAATTCATTACGGGCGGAGTCAAGACATTGGACCATGAAGGAAATCGTTTATGGCCGAAAGTGGGAAATGATGCAAGTATGGTTTTTGTGGATGCATCATGTGCTGCCGAGGCAATTGCCAGGAGATCGACGCGTGCTGCGGTCATGGTCGATGGAAATCTGGTTTACGGCGGACTTGATCGCGAATCTGCCTTGAAGTCGAATTGAAGATCTAGTTCAAGAAGGGATGAAGATCATGAATAGAATCTATTGGTTAAAGAATGTTCGTTTGGAATGTGGTTACCGGAAAGAGAATGAAAGAGTTACAGGAACGATCACCGGGCTATTTCATCTGTTGATGGAGGATGGCAGGATCACGAAGATTGTCAAAGATGGGGATGCCATACGTGATGATTTACCAGTGGAAGATGCAAAAGGATTGCTGGCGTTACCATCCTTCATTGAAAAGCATGTCCATCTTGATAAGACACTGATGGGGGATGTTTGGAGAGCGTGCACTCCTTCTTCAAGTGTCATTGAACGCTTTGAAAATGAGAAGAGGGTTCTGCCTTCCATTGCAACAAGCACATGTAAACGCGCAGAATCTTTACTGGAAATCCTGTTAGCTTCTGGCTCTGCACATATACGGACTCATGTTGATATCTATCCGGAAGCGGGCTTGCAAAACTTAGAGCAAGTTCAGCAGGCGCTTGCTGGCTATTCCAATCGACTCAGTTCAGAAATCGTCGCATTTGCGCAGCACGGTTTGCTGCGGTCCGGCTCTGTCAAGCTTGTCAGGGAGGCATTGCGAAACGGAGCAGGAATCGTCGGGGCGGTGGATCCGGCCACAGTCGATAACAATATTGAAGCATCGCTCGTGCAATTGATGGATTTAGCAGTGGAAGCTAATGCTGATGTGGACTTGCATTTACATGATCCCGGCCATCTGGGCACGTTCACCATGAAACGTTTGGCAGCTCTGACCAAGCAAGCGGGCTGGGAAGGAAGGGTGGCATTAAGCCATGCGTTCGGCATCGGGGACGTATCCAGGGAAGAAGCCTATGAACTGGCTGACATTCTTAGGGAGGCGGGGATTTCCATCGTCACCAGTGTCCCGATCAACAGGCAGATGCCCCCTGTTGATTTATTGCATGAAAGAGGGGTTGAAGTATCAGTAGGAAATGATAATATCTTTGATGTATGGTCTCCTCTTGGGAATGGTGACATCTTGGAGAGGGCAGGAAGGCTCGCAGAACGTTTCAAATGGATTGATGAAGTCTCGCTTTCCCGGACACTCGGGTATATAACTGGCGGAAAAACCCCATTGGATGATAAGGGTAACCAGGTATGGCCGAAAGTTGGGGATGCCGGAAGTCTGGTGTTAATTGACGCAAGCTGTTCTGCAGAGGCAGTTGCCAGGCGTTCGGAACGTAAAGCGGTCATTTACAAGGGGAACTTGGTTTCCGGTTCACTATATAAACAAAAGCAGTCCATTGAACGGTAGGACTGAACCAAAAAAGGATTTCTGGATATTTCCGGATTTCCTTTTTCGTTTTTGGCGGCTTCCGTGTACTTTTATTTACATATGTTATATGCTGTGGAAGTGATTTTTTTTGGCTATATGAATTAGCCCTCCCAGTCTTTATCATTATTATATTTTAAAACGCTCTGTTTGCCTGCCTTGCATCCTTTATCCAAGCAAACAAATTAGCAGGGAGCCGCAGTCTTTGTTACTATTATTGGGAACGTTATCATTTCTCATGCATCTGCAAAGGTCATATGACATAAATCATGTGTCCAGCAATGCAGCAGCGGACCATCCGGGACCGCGTCTATTAGCATGGTGCTGTCCTTTCGCCATTTTCAAGGGAAGGACAAGTGAAATTCACCATGAGTTTGAAAAGTATCATGTTCAAAGGAGATGGAATCTATGAAAAGTTGGAGATCTTCTGTGACTCTATTTTCTTCTTTTCAATGGTTGTTTTTTATTTTTGCAAATACGGTAGTTGTGCCCATATCGATTGGGGCAGCTTTTGATCTTCCTCCCAATGTTACGGAAATGACCATGAGAAGCTCGCTCATTTTCACCGGGATCGCTTGCGTGTTTCAGGGGTGGAAGGGGCATAAGTATCCGCTTATGGAAGGTCACTCCGGTCTATTGTGGGGAGTGATGCTTAATTTAGGTTTATCTGCACCATCCATAGGGCTCGGTTATGCTGAGATAGGAGGGGGCATAGCTACTGGCCTCATTGCTGCGGGTGTCGTGACCCTCATTATTTCTGCCTTCAACCTGATATCTCATGTCCAGAAGATTTTCACTCCCATGGTCATGACGGTTTATTTATTCCTTTTGACGTTCCAGCTCATTTTTGTCTTCTTTAAGGGGATGCTGGGGATTACGGAGAATGGCGAAATCAACATCCCGGTCAGTTTCCTATCAGTGGGGATTGTACTTCTAGTCAGTATATTAAAAATAAAAGGACCAAGGGCAATAAGCAATTTCTCCATATTGATAGGGATTATAGTGGGATGGATTTTTTACGAGCTGCTATTTCCGGAGGCCGGGGGGGAAATGGGATCGACGGGTGCCGCTTTTTCATTTTTCCCATTAGGTGCTCCAAACCTTCAATTCGGGATCATAGCGATTTCCTTTTTTGCAGGATTGCTGAATTTGTGCAACACGTTCGCTTCCATTCAGGCTGCATCGGAATTAATCGGTGATGAAGCTGAACACAAGCAGTATCGAAATTCTTTATTCATGACTGGCGGATTTACCATTTTCGCTCCGCTGCTTGGCCTTGTTCCGTATACACCTTTTACTTCATCGATTGGATTTTTGCAGAGCACCCAAATCTATGAGCGGAAGCCCTTCTTGCTTGGAGGCATGTTATTGACCATAATCGGGCTCATTCCCCCTTTCATCTCTTTCCTGGCCACGATGCCGATAACAGTCGGGAATGCAGTATTGTTCGTTGCGTACCTTCAGCTGTTCGGTACGGCTTTCAACAGCGTCAAGGGTCAGAATTTCACTTCAGACACGATATTCAGGCTTGCCGTACCAGTATTGATTGGCGTGAGTTTGATGAATGTCCTGCCTACTGCATTTTCGAACCTGCCCGCGCTATTACAGCCCTTTTTGACGAATGGGCTCATAATGGGCGTATTGATATCAATCGTGCTGGAAAAATCGGTCAACTGGACTCGTTATGAACAACTGCAGAACTAATGGGACTTTGATTGAAAAGACTATACATAAAAGGAAACGACAATGCTAATTGAAGAGGCGATCATGAAAACCGGAAGGGTGTTACCCTTCCGGTTTTCTGTTTTTTCATGGGAAATGGGCGTTTTAATCAGTAGCAATACCCACTCCCTTTACATATTTTGTTGGAGGGAATACTTGACGTGGTGTTAATTCCCTCACCATTTCGTTCTGGCTTCCCTTTCTAATCTAAGCTCTACCTTATAAATAATAAACGGAGG
>Ga0209463_1001994_pt1 | contig 11723 bp, 10 predicted proteins | sample AgamicMgSfrz_FD_187169 | JGI IMG/M metagenome (GOLD analysis project Ga0209463, IMG submission 187169) | Agave microbial communities from Guanajuato, Mexico - Mg.Sf.rz (SPAdes) (version 2) | ecosystem: Host-associated > Plants > Phyllosphere > Phylloplane/Leaf | place: Guanajuato, Mexico... | reverse complement strand
ATAAACCGTTTTGAAAAAATCAAGCCACCTAAAAAGTATGAAGATTACCAATTCTTAATACAAGAAGGGGTAGAAGAGATTAGAAAACACCTAATAAAAGTAGAAGATGCAGTTAGACAGTATGATGGTAAATATGATAAGGATAAAGCAAAAGAAATCATACAAAACGGTATGTTTGGGATAGATGATGGTGCTTCTAAATGGGAGACAGTATTTAATGAGATAAACGAAAAATACCCTGATGTAGAGCAAAAGGTAAAGGAAGAGAATCAGAAACACGCGAAAGAGGGGCATCGTAAGGATGATTTAAATGACAAAGTTAGTGGTTCAGACGTTGATAAATACAAAGCAGACATCGTAGGAAATACAAATAAGATCGATGAAGTTATCAGACTGATACAAGATATAGGACATTCAGATGTAAAGGATGATGAGTCAAAGAAAAGTGAAATCCAACTGAGTTTGGATATGGCAAAAACACACGTAAGAGATATGAAATACCTTGAGGCACCTAAAGGGTTAGAAGTTGAACAAGAAAAGATAAAACAGGCAATGGATAATTACTGGGATGCTCTGCAATTACTTTCAGAAGCATTAGAAGAACAAAATGATAGTAAGTTGGAACAGGCAAATAACAAAGCAGAACAGGCAATGAAACTATTTAAAAAAGTAACTGAGAGTATTAAAAGTAAAACGAACTAATCAAGAAAATGATCAAGTGGCGGTATCACTATTATAAATTAATAAATAAAATTGTAATTAGTTATTAATATTTTCCCGTTTATCCGTCACAGTATTGTGACGGTCTTTTTGTGTATTTTAAAAAGAGTCTACTTAAGTAAAGAAAAAAGATAGAAACAATCCCTATTGAAATTATTAATTAAGTAACAATAAATATAAGGTTTATTGGATACTTATTGCATTTAAGGGGAGAGGTAAGATATCATCTTTTTTACATAAGTAAAATATTAAATAACAAATGAACTTTAGAAATTGCACTTAAATTAAAGGAGAGTACGTTATGAATACAATCATGATTGTAGAAGATGATATGAAAATTGCTGAATTACTAGGAACGCATATTAAAAAATACGGATATCAAAGTGTTATTATAGAGGACTTCGAAAATGTTTTAGATATATTTCAAGAGATAAAACCAGATATAGTGCTATTAGATGTGAATTTACCTAATTTTGACGGTTATTATTGGTGTCGTAAAATACGAGCTATTTCTACTTGTCCAATTGTATTTCTATCTGCAAGGAGTGGAGAGATGGATCAAGTTATGGCTTTAGAAAATGGTGGTGATGATTACATTACGAAACCTTTTTATTATGAAGTTGTTATGTCTAAAATCCGTAGCCAACTCAGAAGAGCATACGGTGAATATGCTCCTAAAGTAAAAGAACGAATAGTTGAGCAATTAGGGTTAATCCTGTTCCCAGAAAGAATGGAACTTCAACTAAATGATAAGACAATTTTACTTACTAGAAAAGAAACAACTTTATTAGAAATATTGATAACAAAGTCTCCGCTCCTTGTAAAACGTGAAGTAATTTTAGAACAACTATGGGATAGTTCATATATAGACGAAAATACATTGAGTGTAAATATAGGTAGAATTAGAAGAAAACTGCAAGATTTAGGTATTGAAAATGCGCTCGAAACAGTTCGTGGCGCTGGATATCGTTTGCATGCTACTTGGGAGAAGGAAGGAAAGGAATAATGAAATTATTTTTACAAGAACATATTCCACTTATTTTTTATACATTTGCCCAATTGCTTATCATTCTTTTTATATATTGGTTTGATGGCTATCCACATATTTTGACAGCATTATATTCAGTATTTTTGGGTGTTTTTTTATTGATGGGTTATTTAATCTATCGTTATTATAGTCATCGTTCATTCTATAAGCGTCTATCAACACCAATGGAAACTTTAAATGAGTCAATAAAAGATAGTGATTTGACTCCATTATCAATGGCCTTAGAAACATTACTACAATCTCAATATCAATATTATCAAAACCAATTAAAAAAATGGGAACGAAAACAACAAGAGCAAATGACTTTTATGAATCAATGGGTTCATCAAATGAAAACACCTATTTCTGTTATTGAGTTAATTACACAAGATGCAGAAGACTCACGATTTGACAGTATTAATGAAGAAACGGAAAGAATCAAAAAAGGACTAGAAATGGTCTTATATGTTGCTCGCTTAGAAACATTTGAACAAGATTTTCAAGTGAACAGATTGCAGTTATTGGGAATGATTGATTCTGCTATTCATGAAAATAAACGTCTATTTATACGTAGTTATGTGTATCCAGAAGTAAAAGTAGATCCAAATCTTATTGTAGAAACAGATAAGAAATGGTTTCGATTTATATTCAATCAAGTACTGTCAAATGCAATTAAATATTCGTCAAGTAAGAAAGAAAAAGTAATAGTATCGGCGTTTTCAAAGGGACGAGCAATTATTTTGGAAGTAAAAGATTATGGGGTTGGTATTCCTTCTGCTGATTTACCACGTGTTTTCAATCCATTTTATACTGGAGAAAATGGTAGGAAATTTAAAGAGTCTACGGGAATGGGATTATATCTTGTTAAAGAAGTATGTGAAAAATTAAATCATAAGATTGAGCTAGAATCTGAGGTAGGTAAGGGAACAAAAATTAGAATCATATTCCCGTATGCATCTCGTTAACCGATGAAAGGTATACCTTTCATCGGTTTTTCTTTTGAATCTTACAAACTTGTTAGATAAATGTTAGGGAAATCGATATGAGACATACTATATATAAGTTACACTTCATATATCGAAAAGAGAAATGGAAGGTGAAATACTTGTGGAGATACTACATGTTTCAGATTTAGGGAAAGTTTATTCTGGGAAAATTTCTTATACAGCATTATCCCATATTGATTTAAAAATAAACAAAGGTGAATTTGTAGGAATTATGGGACCATCTGGGAGTGGTAAAACAACGCTATTAAATATGGTTTCTACTATAGATGCTCCAACATCAGGAGAAGTATTAATTCATGGAGAAAATCCACATCTGTTATCTCCAGATCAGTTGTCTTTATTTCGAAGACGTGAATTAGGATTTGTTTTTCAATCATTTAATCTCCTTAATACATTAACAGTGAAAGAAAATATTGTTCTTTCACTTACGCTTGATGGTGTAAGCCCTAGAGAAATGGAAGGTAAAGTGGAAGCTATTGCTGAAAAACTAGGGATAACTGAAATATTAGATAAACGTACGTATGAAATCTCTGGTGGGCAAGCACAAAGAACAGCTATCGCACGAGCTACAATTCATAATCCGAAATTATTACTTGCGGATGAGCCTACAGGAAATCTGGATTCAAAATCTGCTAGTGATGTGATGGAATTATTGACAAAGCTTAATAAAGAAAATAGCACAACGATGATGTTAGTGACACATGATGCAATGGCTGCAAGTTATTGTGATCGAATTGTGTTTATCAAAGATGGACAGTTATACAATGAGATTTATTGTGGAGATAATCGTAAAGTATTTTATCAAAAAATTCTAGAGGTTTTAGCATTATTAGGAGGAAATGCAAATGACTTTTCGACAGTTCGCATTTAATAACGTCATTCGAAGTAAACGAACATATTTGGCTCATTTTTTAAGTAGTACGTTTGCTATTATGATTTTTTTTACTTATGCATTACTTGCATTTCATCCTAATTTACAAGGGGATCTTGCTGCCAGTATAACAATCAATACATTTGCAAAGTCAGGATTACAGATATCGCAGGGGTTAATATTTTTCTTCTCATTCTTCTTTATCTTATATTCTGTAAGTGCATTTTTAAAAACAAGAAAAAAAGATTTTGGAATTCTAATGCTACATGGGATGTCGCGTTCACAGTTGAATAAATTAGTATTTATTGAAAATATAATAATTGGTACCGCTTCTATTTTAACAGGAATTACAATTGGAATGGCGTTCTCTAAGTTTATCTTAATTATGAGCAACAATCTGTTAATGATTGATAAAGGACTTCCATTTTACATGCCATTTAAAGCAATTGGGATAACATTTGGAGCATTCTTATTACTATTTTTATTTATTTCACTTTTTACTTCTCGACTAATAAATGTAGAGCAATTAGTAGAATTAATAAAAGCAGAAGAAAAGCCAAAGCCTGAACCAAAAGCATCCCTTTGGCTATCTTTGTTCGCACTAATTTGTATTGGATTAGGATATACAGCTGTTTTCCATAGTGTTAACGCAATTCATTACAAGGATGTGAAATATGTATTATCCATGATGGCGACAGGGGTGAGCTTTGTTGTACTTGGAACGTACTTCTTATTTACACAACTCAGTGTGTATGTGTTACGTGTATTAAAGAAAAGGGAAAATATTTTCTTTAAGAAAACAAACATACTCACGATCTCAGATTTAGTGTATCAATTAAAAGATAATGCAAAAATGTTTTTTATGGTAACTATTATTTCTGCTGTTGCCTTCACTGCAGTGGGGACTTGTATGGGATTAGGAAATTCATCCATGGCTGAATCGGATAGCCCTTTTGCATTTTCTTATCGGTCTTATAATAATAACAATTTAGAAAAAGAACATATAAAAAGGATTGAAAGTGAACTCAATGATGGCGGGTTTAATTTCAAACGAGTGACTTATTCAATCAAACAAATTTCGGATACCATTTATAACAGTAATGTTTTATTAAGTGTTATAAAAATAAGTGATTATAATAAGTTAGCTGAGGCATTTGATTTTGAAAAAGAAAGCTTAAAAGATGAAAATGAAAGTTTTGTCATACCATCAAGAAAAGTCACTAATACAAAATCTAATCAAAATAACTTCCAATTGTTGCATGGAAATATAAAAAAAGCTATGCATGTAAATAAAATACTAACGCCAAAAGAACTACAAGATACAAACATAACGACAATTATTATTCCGGATTCTGTATATAATCAAATGATTGTGGATCCAGAGAATCAATACGGTCAATTCACTATCAATGGTTTTGTTGTGAAAGATTGGGAGAAAACAAAAAAAGTTGCTGAAAAAATCTTGGCTTCCTTACAGAAAGGGAATAAAGATATAAATGATCCTAGGGTATACAACGAATCATATCAATTTTCGACTTTAATTTTTACATGGATAGCTATGAAGCAAGGGTTTGGACTTGCATCTATCATGAGTGTATTAATAGGTATTGTTTTCTTTACGTTTGCTGCAAGCTTTTTATATTTCCGGCTATACACAGACTTAGAACGAAATCAGCAGCAATATAAAATGATAGCAAAAGTTGGTTTAAGTAAACCTGAATTAAAGAAAATTGTGACACGTCAACTTGCATTACTATTCTTTTTACCCATAGTGATAGCAATTACCCATAGTGCCGTAGCTTTTATGGCCTTGCAAAAGTTAGCTAATTTTTCAGTCTTGGATAGTTCCGTTATAGTATTGGTTTGTTTCTTAGTTTTACAAATTATATATTTTTACTTTGTTCGTGCTCAATATTTGAAAAAAATGTATAAAACGATTTTTTAATTTAAATATAATTAAATGAAGGAGAATATAGGTTGAAAAAAAGAATTGGATTATTAATAGTAGCTGGTATTTCAATTACCATGTTAGGAGCATGTTCATTATTTGGTACAAAAGACTCTCCAGCAAATGGAATTTCAATAGAAGTAGGAGCGATAAACGAACAAACAAGAAGCTCTATAATTGACTCATACAAAGATATAACAAGCTCACAAGACCTATATCAATTAAAAGAAGGGACGATAGATAATAACAAGCTCGACATAAAGCTACCGACTAATTTTGGGGATTCTATGGGTACTGCTATTAGTAATTTACTATTTATTAGTAGAACAACTGCTGAAAAAATGAATAAAAAGGGATTTATACGTGAAAGGGATAATAACGAGGGGCTCCTATCTTCAGACCCTCTCGATTCGTTACCGAAAATAGGGAAAAATGAAACTATCATATTTGCAAATAAAGAATATAAAGACTTAAAAGAATTAACATTCGATAACAAAAAAATGAATGTTCAATACAAAGGGGATGTATGGCTATCTCCATATCGTGGTGGACCCAACGAAATCCTATTAATTGTAGATGATACATTATTTAAAGAAATAAATGGGAAAGAAAAAACTAGACAGATTCTATCTTTTAATAAATCTTTTGGGAATCTTAATTTAGTCAATCAAGGGAAAGCACCAGAATTAAGTAAGGAAATAGATAAAGTGAATATGGTTTTAGGAACTAAGGACAAGGGAGCCGTTAATTTTGTAAATATCACAGAAAAATAAATATATCCATATAGAACAGAAAAAGTAAAATCCTATTAAACGATGAATGAAAGTTCAGTTATTATTTTTTCAAATATGATTATTTTTAAGGACACAAATAAGTGGATCAGATTTTTTAGTCATAATAAAAAATCTGATCCACTTTTGAAATTATAACTATCATCTAAATTTATACACTTGTTTTTTGTGTCTAAACCTACAATTTTCTCGCAATGATATGGTGACCCCATGCCCATCAACTTAAGAACGGAAACAAAATGAACTTTTGTTCAAATGAACTAAAAAATTCTTAAAATACTTTTTGACCTTAAAAATGAGCATGCCAAATAAACCTCAATCAATCAAATTTCAAAAATTATGTAGCTTTGTTTTGTTTTCCAAATTCACTATACTCATAGACAACACCCATAATATCAAAGAATGTTTTCTTCTCATATCGATGAGATTTTCGTCCATTTTTCTGTAGTAGGTGGAATAGGCGGATTAGAATTTTTCTTATTTCTTGGGTGTCTTTCTGTATAGCTTGATATAACAGATATAAATAATCTTGGATCATGCCTATCGCTTTATATTCGCTTAATTCTCTTTTCTTCTTTTGCAAAAGAAGTTGACGCATTTTAAACATAGTAGAGGAGCACAGGAAAATAGCGATTAGCTTTCCATATAAATGACACTCTAATCGTTCCTGTTTTACATGACGATAATGGTCTATTTTGAAGAGTGATTTCCACGTTTTAAAGACAATCTCTATTTGCCAACGCAAAGTATATAACTCATGTACTTGTTCCATCGGAACCCATTCCCAAGGTATATTCGTCACGTACACGTTTAACCCAGTTATAGTTTTACTTTTCTCTGAGTACATTCTATTTTTTGATTTTTCTTTTTCAGTGATCTTCGCTCGTCGTTTTTGAAGCTGTTTTTCTGTTAATCGATTAAAAATGACGCGTGCAAACAGTTGTTGTTTATCACCAATATAAGCATTTTTTAATTCAAATGTCTCTCCAGGCTGTAGTTGTTTCAAAATCTGTTTTACATCGATTTGTATGTATTCCGATTGTTTCTTAATTGCACCATTTTTAAAGTACTCTGGGTTTGAATTTTTCACATATACATTCGTGTTTAATTTTAAATGAGAAATATAGTATGTACCTCGTTGATTCATTTGATCTAAGTCTTCCAATGAAAAGTAACCCAAATCACGAATACATAAATCTCCTGGTCGTAAGGTGTCTAAGCATTCCGTACCGAATGTTTTGTCATTATTTTTTCCAAGTCCAACTTGAAAGTTAAGAAATTCCCCACTGTGCAGGTCATATTCTAATTGAATTTTGATTCCGGCTGTTTGGGCACATCCTCCAGAGCCTGGATATACATTCTCTAAAGCATTTGGCACTTGAAATACGGTGGCATCTAGGATACGGATTCGCCCAAAATAGGAGAAGAGATGGTTAGAAATTTGTGTTTGTTCACATAATTTTTGTTGTAACAGTAAAGAAAAAATCTGTTTTAAAAACAAAACTGCTTTAGCATTTAAACGTTTATTTAAGCCCTCAGGACTGAGTAAAGTAACAGTAGCTGCATGAAGCCTACTACATAATCGGACTAAGGAATCACTTGCCACCCGTTGACTAATCCAAATACAAATAGTAGCTAAGTCTGATCCAGAAAACTTACGTTTTCGCTTTATAAATCCGACTTTTCTCGCAAGTTCTTCTAAAAATACAGGTGTAACATATCGTTGTAATTCTTCCGCAAATGGTTGTAGTCCATCTTGAATCGAGAGATTCATATAAAAGTGCCATCCTTACTATTCTCTTTTTATCTAAATTGTACTAAAAAAGTATTGTTTTAGGATACAATAGAGTCAAAAGGTGCAATATTAAAACAATCCAAGTCATTGATATTCTAATAAAGGTAGGTAATTTTATGATTCGTGAAGCTGAACCAAAAGATAGTAATGTAATCGAAAATTTATATAAAAAATTAGCACCGCATAGTAAAAATATTAAAGTTTTACCAGAAAGAATTGAACAGATAAGAAATGATTCTAATAATTTCTTATTTGTCTATGAGGAAGATTGTAAGGTTAAAGGAAGTATATTTATGACCTTTTGTCTTGATCCTGGATACCAATTTAGACCATATACCGTTCTAGAGTATGTGATTGTAAATGAAGATTTTCGAGGTAATGGAATAGGTGAAAAGTTACTAAGACATATTGAACAAATATCGATTGCAAGGGGATCCACAAGAATTATCTTATTAAGTAGTGCAACTAGAATAGAAGCACATAAATTCTTCGCTAAAAATGGTTATAATGGAACTATAAGTAAGGGTTTCAAGAAGTATATACCAATTAATTAAGCTTTATATATAGGTGTTTTTCCTATCTCCCAAAAGGGAGGACTAAAAAAAGTTTAATCAAAATGGATTCCTCTCTTTTGGGATGAACTTTCCCCTTTAATAAAAAGTCTAATTAAAAATACCTTGGAATTCTTTAATTAAAAGAAGCACATTAACAAACATCGTAACTTTATTTTAAAGCCACAAATAGCGATTTTATAAATGTCAAAATGCCGACACAGAACCCCATTAAAATGGTATAATTATCTTATAATAACATTTTATGGAGATGATTAAAATGATATACAGCCTTGTGAATATAGGAGTAAGTCTGTTAATTGGGATTATCTTTATATTAACTTCATTACTATTGAAAAAAAGACCACCAACAGATATTAATGCAATATATGGCTATCGAACAACTAGGTCTATGAAAAACATGAAACTTTGGGAAGCTGGAAATAAGTATAGCGCTGAAATCATGACACAAAATGGATTTATAATTATTATACTAGGAAGTATTATCAGCCTATTTTTTAATAGCCCTTCCACTGCAATACTTTTAATTATGGGATCTATGCTATTACTAATAATCAGTATGATTATTAGGGTGGAGAATAAGCTAAAAAAACTGGAAGAACCATGTAGCTAAAATTTTTGTATGGAGTATTTATGAATCTTTAAAAAAAGTTCGATTAAAAATACTTTGCAAACTTATATTGTACGATAAAAAACGAATCTATTTTGAAAAAGGATTCGTTTTTTTGCACTTAGGGTCTTAAGTTGATGGGCATGTATGGTGCACCCTCATAGTACAATCTAAAAAAGCATTTATGAAACGAGTTTTAGACCTATTGCAGCACCTAAAACCATACCTATAAAGACAAGTCTTCTCCAGTCTTTTGATTCTCCATAAAAAATCATGCCTAAAATTGCACCTCCAGACGCACCAATTCCAGTCCAAATTGCATAAGCTGTTCCCATAGGTAGTGTTTCCATTGCGTAAGCAAGAAATATAAAACTTAATCCAAATCCGAGAATTAACAAAGCTAATGATTGCCAATTTTGATCTTTATGCAGTTTATTTATCATAGCAACACCAAACATTTCAAAAAGCCCTGCTAAGATTAAAGAAATCCATGCCATTAGGATTCATCACCTTTCTGAACTCTGTCATCTGTAACTAATTTCAAGCCAATTACTCCAGCTAATAAAAATAAAATCAAGAGTACTTTTCCCACTTTAAATGGTTCACCAAAGAACAGGATTTCAGAAAAGACAGTTCCAGCTGTACCTAACCCAACAAAAACAGCATAAACAGTTCCCACGGGAAGTTTTCTTCCTGCCATGATCATTAAATAAAAGCTTAAAAATATAGCAATGATAGTCCCCGTCCAAGTCCAAAAGTCATCAGCATTTTTTAAACCAATAACCCAAAAAATTTCAAAGAAAGCAGCAATAAATACTTTAATCCAGTCTTTACTCATCTAAAAGACACCTCCAATTTTATTCTTACCAAAAAAAACAAAAAAAGCCTAAGAGAAAACTGTTAAACAGTTTCTCCCAGGCTTTTATACTTCCGTGACACAGTAAAGCTGTGAGTTTTCTCTCGGACAAGACCAAAACTAAATATACATACACACATGAAAGCAAAATAGTTTACCTAAAGCTGTACCGATAATAGAAAATATAATTGAGCGGTACTTTTTTCTTTGTTATATAAAATTCATATAATAAACGTGGGATTTAACAAAGCGGACCATTGGCCTCCGTAACTCATTCCATATCTCAAACATTGTTTCATCGCTAAAATATTATAAATAAACGTTTGTATAATCTTCCTATACCTAATTTCTTTATCACATAAATAAAAAAAAGATAAGACAATTCCATTTACATATATTCAAGAATTATAGTTAGTTATAACGTAAAACTCATTTTCCTAATTCGCATAATTTTCAAATATAAAAAGGACATATATTAGGATTCGGTATATAATAAAATTAACCCGTGGTTATAGTGTTTGCTCCGATTCAAATTATGAGATAGTTTGTTTTAACTTTTTACATTATCTAAAAAAGAACTTGTAGAGATTCCTACAAGTTCTTTTTGTTCTTCGGATTGACGAATAGTAAGTGTTATTGGGGATCCCGCTAACATTTCAAGAGTCGTCAAATATTCTTATGACAAAATGCTGTAGAAAGCTTAAGAATTCTTAAGAACTTTTGCCCCTTTTTCTTAAGGTTTGGACTCTAGAGTATGATTATGAGTTCAAACCTGTGGGATGATTAGGTATGAAAACAATTCGCTTTCTTATTTCTGTATATAATTCACTAAAAATCAATTGGTGCAGCCAGTCCAAGTTCAAGGTTTCTTAGAGACAAAATAATTGAAGGAATTGATTTGAAGAAAGTAAATTATATTGTCAAATATGGACTGAGTACAGGTGTATTCACAGAAAAATTAATTAAAAGAAGAAATCACAAGACAATTATTTTATTAGTGAAAAATAATAAGAAATTTTATTTTTTTACTAAAAGCAAAATTTAAAGAAAAAGAGAACGTATTAATTATATATGGTTCAGCAGTAAATATTGAACAATATATTAGGAGAACGATATTACTTATATCTATTATGTTATTTCTTATCTTCCGTTTGCAAGTTTACAATAAAGAGAAGATAAAAATGTCTCACCTGCTTATGTCTTTAGCTGTTTAATACGAGAAAAAATATGGAGGAATCCTATGGAGTCAAAAATTCTTATTGTCGATGATGATAAAGAGATTAGAAATCTTATCTCTGTTTATTTGGAAAATGAAGGTCTGAAAACTCAAAAGGTAGAAGATGCTATGGAAGCTTTACAACTGTTAGAAGAAAAGGAGTTTGATTTGATTATTTTAGATATTATGATGCCAAATATGGATGGTATTGAAGCGTGTATGAAGATTAGGGAAGACCGCAATATACCTATCATCATGCTATCTGCAAAATCTGAGGATATAGACAAAATTCAGGGTCTAGCCTCTGGTG